>Ga0316205_10001543_pt1 | contig 28089 bp, 23 predicted proteins | sample 3monthpyrite_MG_FD_204941 | JGI IMG/M metagenome (GOLD analysis project Ga0316205, IMG submission 204941) | Microbial mat bacterial communities from mineral coupon in-situ incubated in ocean water Damariscotta River, Maine, United States -... | ecosystem: Environmental > Aquatic > Marine >...
AAAAAAAGAAACGGCAAAAGGAATAGGCGAATCATTGAAAAGCAATTATTTAAAAGTAAATGTATATAGAATGAAATTGAAATAAAATTGAAATAACTTCGGGCTCTTCTGTATCTTTAACTGTGTTACCTCAGAAAACTGTCTGAGTAACTTCGCTGCCTTCTTTCCAGTTAAAAATTCCAGTTTCCATTGTTATTCTCTAAATATGGATTTGACGAGCCTCTCTGTTTATTTGACTATTTTGGGCTAGAATATTACTTGAGGCGATGATTATTATATAGATAGTAAAAATTATGCTTTTCATTTTAACCTATTATTGGTTTAAATTTAAAAATGATACTCTATAGAATATTAATACATAAAATAGTCTATTCACTATAGTACCAAGTCATTGATTGTATATCCCTTAATTTCAGATTGGTTGTATAAGACTGATTCAAAACCAAAGTATTCCCAACTTTTTTATAAAGATGTAAAGTTAATGGTTGATTAATTTCTCTTCTTCCAGCAACCATTAAATAATTTCCATAAGTGCTCCAACCAGCAATAGTTGAAAAGGATAATTCACTGCTAAGTTTATCAGATGTATTTGTATCAAGATTCAAGATATTTGAAGATATTTCACCAATATTCCATTGATAGGCAATTAAATTATCTCTAGAATTCCAAAATGAATTTGCGGCATTACCAGTAGTAGTTAGCCTCTCAACGTTTTCAGTTTCTAATTCAATTTTGTATAAATCTTTTCTCCAACGTTGCTCCTCTTCTAAATAGTAATCTCTTGATGAACTAAAAATGAGTGCGTTACTTTCATAATTCCAAGTGGGGAATTCATCTGCGGCTTCATGGGTGGTTACTTGGTTTTCTTCATCAGATTCAAAATTATATATGTAAATATCAGTGTTTTTCGAGCCTAATTCGCAGAATAGGCATTTTTGGTAGGCAATTTTTCCCCCATCTGGACTCCAAACAGCATTTGAACCTTTTAGTGGATTACCTGATTGAAAAGTAATTGGTTCAAAATTTGAACCGTTTTGATTAATACTATGAATAAAGTCAGAATAATAACGATTCGGGTATGCCGTTCTGAAGAGGATTTTTTCCCCATCCGGACTCCAAGATGGTTCGCCAATAGCATCTTGTCCGGTAAATAATATTCGCTCATGATATTCCCTTATTTTTCCTGTAATAGTAGCTTTCCCGAATGACAAAACAGATAATGAATACTCTCCAGATTCATTTTGCGAGCTTATCACAAACTTACCCGGTAATGGATCTTCCCCTATATCCAATATCCCACATGATGTGCTGAATGCAAAAAAAAGAAACGGCAAAAGGAATAGGCGAATCATTGAAAAGCAATTATTTAAAAGTAAATGTATATAGAATGAAATTGAAATAAAATTGAAATAACTTCGTACATTTGACGCTCATTTTTGTAACCGAAAGTACCTCACAAATTATTTAAGAATGAAGAAATTATTTACATCAGAATCTGTATCCGAAGGCCACCCGGATAAAGTGGCGGATCAAATTTCGGATGCCATCCTCGACGCAATGCTCGAGCAAGATCCATCATCAAGAGTTGCAGTTGAAACCCTCGTAACCACGGGACTTGCCGTTGTCTCCGGCGAAGTTACCACCGAAGCCTATGTGGATGTTCAAGAAGTAGTGCGAGAGGTTATAAAAGATATCGGCTATACAAAAGCTTCTTATAGATTTGACTCTGAAAGTTGCGGTGTACTTTCAACCATACATACGCAAAGCCCCGATATTGCTCAAGGTGTAGATCGTGAAGGTGCCGGCGATCAGGGAATGATGTTTGGATATGCCACAAAAGACACGCCCGAATTTATGCCAATGCCTCTTCAGCTTTCACATAATTTACTGAAGGAACTAGCAGCGATTAGAAAAAGCGGCAATGAGATGACTTATTTGGGACCTGATTCCAAAAGTCAAGTTACCATTGAATACAACGAAGACGGTTCGCCAAAAAGAATCCATACCATTGTTCTTTCCACTCAACATGACGAGGGAGTTGATCAAGCTCAGATACATTCTGATATCAAGAATAATTTGATTCCAAAAGTATTGCCGATGGATTTGATTGATGATGAAACATTGTATCACATCAACCCAACCGGGAAGTTCGTTGTTGGTGGTCCACATGGTGATACCGGCCTTACCGGCCGTAAAATTATTGTGGATACTTACGGAGGATTTGGCGCTCATGGTGGTGGTGCTTTTTCGGGAAAAGATCCTTCAAAAGTAGACCGAAGTGCAGCCTATGCTTCACGGCATATTGCTAAAAATTTAGTGGCCGCAGGTTTAGCTGATGAATGCTTGATTCAGCTTGCCTATGCCATTGGTGTAGTTGAACCGGTTTCTATTGCTGTAAATACATACGGAACAGGGAAAAAGAGCGATATTGAATTAGCAGAATTGGTTTCAAACACCTTCGATTGTACACCAAAAGGAATTATTGAGCGTTTCGATTTACTGCGCCCAATTTACAGATCAACTGCTGCGTATGGTCACTTTGGTCGAGAAGAATTCCCTTGGGAGAAACTGGATTTTGTAGATCAGTTAGCGAAGTTATATTGAGAATTTTTTTCTAACTGATTTAATACATTCTTCTTCATACTATCAATGATCATCTAAATGAGTGTTATTGATATGGTACGAGTATTTATCCTTTCCATTTGTACTGTTTTATTAGTTTCGAACTGCAAAGAAACCTCAAACAGTGACCCCGATGAAATCGGAATCTCCGGCCCGCTTGATCCCTTCGAACAAAATGCTGCCTTAGGTCGAGGTATAAATCTTGGGAATGCGCTTGAAGCACCCAATGAGGGTGAGTGGGGCGTTGTTCTTCAAAAACGATTTTATGAATTGATAAGTGAGCAAGGATTTAACAACGTTAGGATTCCTATTCGTTGGAGCGCACATACATCAGACGAAGCCCCATACACCATAGAGGAAGACTTTTTTGCCCGTGTTGATTGGGCGATTCAGCAAGCTTTGGATTATGATTTAATGGTGATTATTAATGTTCATCACTATAATGAAATATTTCAAAATCCTGTTCAGGAAAGAGATAAATTTTTATCCATTTGGACCCAAATATCAGAACGGTATAAGGATCAACCTAAAGAAGTATTGTTCGAAGTATTAAATGAACCTCATGATAATTTAACTGCAGAACTTTGGAACCAATTATTACCGGCTGCACTGGATATTATCCGTGAGACAAATCCATTTCGAACCGTTTTTATCGGCGCTGCAGAATGGGGTGGCATACCAGGTTTGCTGAAACTTCAAATTCCGGATGACGGCAACTTGATTGTGACTGTACATTATTACGAGCCTTTCCAATTTACTCACCAAGGGGCAGAATGGGTAGATAATTCAGATCCTTGGTTAGGAACAACCTGGAATGGTTCCGCTGCTGAAGTAAGAGCCATCGAAGATCATTTCCAGCAAATAGTAGATTGGGGCGTGGGGCGTGGTGTACCAATCAACATTGGTGAGTTTGGCGCTTATAGTAAGGCAGATTCTCCTTCTCGGGCCAGATGGACAAAAGCTATAGTTCATTTTGCACTTGAAAACAATATGAGTTATAACTACTGGGAATTTGCATCAGGTTTTGGAATCTATAATGCAACCAACAATACGTGGGATATGGAGCTTTTGAATGCTTTGATCAACACAAATTGACTGCAATTTGAATTAATTTCTAGATTTTTTAAAGGAACAACTTCGTTGTCGTTTAAGTACAGTTTTTCATGTATGGCAGGTTCCATCCTTCCTTCAAAAATTTGTACATTCCACAAACTCATCTATTATGATTTCCCGAATTTCTGCGTTCGCCCTAGCACTTTTTTGCTTTTCGATGGAAGTTGCAGCCCAAAGTGGCGCAACCAGAGCGCAGAATACCTTATTGCCGGAGATCAATCCGCAAGACATTGAAATTCGAAGTGAGTTTAGAGCTCGTTTTCCGGGACTTCGCCGCCAACCGATTCTTGGGTTCAGTCCAAAACCAAGCGTATTCCGAACCAACCCAAATAGAATGCCGTTTATGGAAACTCGTGAGGAGGCTGTAGCATCGATAGCAATCACGCAATTAGATCGTCCTGAGCCGCCAATAAGAGCCGTTATTGAATCCCCTATTCGACGAAATATTTACACAAGAGCAGGTTTCGGAAGTTATACTTCGCCGGAATTTTCAAGCTATTTTTATCAGGGGCTAAATCAAAAATCTGCCATTTCCGGTAATGTCGATTTCAGTAGTTCAAATGGTCACTTGAATAATCAGAGTAGTGGATTTAGATTTTTGGATGGCGACCTTCGATTTGTATCAAAAATGAATCGGCAGACAAGTATTCAAACTACAATCGGCGGTGTTTATGATTTTAATCGGTTATATAATCTTGCACCCATTTATCAGGACGAGATTGGAAGCACTGCCCAAAAATCCTATGGTGGCTTAAATGCAGCCGTCTCCATTACTCAAATAAATAATTCGCTTGAAGGATTTAACGGGAATTTGAGTTTTAACTATTATAATTCTGAATTGGATGCCGGATCTACAAATTTAGGCGGCAAAAGTAATGAGCAGTACGTTTCTGCTGCGGTTAAAAAATATTGGCCGGGCAGCAGATTGTATGAGACATTCAGTCTATCTGGTGATTTTAAAATTGGTAACTATGATAACCCCACAAAGAATACTGAAAATGTCTTGTTAACCACCTTACGAGCAGGCTATAAAAAACTTATCAATTTTAATCTACACGTTTCAGCAAATGCAGGGGTTGCCTATGTTTCTGATGGCGTTTCAAGCCGGGTTTATGTCACTCCTCAAGCTTTAATCAACTATAATTTAAAAGACGCTGTAATTCTTAAAGCAGGTATTTCTGGTAATCCAACCTTTCAAACTTTGCAAGATCATTTTCAAACAAATCGGTTTTTAAGTAATGAATTGGTTTTACAACATAGTTATACATCTGAAGCATTTTCGGAAGTTGCATTTCAACTTTTTGAAGGCAACAAGTTATACGGTGGTTTAACGTACAGCATTACCAAAAATAAGGCGTATTACGATCGAAAAATTGAAACTCAAAGTGGTCAGGATTATCGACTTTTTTATGCATTAAATTATGATAAAGCAACAGAATTAGAATTTTACGGCGGAATAACACAACAGATTAACCCGGAAGAATTTTGGTTTGATATTCGCTTTTATGCTCGCCGACCAACTCTTGAGAGCGGTGGTGATATTCCTTTCGAAGAGCGCATTGGGCTTAATTCCAGTATTAGTTACAAAGCAATTGATGATTTACTACTTTCAGGCTGGATTGATGTCGTTGGTAGTCGACAAGCCCCTGCATCTAATGAAGAATTAGAGGCCTATACGCTTGCCGGTTTTCAACTAGATTATGAATTTTCTCCTCAATTTGGTGTTTATACTAAAGTATTGAATATTTTGGGGCAGAAATATGAACTTTGGGATGGATATCAGGAGCGTCCATTTCAAGTCTTCGGAGGTTTAATTCTTAAATTTTAGCTATGACAAAAGAATTCTTAGAAGCATTTAGTATCGTTGTTAGGGATCAGATAATTATGAAAAACTCGGTTGATATATCGGGGTTTGGTACATTTAAATCTACTCATTACAGTCAACAGCAAGAGCAAAGAGCCGATGGAGTAACCGTGATGATGCCACCGAGAGATGCTATTGAATTTGTACCAGATATTGAGGGTTGATCATGCATATTGAACACAAACAATTCCTCGAACTATTAGCTGATGCTGCCGGCTTAGAATTAGAAAAAGCGGAAAAACAACTCACCGAATTAGTAAACGAAATTAAACAATCGTTAAGTGAAGGCGAAGCCTATGAAATTGATGGTTTTGGCATTTTTTCAAGTTTAGGAAATCGTGTAATGTTCATTCCTTCAAATGAACTTGAGACGGAAATCAATTTCAAATATGTTGGTATGGAACCCATTGAACTAGATGAGCCCAAACCAACTTTTGAAGACCCATTTGCTGAACTTGATGAACAAGATTCTGATTCAAAGGATGAACCAAAATCGGATACTGATTCAGTTTCAAAACCTTCTGTACATAAGCGATTTTCCGGTTTAATTGATGACGATATCAAAGATCCCGATCTAGTGCCGGGTGAAAGTCCCGGGCCGGAAATGTGGGGTGTAGATGCACATTCAGAAGATGATGGTGCCGATCGGCTTTTTGCAAGTTTAATGGGACAAGATTACAAAGAACCATTGAATGAAGAAGAAGGAATTGATGCAATCGAATCTGATGAGACTGATGACTTCAGTAATGTATTTGAAGATTCTTCTGATTTTGAAAATGGAGACGAACTAGGTGCAGAAGTAGCCGCTTTTATGGCTGAAGACGACGTCCAAAACGAAGCCGAGCTATCTAATGATGTTGTGCCGGATGATGGTGAGATAAATGACGAATTTGTTTTAGATGCGGATGAAATAGACGAGTTATCAACAATTGAAGAAATAACAGATGAAGTTATTGCGGATGATATTGATGAGCCATTGGAGTTTCCCGTTAATTATGAAGAATTTGAAGAAGAGCCGATGGAGGCTGCTCCTATTCTTGAACATGTACCTTCAAACAATGCAGAATTCGATGATCCAAAAACCGAAGAAGATATAAATGATTTAGATGAAACGATTGATGAGGAAATAGGTGACGTAGAATCTGAAGCAGTTGCGGACGAAATGCCGGAATTAGAAGTAACTGAGGAATTCGATGATCCATTTTTACAATTTGAAGGTGATGATATTGACGAAAGTGTACTTCGAATGGAAGACTTGGATGACACTGAAATCATACCGGTTATAAAAAATATTACAACCGAAATCTCTGATAGCAAAAAAGCAGAGAATGAGGCTGAGAAGAAAAAGAAGGAAAAAGATACAGCAGAGAATGAGGCTGAGAAAAAAAGTAAAGAGAAACCCCACAAAGAACCGAAGAAAAGAAAGTCGGCTCCAGCATGGCTTTGGGTTTTTCTACTACTGATTATAGTAGGAGGAAGTGTAGTTGGTCTTGCATACTTAAGGTTCATCAATATACCATTCATTACACCGCAAACTGCCTCAAATACTCCCACTGTTAATACCCCCGTTGCCCCACCGCAACAGAGTAATCCGGCGGTTCCGGTACAAGAACCCGTTGCGAATAATTCACAAAACCCTTCTTCTGATGTGCAGGAACAAGCTGCAATTACAATAATTGAAGAAAGCCAAACCGTTAAAAGTACGCCCGCAGTTAGTGCCAATCAGTATGGTTTAACCGGGCAAGTATCGGAAGCCGGAATAAACGGCTATACAATAATTCTGTACACATTGAGTAATCAACAAAATGCAATAAATGAACGCCAAAAACTGTTAGACGCCGGGTATAGAGGATTTTTGACTCCGATTGCAAACGAAAGATATGGTACTTTACATAGAGTGAGTGTTGGCCAATTTAGAACACTTTTCGATGCTGCTGTTGCGGCAGAGGAAATTGAAGCCCTTTTACCTGAAAATTATATCATCAAAAAAATAAATTAATCATCTACATGTTCAAGTCACTTCTCATTTTGCAAGAATCAACCGCTGTCATTGATTCTCTGGCAACATCGATAGAGGGAGAAACCATTACATTTTTCGACTTAATGATTGAAGGTGGAGTCCTCATGATTCCAATCTTCATTTTATTTTTAATTTCTTTTTATGTGATTTTTGAAAGATGGAGTGCTTTGTCAAGATCACATACTGATACGCAGCGTTTTTTAGGCAGTATTGAAGGAATGCTAAAATCCGGAAAACAATCGGATGCAATTGCCTATTGCGAGGATTATGATAAACCCTTAGCTAGAATTATTAAAGCAGGTATTAAACGGCTTGGGCGGCCAATTCGAGATATCGAAGATGCCATCGATAATGCCGGGAAAAAGGAGATTTTCTTTCTAGAAAAACGAATGAACTGGTTAGCTACCATTGCCGGTGTAGCCCCTCTGCTTGGGTTTACAGGAACAGTAACAGGAATGATTGAGGCTTTTATGGATATTCAATCCATGCAAGGAAATGTGAATCCCAGTGCGTTAGCTGGAGGTATATGGGAAGCGTTAATTACAACCGCTGCCGGACTAATTGTTGGTTTGATCTCTTTTGGTTTTTATAATTTCTTGCTTGGAAAAATCAACCGATCCATTTTTGAGCTCGAAAATGCATCCGCTGATTTTATGGACTTACTACAATCTCCAGCACCTAAAAAGCAGGCTTAATATGGCTCTCGATTTCAGACGAGGCGATAAAAGACTTCCACCACTAACGCTGTTTTCACAATCGTCGTTAACGGATATCGTTCTTTTGTTATTGATTTTCTTTCTGCTTACTTCATCATTTGTAACCAATTTCGGCATTCAAGTGAATATCCCAAAAGCAGAAAGTGGGGCGGTTTCTGAATCGGAATATATCTCTGTTGCCATTACAAGTGACGGTGAATTTTATGTGGATGGAGAACTTACAGCGCGTGGATCATTAGCATCAGCAATCAGGGAGTCTAGAAATACGAAACCGGAAGGAATGATCGTATTAAGAGCAGATAAGGATGCCACCGTTGATGACGCCGTTCGTGTTCTTAACATTGGTAAGGCGCTTAATCTTCGATTAGTAATGGCTACTGAACAAGGTTCACAATAAAATAAATCATGCAACCACAATTCACTAAAGATGATGGACGAGCTCTCATAGCTACCATAGCGATGGCGAGTGTCTTATTGGTTTTTTCTCTTTGGTTTACTATTGATCTGGGCCGAAATATACGACCATCATTTATTGAAGTTGAGTTTGGTGAATTCCAAACGGGTAGTTTATCTGAATATTCGGAAGTTGAGAACGAAGAAGTTGCTACTCGTCCAAATCCATCGGAAGTAGAAACCGAAGAACCAACAATGGAAACTCCCGAACCTGAAGAAATACCGGAAACTACAGCAGAAGAAGAAACGAAGCCTGTAGATTTACCTGATGAAGTAGAAGAAGTAATAGAAGAAGTCATCGAAACTCCCATTACTGAAGAAATCGATCCAACGCAAAATGCTGAAGAAAGTACGGAGGAAGAAATTGAAATTGCACCTATTGCGCAAGAAGATGTAGATACTCAAGAAGGTGCAAATGAAAGTGGAGATGTTGATGGAGTAACAGGAAATACCGACACAACTCAGGGGATTGGAAATGATGAGGATAAGTCAGCGCCTTTTGAATTAAAGTGGGAGGGTGATATTGAGCGTGCCCCAATGGCTCAACCATTACCAACCAATACGGCAAATACAGAAGCTGTAATTACCGTTCGCTTTGAGGTTCGACCCGATGGCTCTGTTGGGCGCATAATTCCCATCAAAAAAATGAGTCCGGAATTAGAGCGTGAAGTTATGAGCACATTGAGAAGCTGGAGATTTTCTCGACTTCCCGGTGGTGTTCCACAAACGGTGCAATGGGGTTCCATTACCTTCCGTTTTGTATTTGATTAGCTTCTAAGAAACTCTTCATCACAACTTTTTACGGATAGCTTGATTCTGAATACCTACTTTCGGTAATTCATAACTGCTCTTCACACTAATCAACATATAAGGGATTCAAATGAAGCGATTCTTTAGCGTGATTACACTAACCATACTAAGTGTAATTCTCATCCAGCCAATTCAAGCTCAAATTTTTGGTCATGGTGCCGAAACTACAAACCCGACTTTTGAGGATAATATGTTTAAAGACCTCGAGTTTAGGAATATCGGTCCATTCCGAGGTGGCCGTTCAGTGGCCGTAGCCGGACATAATGATCAACCATACATTTTTTACACCGGATTTGCCGGTGGTGGTGTTTACAAGACAACCGACGGCGGGAATACTTGGCTCAATATCTCTGATGGATTTTTTAAAACTGGTTCTGTTGGAGCAATAGATGTCGCAGATTCTGATCCCAATGTTATTTATGTAGGAATGGGTGAAACCGACATTCGTGGAAATATGAGTGCGGGTGATGGAATGTATCGTTCTACCGATGCCGGAAAAACCTGGACTTATTTAGGTATGGGTGAAAGCCAGTTTATTGGAGATATCGAAATTCACCCTACGAATCCTGATGTTGTTTGGATCGCAGCAATGGGTAAACTTTTTGGTGGAGCAGGAAATACGGAGAGAGGTGTATTTAAAACCACTGATGGTGGCGTTACATGGAAAAAAGTGCTCTATCGAGATGAGAATACCGGCGCTGTTGATATAGCATTAGATCCAAATAACGCACGCGTTTTATATGCAGGAATGTGGCAAGCTTATCGAAATGAATATGAAATGAGCAGTGGTGGTGAAGGCTCAGGGTTATTTAAAAGTACCGATGGCGGTGAATCTTGGACAGAAATTACAAGTAACCCCGGATTACCAAAAGGCTTGATTGGCAAAGTTGGAGTTTCGGTATCTGCCGTTAACTCAGAAAAAGTGTTTGCGATCATAGAAAATGCACGCGGTGGTGGACTTTTCAGCTCAAATGATGCCGGTGAAACATGGACCCGTGTAAGTGCTGATAGAAATTTACGACAACGCGCATGGTATTATTCAAAAGTGATTACGGATCCGCAAAACGAAGATGTTTTGTATGTACTAAATGTGGGTTTCTGGAAATCCATTGACGGTGGCAAGACTTTCAGTCGAATTCGTACGCCACATGGTGATCACCATGATTTATGGATCGATTCAAATAATCCGGAACGTATGATTATTGGTGATGATGGTGGCGGACAGGTTTCTTACAATGGGGGTAAAGGCTGGACGTCTTATTTCACCTCTGCAACAGCCCAAATATATCAAGTCACAACAGATAATCAATTTCCATACATGATATATGGTGCCCAACAGGATAACTCAACCTTTGCTATCCGTAACCGAACAGCAAGCGGTGGAATTGATGAAGATGATTGGTGGCCGGTTGCCGGTGGAGAAAGTGGTTACATCGCGCCTGATCCTGATAATCCGGATATTACTTACGGCGGTAGTTATGGTGGATATTTAAACAAATATGACAATGCCCGTCAATTAAGTGATCGTATTGATGTTTGGCCGGATAATCCGATGGGCGCAGGGGCTAAAGACTTGAAATATAGATTCCAATGGACTTTCCCGATTATCATTTCTCCTCATGATTCGAATGTACTGTATGCCACCTCTCAACATGTGCATCGCTCAATGGATGAAGGAATGAGTTGGGAAGAAATCAGCCCGGATTTAACTAGAAATGACAAAACAAAGCAAGACGAGTCTGGTGGTCCTATCACCAAAGATGATACTTCGGTTGAGTATTATAACACCATTTTCACGTTTGTTGAATCTACCATCGAGCCGGGTTTATTGTGGGCAGGATCGGATGACGGCTTAATTCACATTAGCCGAGATAATGGTGAGACTTGGGATAATGTAACACCACGTGGCTTGCCGGAATCTATGATCAGTATTTTGGATGCGTCGCAACACGAACCCGGGACTGCTTATTTTGCAGCAAACCGATATAAATTCGGCGAATTCCAGCCTATGATTTATCGCACGAATAACTATGGCCGAAACTGGAAAGAAATTACCAATGGTATTCCGGAAATGGATTTCACTCGTGTAGTGCGTGAAGATCCAAACAAAGCTGATTTATTATATGCCGGAACTGAAACTGGACTATATGTTTCATTTAATGCCGGAGACAACTGGCAACCTTTACAGTTAAATTTACCCGCTGTTTCTATCACAGATTTAGCGGTTCATAAACGCGACAAGGATTTGGTCGTTGCTACTCAAGGGCGTTCTTTCTGGGTATTGGATGACCTTCCGGTTTTGCATCAAATAACCGATGATATTGCCAAAGCTGATCATCACTTGTTTGATCCGGAAGATGCATACTTATTTGGAAGCGGATTCAGTTTTGGCGGACCAAACCCAACAGCTGGTCAAAATCCAAGTACCGGCGCTATTGTCTACTTTAGCTTAGCAGCACAGCAGGAAGCAGAAATTAAGCTTGAGTTTTTAGATATGCGTGGGAACACGATTCAAACCTTTTCAAGTATAGAAGATTCACGGGGTAGAGCAGTTAAGGAATCCCCACTTTTCTTTGAAGAAGAAGATCGCACTCAACCAACAGTTGTGCCAAATCAAGTGGGTCTGAATAAGTTTGCCTGGAATCTTCGCTATCCGGGCGTTACCAACTTAGATGGTCGCCAAATTCTTTGGGGTGGAAATACATCCGGGCCAATGGCTGTTCCCGGAACATACACGGTTCGCATGCATATTGGTGAGGATATGGTGGCTGAACAACAATTCGAAGTGATGAAAGACCCGCGGTTAGTAGAAATCACTCAGGATGATTTGGTTGCTCAGTTTGAATTGGTTCAAACCATTAATGCCAAGTTGGATACCACGCATAAATCAATTAATAGAATTCGACTTGTGACTGATGAGATAAAAGAAATGATCGCCGACATTGAAGAAAATGAGGAGTTAAAGACCAAAGCGAATGAACTTACAAAAGCTATTGCTGAAATTGAGCAAGAGTTGATGCAAACCAAAGCAGAAGCAACTCAGGATGTACTGAATTTTGAGATCAAATTGAACAACAAACTAGCCGCTTTAAAAAGCACCGTTGCAACGGGTTACGGGCGACCGACAGCACAGCAGTACGCTGTTTTTGAAGATTTAGCTGCGAAAGTAGATGTTCAACTCACTAAACTAAATGCAATCTGGAATGGCGAGTATGAAACCGTAATTCAGGAAATCGAAAATCCAACAGTGCCTATTAATCGTTAATTCACTCTCTAACCAAGAAATATCTAAATTCTACAATCCGGAAGGTGGTGTTTGCTACTACTGAAGGTTCTGCACAACATGGGTCTGATTCTGCTCAAACTTATCGTCCGTTATCTCTTGGGGGATTAAAGATTCATTTTATATGCAAATTATCCATCCCGAAACATTATTATCTGCTTATTCCCAAGGACTTTTTCCGATGGCAGAATCTCGGGATTCGGATTTTGTGGATTGGTTTTCGGCAGATAAACGGGGTGTTATCCCAATAGAAAACTTCCATATTTCGAAGAATGTCCTGAAGATTATCAAGCAGAAGAAGTTTGAGGTAAAGATTAATACTCGTTTTCGAGATGTTGTAGAAAGATGTGCAGATCGAACTGATACCTGGATCAACGATTTAATTATCAACTCGTACGATGTATTGAATCAATATGGGCATGCAAATTCAGTAGAAGTCTATCTGGGTAATGACCTTGTGGGTGGTTTATATGGTGTCCATTTAAACGCTGCATTTTTTGGTGAGAGCATGTTTAAAATTGAACCAAATGCAGATAAAGTAGCCCTTTATTACTGTCATCAGGTTCTGAAAAAAAATACGTTCCGGCTTTGGGATACTCAGTTTTATACCGCCCATCTTGGTCGATTTGGCTGCATCGAAATTAATAAATCAGAATATGATGTACTGCTTCAAGAAGCGATGAGGCAGGATTGTATGTTTCGACTGTGATTTTGGGTGTTCGAGTAAATTTTTTACATGAACACCCAAACTCAACAACGCTTGATAACAATTAATACTCTGTTAAAGCTACCGCGTTGAGTGCTTCATCACGTGAGATTCTACCTCGATCAAGTTCTTCTAACACTGCTTTTTTTATCTGGAAATCAACCCGCTCAGGAATCTCATCAAATCCCCCGGATGAAAGATTTACACTTGTAAGAATATATTGATCTGAGTTTACAGAGCCGATGGTTCTCCCATAGTCAACCAAATATTCAGCTATGGCTGTTTTCAAATCATCGTATGCAGCAATCATATTTTCCTTTAAGACTTCTTGACGCTGCTCATTAGCCGCCTCTTCTTCTTCTATTCCTTCAACTCTTCGCCCTGTTCTAACTTGTTCTTCTCTAACTATTCTTAACCGGCGTTGAGATTCCGCTAAACGACCAAAAAATACATCTCTACCACCACCAAATCGTGCATCGAAACTAAAAATTGCGCCGAAATTATCCAGCATTAAATAACTAATACCACCAGCTATTCTAAACGAATTCTCACTGTCGGCATTCAGGCCGGTTTCAAAAATGTTTCCCATCACTTTCAAGTCCATGTACTCTTTATCTTCGCTTGTGGCAAAACTTATTCTCTGCTTTATCTTAGCCTCATCAAGGCTACCACTTCGATAATCTTTCAGATCTTTAACTGAAACTGAAGCTGAAATTACAGGTAGCGTTTTGCTCTCCGATTCCAAAACGTCTCCGTCAATGGCAATTCGGTAATTCCGATAAGTACGCTGATTATTAGTTTGAGCGCCATAAATCACCATTATTTTGTCATCATCATCAAGCTGACCAATTGTTGAGCCATAGCCAATTAAGAATTCAGTAATGCGGCCTTTTACAGCAAGTTCATCAACTTCTCTCGTTGTGTTGTCTTTATCGTCATCAGAATTATAGTAAAAGGAATACCCGCTACCGCTAGAAATGTGCATTCTTGGGGTAAATGGGTCGTAGGCGGGAATCATAAATATGATCCCAAAATCTTGGAGGTACGTTCCGCGAATACCGCGCTGCCGAAATCCACCTTGATCAATGATGATGGTTTCTGCAGTTGGTGTTTCAATTTGGGTTCGGAAAATTTCTGACAGAATATTTTCCATTATTCGGATGTCCCGATTCATTCGGTTTGCGTCAATATTTTGAGCAAAAAGGGTTGGAGCAAATAGGATGCTCAACAAGCCGATCAGAATAATATGCTTGAGATGTTTCATTGTTTTATTTGTTTAAACTTACAGTTTCTATGATTTCGCCTAACACCTGATCGGTTTGAACAAAGCGATTGTAGGTAGTTTCTTCTAAGCTGGTTAAGCTATAATCGATGAGTTGGAGATCAGAGGTGCGCTGTTCATCCAAATATTCAGCAAAGCTTGACAAAGTAAGTTGGAATTGGGATTCCTGCTGATCTTGAGCTGCTTCTACAATATCTGCAACAAGGGCTGCATTCTCGGCTTGCACCTGATTGATCAATAATTCCACTTGAGCCGCTGAATACCCAACCTGATCAGGGACTTGTTCACCAAAGAAAATGGAAAATTCACCACCCTCCATTTTCAAGTTCATATCAGTCAAACTTCCGGTAATGATGAAAAGAAAAACAAAACTAGCCACGGCGAAAGCGAAACGCCCAACTCCTGATCTTGGTGAAAGTGACTGTATCAAGTTTTCCCACCAATTTCGGATTGATGAATACACCGAACTAGGTTCCATGATTACGATTTGCTCTTTCGGATTTTCTACCGGCATTTGCTGAAGTACTTGCCGGGTTTCCAACAAACCATCTAATTCATCTTTTAAATCAGAATGTTGTCCGATAAAAGTTTCTAATTTCTGTTGTGTGTCGATGTCGAGCCCACCGTACATATAGTCGATAAACAGCTCGCGTGCTTCGTCTTTAGTCATAGCTAAACACCTCTTTGTTGATATTCCACGAATCGAAGGTCTTCTTCAGTGCCCTTAGACCGTAGTACAATCTCGATTTGATCGTATTCTCCGATTCGTCTAAAATTTCTGCTATTTCTCTGAAGGTTATGCCTTCATATTCTTTCATTATCACAACTATTCTCTGCTCATTTGGTAGTTGAAGGAGTGCTTTATGCAATAAAACTACCGCTTCACTTCTTATGAGTTCGCTATCTGCCGCTCTTTCAGTTGCTGTTTGCGGAGCCGATTTTAACGCTTCAAGCGAGACAGCTCGTTTTCTGCCCACTCGCTTCAGTTCGTCCAAGCACATGTTATTTGCAATTCGATACAACCAGGATCCAAATTTTCCGGCATCATCTAACGTATTCAGTTTTTGATACGCTTTGATGAACGTTTTCTGGGTGATTTCGGCGGCGTCATCGTTATTAGCGAAGTAGCGGTACGCAAAGTGATGAATGCGATCCTGCCATTTACCAATCAGCTTGTTAAAAGCTTGATGATTTCCTCCCAAAAATTCCTGAACCAGTTGTGCGTCTTCCATGTTCTTGTTTTGCAATTCAACTCCCGGTGTTAACGTTTCAGGAGTCGGTTTCGGGTGTAAGACGAGCGCCATTTTAGAATAGTTTTAAGAGTGTACCAACTTTATTGATAAAACACTTCAAATCCCCTAAACCCCCAACTCCAACTGCTCACAATAATCTTTTTCTATGAGATTTAAATTCGATAGGGAAATCCCCAATAACCGAATCTCTCTTGTACCAGCCTCCGTTTGCTCAAGTAATTGCTTGGCAACAGTCGAAATTTCGCTTGCTTTATTCGTGAAGTGAGCAATGGAATGAGATCGCGTAATGGTATCAAAATTTTTATAGCGCACTTTTAGAGTGATCGTTTTTCCGGCGATTGGAATCTTCCGCATTCCTTCCGAAATAATCGTCGCTAGCTCATCAAGGAAATTATTTACCCACTCTAAATCGCCCACATCATCTGAAAAAGTACGCTCTTTCCCGTACGATTTTCTTGTTCGATGCGGCTTCACATCACGATTATCAATTCCACGAGCAATTTTATAATAATATCGCCCTGATTTACCGAACGCTTTCACCAACTCGAATTCCGGCCATTTTTTTAGATCGGCGCCGGTCTTAATCCCCAAAGCATGCATCTTTTTTTGGGTGGCTTTTCCCACTCCAAAAAACTTCTTGATGGCCAACTCTTCCACAAACTTCTGCACTTCATCCGGTGTGATAACAGTAATTCCATTCGGTTTGTTGAAATCGGATGCAATCTTAGCCACGAACTTATTGGGAGCCACACCCGCAGAAGCCGTTAGTTGTGTTTCTTCAAAAATACGGGCTCTGATTTCTTCTGCAATTAAAGTCGCTGATGGATTTCCTCTGTGATTTTCGGTCACGTCCAAATAAGCCTCATCCAACGAAAGGGGCTCTACTAAATCTGTGTACTCGAAAAAGATGTTTCGGACTATTTGGGAGGCTTCTTTGTACGCATCAAAGCGGGTTTTCACGAATATTCCATGTGGACATAATCGGTAGGCTTCATTTGTTGGCATAGCAGATCGAACGCCAAATTTTCGGGCCTCATAACTACAGGTGGAAACTACACCGCGGCCACCTGGTTTCCCCCCCACAATCACAGGTTTACCTCGCAATTCAGGAAAATCACGCTGTTCAACGGCTGCAAAAAACGCATCCATATCAACATGAATAATCTTTTTTAAACCTTCTTGATTTATCATGAACATAAATTACACATATCACGTAACTAAATCATTTTCTCAATAAAAATTCTAACGTTTGTAGCAATACTGTCCAACTTTATATCTTTGCAATTAAGAACATTTGTGAACTAATCTTCTACAATAAAAAAACACCCACACAAAACTTTCTTGTTATTTCGTGAGTTTAAACATCTGAAAAAAGTTGGGTGGCATTTGGTGTGATGGCTCTTCTAATTGCATTTCTAATGCGCAGGATCCGGCATCAAAATTAGCGCAACCTCACTGCACTTGAATCGTGTACGAGGTCATGGAAAAAGTGTCCCAAAACGATATCGATTGGCTTTCTCAACCTAAAGAAAATTTTGAGATGTTCTCATCCAAAAAAGTTGAGAGTAAAGCCAAGCTTCCAAAATCAAAAAAAATACATGGTCTTTTGTACTATTTGAGTGGGTTTCTTTTTATGGCGGTTAGTCTTGTAATTCTTCCGTTTTTCATTCTCATTCGAACAGCCGTTCAATTAAACTTACAAGAACAATGGAATGCGTGGGGATCTCTTCTTGGCGGAATGGGTGCAACTACCCTTTTTCTTTCCCTACTCTTTTTTATCGTTTTTCGGAAAGTAAAGCAAAAAAAAACGATGGTAAAACTTACTTTAAGCAGCATCTCATTACTTGTAGGTGGGTTTATTATTTATGGTCTTCTTTATTTGAATAGTGTAAATGCTAAAACAGGTTCTGTCCAAGAAGTATATAATACACTTCATCCAATCGTAAGAGTTGCGGTGGCTAGTACCACTCTAGCTGAAAGAAATTTGGTGATCACGGATATAAAAAGAACCCAAGAAGATTACATCGCTATGGGATTAACACCTCGCCAAAGCTCAATGCACTACGAACAACCTTCAGGATTCGTTCATGCAATTGACTTAAGAACTAAGGGACATTCCGAACTTAGAAATGTCTCTCTTGAATGGGGCTTAAAATTGATGGGTTTCCAGACGATAAGACATGTTGGAACTGCTGATCACCTTCATGTGGCTCTACCTTTGAGTAATTAATAAAAAGCGCTTTTCTATTGTTTATCAATGAGAATATTCCGACCATTGATAGCTCATTTTTATAAAATGTAATTAGTATTGAATAATGGGAAAATATAAATTCTTCGAACAGGTAAATAAGAACTTCGATAAGGCTGCCGCTTATACCAAATTTGACAAGGGGATACTCAACCAAATTAAAATGTGTAACACCGTTTATCAGATATCATTTCCGCTTAGAAGAGATGATGGTTCGGTGGAAGTAATAAAGGGTTGGCGCGTTGAGCACAGTCATCACAAAATGCCTACAAAGGGTGGTATTCGATACAGCCATAAAGTTGATGCCGACGAAACAAAAGCTCTAGCTGCATTAATGAGCTACAAGTGCGCCATAGTAGATGTGCCATTTGGTGGGGCAAAAGGCGGCGTAAAAATAAGTACAAGAGCGTATTCTGAAACTGAACTCGAAAGAATTACACGCCGTTATACCTTTGAATTAGTTAAAAAAGGATTTATTGGACCGGGTGTTGATGTTCCCGCACCTGATTATGGTACCGGCGCTCGCGAAATGGGTTGGATATTGGATACCTATCGCCAGATGAGTGACGATTTAAATGCGGAAGCTTGTGTTACCGGTAAACCGATCCCTCAAGGTGGTGTGCGTGGGAGAACCGAGGCAACCGGACGAGGTGTTTATTTCGGAATTCGCGAAGCCTTAGATGTGAAAAATGATATGGCCGCACTTGGTTTAGAGACCGGTGTTGAAGGAAAAACATTTTGTGTTCAAGGGCTTGGAAACGTAGGGTATCATGCCTCGAAATATATGACCGAAGCCGGTGCTATATTAATAGGTGTGTCAGAATTTGAAGGTGCAATCTACGATCCAAAGGGAATAAATTTAGAAGCGCTCTATGCATTTAGAAAAGAAACTGGAAGCATCATCGGATTCGGCAATTCAAAAAAACTTGCTGTAAATAGCGACATTTTTGAGCAAGAATGCGACATCATGATACCGGCTGCTTTAGAAAGCCAAATTACTGGCGAAAATGCTGCCAAAGTAAAAGCTAAAATAATCGCTGAAGCTGCAAACGGCCCGGTTACAGCTGATGCTCATGAGTTACTTAAACAACGTGGTGCCCTCATCATACCTGATACTTATTTAAATGCCGGCGGTGTAGTGGTGTCCTATTTTGAATGGCTAAAAAACATACAACACGTTCGGTATGGGCGCCTTAATAAGAAATTTGATGAAGGCAGCTTAATGAAAATTGTTCGAGAATTAGAAGGCATATCCGGTAAAAAGTATAAAATTGATGATGTTAGGAGACTAACACATGGCGCCGACGAAGCTGATTTGGTAGATTCCGGATTGGAAGAAACTATGATTACTGCGTACAATCAGATTTCGGAAATTCGTGACGAGCATAATCTAAATGATTTGCGAACAGCTGCTTTTGTGAATGCTATTCGTAAAATCGGAACTATCTACGAGCAAATGGGCATCTTCCCTTAATTCGTTATTCAATTATCTGAGACTCTTGTAACGAATACCATTTAATGATCTTCTGAAATGAACTTAACCAGATGTCATTTAAGACTCTAGCTCAGGATTTGAATGAAATCTGTACTTTTGGTTTTGATTCGGCCGCTTTGATTGCCAATTGTTGCTGCATATTTGAAGTTACTGTAAAGAAAGAGTGAGCAGCATCCGATTTATCGTCTACCAAAACACTTGGTTTTCCATTATCGCCCGCTTCTCTAATGGTTTGATCAATAGGAATTTCACCTAACACCGGAACCCCAAGTTCGTCTGCCAATCGAGAAGCACCGCCTTCACCAAAAATGTGATATTTCTTGTCCGGCATGTCCGGTGGTATGAAATATGCCATATTTTCAATCACACCAAGAACCGGAACTTTCACTTTTTGGAACATGGCTACCCCTTTGCGAACATCATCTAAGGCTACAGTTTGTGGCGTGGAAACAATTACGGCTCCACTTAAGGGAATTGTTTGAACGATGGTAAGTTGGATGTCGCCCGTTCCCGGAGGAAGATCTAAGACCATATAATCAAGCTCGCCCCATTCCACATCTTTCATAAATTGCTGTATTGCACTCGTCGCCATTGGTCCACGCCACACCATGGCTTGATTTACATCCACCAAAAAACCCATTGATACCATTTTGATACCGTATTTCTCAAGGGGCAATAATTTCTTTTGTGTGGTGATATTTGGGCGATCGTGTAAATCAAACATTGTTGGAATACTTGGCCCATAGATATCGGTATCCATCAAACCCACAGATGCTCCCGTTCTCGCTAAAGCTGCAGCAATATTAACGGCAACCGTTGATTTACCAACTCCACCTTTTCCTGAAGCAACAGCAATGATGTTTTTCACGCCGGAAAGTGGCTGTACAGGAGGAGGAGCTTGTTGTGGAGCTGTCGCTTTTTTAGAAACATTGATCCCAATTTGAATGTCTACCACTGCTTCTCGATCGATGAACTTGTGGATTGCACCAACACAACGTTGCTTTAATTCACTTGCTAGGTTTTCATTTTGTTCTGCCATTTCCAGTGTAAACGTAACATATTTATCCTGAATGATCAGATCTTGAATCATATCTAGGGAAATCAAATCTTGTTTTACTACAGGATGAAGAACGTGGGCTAAGGCGGTTTTTACTTGCTCTTTATTGATGGGCATCTCTACTGATGGTCTATTTAATTTTTCGGAATGAAGATACGCAGAATGAAGGATTGAGTCAGACGCTATAACGAATCTAATTTGAATTATTTTTTAAGTATTGAATTCAGCTCATTTCCCTGTTGAGAGTAACTGTATGTTGTAGAAGCGCAAAACCTAGAAGTGGGGGGTTACTCCTTAAATGAGTCTACCATCTAAAAAGAGAACGTTTAGCAGTACCAAATCATGAAACGGTTCCAATCAGTTTGCCGGATTTAAGTCCTGTTCCGCAAATAATAAAATGTGAACGTGTGCTTGCGTGCATTTTTTTACTCTCTTTGAATGGTTGGTTATTCAAATATTATCTTTGCCTGACTTTACCCAAGTTGTTCACGATTAATTCTTTCCTTAGTCCAAAATTCACTAACTTCGCAACGCAATTTCATCACTCGTTTAATAAGGTACATGCTTAAAAGAACGCCGTTTTTTGCCATCCATAATCAAGAAGGTGGCAAAATTGTAGAGTTTGCCGGATTTGAAATGCCGGTTCAATACAAAGGGATTAAAATCGAACACGCAGCTGTACGTGAAGCTGTTGGTGTATTTGATGTATCTCATATGGGTGAGTTTTTTGTGACCGGCAATAAAGCTCTGGACCTGATTCAAAAAGTTACAGTAAACGATGCCTCTAAACTGTATCCGGGTAAAGCACAGTATTCGTGCATGTGTTTTGAGGACGGTGGTATTGTTGACGATTTGATTGTATACATGATGGCAGAAAATGAATACATGCTGGTTGTAAATGGTGCTAATGTTGATAAAGATTTTGATTGGATAGCCTCTCAAAATTCGATGGGCGCTGCCTTGGTTAATAAATCTGATGAGTTTGCATTGCTTGCTGTTCAAGGGCCAAATTCGAAAGCATCGCTACAGAAGTTGACGAGCATAAATCTTGATGAAATAGGATTTTATTCATTCGTTAAAGGAGAATTAGCCGGAATTCCAATGATTATCTCAGCAACCGGTTATACCGGTGAATCAGGCTTTGAGCTATATTTTGAAACCTCCGGTTTGGATGTTGATGCAATTTGGAATGCAATTTTTGAAGCAGGACAGGAATTTGGAATGGAACCCTGCGGATTAGGCGCTCGCGATACCCTGCGTTTGGAAATGGGTTTTGCCTTATATGGGAATGATATCACGCAGAACACACATCCATTAGAGTCTCGACTGGGCTGGATTACTAAATTCAACAAAGACGATTTTGTAGCAAAAGATGTACTTCTGGCAAAAAAAGAAGCCGGATTGCAACGTAGAATGGTTGGTTTTGTGATGGATGATAATCGATCTATCCCAAGAAATGGCTATACTATTTCTGATGCCGATGGAAATGAAATTGGCTTTGTAACCAGTGGAACATTGTCTATCACGTTGGGTAAGGGAATTGGGATGGGTTTTGTAAAGTCTGAGTTTGCGACAGATGGCTCAGAAATTCATATCAACATTCGCAAGAAAACTGCACGTGCTGTGGTTACAAAACCACCATTTATTAAGAAATAATATTTATGCCTCAGTCCAATTACATCGACGTATTTTTTTCTGTTCAGGCTTTTCAAGAGGAAGACCTTCGTGGAAAAAGTGCCGTAATCATTGATATTCTGCGAGCTACTTCTTCTATAACCACCGCCATAAGTATGGGCGCGAAAAAGGTTATCCCGGTTGCAGACATGAGCGATGCTGGGAAAATTGCTCATACTATGGACTCAAACGATTATTTGTTGTGTGGCGAAAAGAATGGTGTGAAAATTGATGGTTATCATCTGGGAAATTCACCACTTGAATACACCCCAGAAGCTATTGAAGATAAAACACTGATCTTCAACACCACCAATGGTACAAAAGCCATAAAAAAGGCTGGTTTGGCAAATCGTATTTATATTGGTTCATTCTTAAATCAACAAAGTATACTTGATGCTTTAAAAGATCATGATGATGAAGTTGTTTTGATTTGCTCCGGATGGCGAGGGCGGCTTGCATTGGAAGACACTTTATTTGCAGGTTCGCTTTTATATCATTTATTTGATGGAAATCTACCGCAGAAAACGAAAGACGGCGCAAAAGTAGCATTCGGTTTGTACGAGAAATTTAAGGATCGTTTAGAAGAAACCATCAGCGGCAGTGATCACGCATATCGATTAAGTAAGTTAGTACCTGAAAACGATATTCCTTTTTGTTGTCAGGTAAACAAATTTGATGTATTACCCGGAATGCGAGATGGACTCATCACTAATTTGAATGGCTAAGAAAAAACTAAATACAGCAAAATCATCTAGTACGATTGACTCCGGTCGAAAGGTTGAGATTATTGGTATAATAACCCTCGCAATTTCCATATTGCTTGGTTTAAGCATTTTTTCATACACACCGGAGGATTATAATTTAGCCCGGAATCTCTCTTTCTCCGAATTATTTAATCCGGACGCCTCTTCTCGAACAATTCTAAATTGGTTGGGGCCGGTTGGTGCATATTTGTCTCACTTTTTAGTGTATTCTCTTTTTGGTTACACAAGTATCATATTTGCATTATTAGTCGGGTATAATGGCTGGCATGTATTTCGTCGGCGTCCATTTCGCGACAATTCTTGGTTGAATGTTCTTACAATCTGGAGTATGGTACTGCTTTCTACGTTTTTGGGTTGGATGACGGCAAATGTAGATTTACCTGAAGACATGATTTGGTCGGGAGGAGCTGGTATTGCTCTGGCTAGTATCCTGCATAACATCACCGGGGTAGCCTCTCTTTTTATTCTTGTTGTATTGATGTTAGTGACCTTGCTGTTACTCTGGGAACGTGATTTGCAAAAAACCATCGACAGCATAAAAATTTGGATGGATTCCATGCAGGATAAAATGGAAGCATCAAGAATTGAAAGAGAAGAGAAAAAAGCATTAAAGGCAGCCGAACAAGAAGAACGTATTGCCACCAGAAAAGCTGAACTTCAACTTAAAAGAGAAGAAAAAGAAGCTGAGAAGAAAAAAAGGCTAGAAGAAAAAACACAGAAGAAAACTGAAAAAGCAATAAAGAAGCAGACACCTACCGTTGCTGATAGCCCAAAAACGCCTCAACCATCCATCGATGAGATTGTAGAAAAATCTGAAAAAGCAGAACGTGCCCGCATCGAAAAAGAAAAAGCGGAGGTTAACACCTTAGACAATCGACCGCGTGCAATCATTGAAAAACCTGAAAAGGAAGTTGATGAAAATGGGGATGAACTAGAAGTTGCTATTTTTAAAGGTGCAGAAGAAGAACAAGCCGGTGACAAAGAACTCGACAAATTAAATCGAGAGCAAGCGAAGGAAGTACCGGTAATTAAATATAAGTTTCCAACTGTCGATCTTTTGAACACACCGCCTAATGAAGGGAACGAAGTTGATCTAAATGAAATCAAGGAAAACAAGCGTATTATCCTTGATAAGCTGAAGCGACATAAAATTGAGATTGTTGGTATAAATGCGATTGTTGGGCCAACAGTTACTTTGTATGAGCTGGAACCGGCGCCGGACGTAAAAATTAGCAAGATTGAGAGCTATTCAAACGATTTAAAGATGGCTACAGCATCCAAAGGATTACGGATGCTGACTCCAATTCCAGGTAAATCTGCTGTTGGGATTGAAGTGCCAAATAGCACGCGAGAGACGGTTTACATTAAGCAAGTAATTAATACAAAGAAGTTTGTTGAAACCGATATGATCTTGCCCGTTGCATTTGGTAAAACCATCGAGAACGAAGTTTTTATGATGGATTTGACAAAAATGCCACATTTGTTAGTAGCCGGTGCAACCGGTTCCGGTAAATCCGTTGGTGTAAATACCATCATAACCTGCCTATTGTATAAATGCCATCCGGACAATCTGAAATTTGTGATGGTGGATCCTAAGAAAATTGAGCTTTCTTTATATCGCAATATTCAGAATCATTTTCTGGCGATGCTTCCAAATGCAGACGAGCCTATTATCACCGATACCTCAAAAGCACTTGAAACACTCACTAGTGTTTGTAAGGAAATGGATGATCGCTATGATCTGTTAAAAATGGCCTTAGTCCGTGATATCAAAGACTACAATAATAAATACAAAAATGGCGAACTTGAAGAAGAATTGGGTCACCGACACTTGCCATACATAGTGGTTATTATCGATGAACTCGCCGATTTGATGATGACTGCGGGTAAACAAATCGAGGAGCCTATTGCACGTATTGCCCAGTTAGCACGAGCCGTTGGAATTCACATGGTTGTAGCAACGCAGCGCCCTTCTGTAAATGTAATTACAGGTACTATAAAAGCGAATTTCCCTGCTCGAATTGCATATCAAGTAGCTTCAAAAGTCGATTCTCGTACCATACTTGATCAAGGAGGTGCCGATCAATTAGTTGGAATGGGTGACATGCTGTATCATAATGGTGCAAGCATGGTTCGTATTCAGAACGCTTTTGTATCAACAGAAGAAGTTGAGCGCATAAACGCTTTTATTGGCCAGCAAGCCGGGTATCAGCAGCCATTTTATTTACCTGTTATTGCCGAAGACAATGCCGGCATACCGGATCCGTTAGAAGACGTAGACGATATGTTCGAGAGTGCAGCTAAAGTGGTGGTTTTGCATCAACAAGGATCCGTTTCACTCTTACAACGAAAACTTAAAATTGGCTATAACCGCGCCGGAAGAATCATTGATCAATTATTTAATGCAGGGATTGTCGGCCCTTACCAAGGCAGCACCGCCCGCGACGTTCTTGTTCAAGACGAGGATGAATTACAAGAGATTTTGGATGAAATTAAATACAGGGATTAATCCCACTCTAGCTATTCTTTTTGTTGGGATGACGCTCTCAACAGCACTATCAGCTCAAACTACTTTGGAGCAATTACGCTCTAAATTTGACAATGAGCAGGTCTTTATATCTGAATTTCAACACTCCTATTTGGATTCCTATACTCAGGAAAGCACGAACTCAACCGGCGAGTTCTGGATTAATTTTGATAACTATAAACTAACCGGAGAGCAACAAACTATTGTTGTTGATGGAAAACTTTCAAGGGTATATGATGCAAATAGAAACCGCGTTATTATAAGTGATTACGAACCGGATGATGATGATTTTGGGGTTCTTTCTAGGATGTTGAGTGGTGAAGACGATTCATACACTTCTACTGAATCTAAACTGGATAATGGCCATACACTTATCTCACTTGTAACCGATGATGATTTTGCCACCTACCTTTCTGTGGAGATAGAAGTCGATGAAAACCTTCAACCATTAAAAATTACTGCTTACGATATCGCTGACAACATCATTATCACAACCTTTGAAAATGGTGTATTTATGAAAGCTGATTCAAGTTTTTTTGAATTCACACATCCCGAAGATGCGGAAATCGTGGACATGAGATACTGATATGAACAAGTATTTAAAAGTTGGAATCAGTTTAATTTTTGCAGGAGGATTTCTTTGGTTTGCCTTTAAAGATGTAGAATTTTCAGATATCGTTGAAGCGTCACGTGGGGCAAGTTGGGGATGGTTTCTCCCCTTTGCAGTATTAACTCTGTTTTCGCATTTCATTAGAGCAGAACGCTGGCGGATGTTATTTGAAGACAAAGTAAACTTACCGCATCGATCGACTCTCTTTACGGGCGTAATGTTCGGTTACCTCACCAATATAGCATTCCCAAGATTGGGGGAAGTCACACGGCCTGTTTATGTGGCACGCCAAATTGGTGAAAGTAACTCAAAACTCATCGGAACCGTTGTTTTAGAGCGTATTGTGGATGTACTCAGTATGCTCATAATTATGGTATTTGTAGGCCTATTTTTGATTTCAGACCCAGAGGTGCTCTCGAATTTATTCGGTGCTGATGTGACAAATCCTGAAATTTATAAAGGATTTTTAAAAGCTGTTGCGTTTTACGGTGGCGCACTAACTGTTGCAGGAATAGCGATTTTTGTTTTTCTGAGAAAACTTAGTACTTCAGAAAATAAGCTTGGTCAATTTTTTACAAAACTCAGTGATGCTTTTCGAAATTTTGGGACCGGTGTTCTTGCCATTCGTCAACTTCAGAACTGGCCACTCTTCATTTTCTACACCGCGCTGATTTGGGTCTGCTATATCACCATGACCTACATCCCATTTTACATGTTCGACATGACAACCCTATTTGGGCTTACTTATACTGATGCAATTGTCTTAACTATGGTTTCTGCTGTTGGTCTTTCTATTCCTACACCGGGAGGAGTGGGTAGCTATCATATATTTATAAAGTTAGCCCTTCTGTATTTGTATGCTGTTCCTGAAGTAACCGGCCTTGCTTATGCAACTATTACGCATGCAGCAACAGTATTTGTTGTTGTAGTTAGCTCGCCAATTTTGCTGGCTATTGAAAAAAGATTGTCGTTGGGGCGGGAAGCTAAAAAGTAGGTGCTACCTGATTGAGAAATAGTGACCTCAACTCTTAATATATATAGCACTTATAGCTTTATACTTTATTCATAAATAATATATACACTAAAATTAGTGGCACCTAGTTTTAAAGTAATTAGTACATATTAAATGGGTTATCGTATGAGTAGAATAAATGTTGGGGCTGAAGTAGCTAAGGGTTAATGTTTGGTGTGTTTATACCATGATTTTAATTGCTTTAAGAGCTCTGCATGATTGCCTCCGTTGAAGCGCCATTCACACTCCTTTAAAAACCAGTAAAAATTATCTGCTTTGATGCCATTAAATTTGCGCAGATGACGCTTGGCTTGGTTCCAGAAATTCTCTATTCCATTAATGTGGTTTGTTTGATCTGCAAAGAGTTCACTGTGGTTAATTCGCATATGGTGAAACTCGGAGATATCCAAAGCATTGTAGGAGCGAAAGGTATCGGTATATACAATACTATCTGGCTGCACATTCTGCTCAATAATGGGTAAAAGGGTTTCTGTTTTGGCATTAGGGATAATTGCGGTGTGCACCTTTCCGCCTCGCTTAAGTAATCCAAATACAGCTACTTTACCGGCAGAACCCCGCC
>Ga0316205_10001545_pt1 | contig 28064 bp, 29 predicted proteins | sample 3monthpyrite_MG_FD_204941 | JGI IMG/M metagenome (GOLD analysis project Ga0316205, IMG submission 204941) | Microbial mat bacterial communities from mineral coupon in-situ incubated in ocean water Damariscotta River, Maine, United States -... | ecosystem: Environmental > Aquatic > Marine >...
CCGCGCCTTCCACCAAGGTCGCGGCCCCGGCGATGGCCTCTTCGATGATGCGCACATAGCGGTTGGTGCCCGCAAGCGCGTTTTGCGCCTCGCGCGAATGGGAGGCAGCAAGGGCGCGTAGCGCCCGTATCAGGTCATGCAACTGCGCGAGGCTGGCTAGCTTCGCCTTGATCCCGGCCAGGCTTTCCATGTTCAACCCGTCGCTGCCGGTTCGGGTGACCGCCCGTCAAGCCAGCCATCGATAACCTGAAGCAGCGCCTCTTTGTCTTCACTGGAAAGCTGCCTGGATTCTTCAATTCGGGCCACCGCACGCGGGCACTTGTTTTGCAACAGCGCAGCAAGACCGCTTTTCAGCTCCAGCAATACCGAAAGCGGAAAACGGTCGAGCCTGCGTTCGGCAACGGCCAACAACAAGGCAACCTGCCGGGCCAGCGACAAGGGCTGGTATTCATCCTGCGCCAAAACCACCCGAATGCGTTTTCCGTGTTCGATCCGCGCCTTTGTGCGCGCGTCCAGCATTGCACCAAACCGGGTAAAAACTTCCAGTTCCAGAAACTGGGAATAATCCAGCTTCAGGGATTCAGCGATCGACCGGATGGCTTTTGCCTGCGTTTTACCCCCCACACGAGACACGCTCATGCCCACGTTTACGGCCGGTTTCTGGCCCTCATAAAACAGTTTCGGCTCCAGATAGATTTGCCCGTCGGTGATCGAAATAAGGTTGGTTGGAATATAGGCCGACAGGTTGCCGGCCTGGGTTTCGGCGATGGGAAGCGCGGTCAAAGACCCGCCGCCAAGTTCCTTTGAAAGCTTCGCCGCGCGCTCCAGCAAACGCGCGTGCAGATAAAACACATCCCCCGGATAGGCTTCGCGCCCCGGCGGGTTTTTGAGCAAAAGCGACAACTGGCGGTAGATGATCGCGTGTTTGGTCAGATCGTCGATGATCAGGAGCGCGTCCTGCCCCTTGTCGCGGAAATATTCGGCGATGGTGCAGGCAGCATAGGGGGTTGTCCACTGGATGCCGGGCGCGGCATCGGCCGCGCCGACCACAAAAACACAGCGCTCGGGCGCACCATGGGCGCGCACCGCATCGATAACACTGGCAATTGTTGATGCCTTTTGCCCCACGGCCGCATAGATGCAGATCACATCGGAAGCGCGCTGATTGATCATGGTATCCACGGCAACGGCGGTTTTTCCGGTTTTTCGATCACCGATGATCAACTCCCGCTGCCCCCGCCCCAGCGGGATCATCGCATCGATCACGGTCAGGCCGGTGAGCAGCGGCTGCCTTACAAGATCACGATCAACGATCCCCGGTGCGGGCCGCTCGATCGGGTCCTGTCGTTCTGCCTGAATGGGAGGGCCGCCATCAAGGGGTGCTCCGGTCGGGTCAATCACCCGGCCCAGCATTTCATCGCCGACAGGCACGCGGATGATGTCGCCGGAGCCAAACACTTTTGACCCCGCCGAAATTTTACCGGCATCGCCTAAAAGCACGCAGCTGGCCCTGCGCTCGTCGATCCGCAAGGCAAGGCCGCGGGTGCCGCCCTCGAACAGCAAAACCTCGTCGAGCCGTGTTTGCGGCAGGCCCGAAACCGTTGCCACACCATCGCCTATACCCTCGACAATACCGATGCGTGAAAGATCGGGCGCAAGCGTGAAGGCACCCAGACGTTTTTGGGCCGAGGGTAGCCAACTCTTGATATCGTCCTCAATCGCCATGTGCAAAATCCACCAGATCCAGCGCGGCTTCATTTAGCGCGCGTGCCCATGAAAAATCCAGATCCGCGTGCGGAAACCGCAGTATCACGCCGCCCAGTATCTGCGCATCCACCGTAAAAACCGGAGCAGCATCCGCCGCCAGCCAATCCTGCAGGCCGTTGGCCCATATGGCTTGCTCCTGCTTGGAAAGCGGCGTGGCGGTGATGAGCGAAATCGGGGTTTCCGGTTTTTCAAGGCTTTGCCCCAGCTCTGCGCGCTTGTCTTGTGGCAGGGTCGCAAAATACTGTTGCACCTGATGAAACGCGGCGGCGCCGGCAACGCCTTTTCCGGTTTTTGACAGGATCTTCATCGCCAGCCCTGCCGCCAATTCAACAATTTGCTCTTTGGAGGCCAGAATGGCTTTGGCCCGCTCATTGGCAATCGACCTGCGGGCCGCATCCAGCATTTCGGTTGATTTTTTTTGCGCCGCATCCAGCACGGTTTGTTTTTCGGTTGCCATTTCGGTGTGAAGCTGCGCAACCAGATCCTGCCGCTCGGCAGCCAGATCGGACCTGGCGTTTTCCAGTGCCAAACGCGCCGCCTCTGCCGCCTTTGCTTTTTGGCTGGCGTCAAAAACAACCTGTTCAGCCAGTTCCTGACGCTTGGCAATGACCTTTTTTACCGGCTTGTAGAGCAACCGGGTCAGCAGCCAGGCCAACACGAGGAAATTGATCCCCTGGATAATGAGGGTCCACCAATCTATCTGCATGGCTAGTTGATAAACGGATTGGCGTAGAGCAGCAGCAGCGCGATCACCAGACAGTAAATAGCCATGGTCTCGATCATTGCCAGCCCGACAAAAAGGGTGCGCGACACGGTGCCGGCCGCCTCGGGCTGGCGGGCAATCGCCTCCATCGCCGCCGCGATCGCGCGGCCCTCGGCAAAGGCCGGCGCGAGAGACCCGAAGGAAACAGCCAGTGCCGCCCCTATGATGCTTATCATTTCAATGGTCATGATCTTGTTGTCTCCTTTGTCAGGCTTCAATGCTCCCGACGGCGGCCCCGATATAGACCGCAGCGAGAATTGTGAAAATATAGGCTTGTATCAGGCCAACGAGGATACCGAGCAGCAAGAACGGGATCGGCAAAAACAGGCCGGCCAGAAACAGGATGATCGCAATGATGAATTCATGGCTCATCATATTGCCGAACAGCCGGACCATCAGCGAGAATATCCGGGTAAGTTCGGACAGCACGGTCAGGGGCAGCATAAACGGGTTTGGTTCGAGATAGTGGCGCAGATAGCGCCGCAGGCCCTTGGTTTTGATACCGTAGTAATGCACCGAGAAAAACACGATAACGGCCAGCGCCGCCGGGGTTTCCAGATGGCTGGTGGGTGGTTTGCCGCCGGGAATAATAGCCGCCATATTCGCCACGGCCAAAAAGATGAACAGCGTGCCCAGCAGTGGCATGAAAGGCCAGGGGTCACGGCGCATGACCTCTTCTATCTGTTTTGATATGCTATCAACCAGAATTTCAAACGCGCTCTGCAACGCCCCGGCCCGCGCCCTGCCATGGCGCATGGCCACCGCCGACAGCGCCAAAAGCAGGAGCATGATCACCCAGGTTGTCACCACCGCGCGATCAATGCCGACGGGGCCAATAAAAAACAGGATCTCGGGTGCCAGCGGGCTGGTTTCCATCGCCTATCCCTTTCGCGCTTTTTTCAAAATAGCAAACCGGATAATCATAAACCCTGCAAAGGCGGCCAGAAGCTGAAATGTGCCTTGCTGTGCCACCACCCAAAACAGGGCAGCAGCCAAAGCCAGACGGACAAGATTGAAGCCCAGAATACCGATGACCGAGCCATTAGAGAGAAGCGTGTTGACCAGATGGCGCAGAGACAAAAAGAAAAACGCCCCGACGAGCCCGCCTAGCGCAAGATAGAGCGGGATTTCGATAAATGGCTGGGTCATGTTTCGTTCATCCTTTTCCAGGCCAGATAGCCGCCAAGGCAGACCCCGAGGAAAATAAAAGCACCGCTGAAGAAAACCCCGGTCTCAAACCTGCTATCCAGCCAGCGCCCCAGTAAAACGCCCAAAAGGGTAGGCACAACGATAAGCCATCCCAGCACGCCTATCAAGGAAAGGTTCTGCCACAATGATCTTTCGCCCTGTTTTTGCCAAAGGTCGCGCCGCGCTTGACGCAAGTGAATGGCCTCTTCCATCGCTTTGCGTTCTTTTTCACCCATGTTGTCTTTTTCACTCATGTGCTTTCCTCGCCGCGCTGCGCGCCCGCCCGGCCGAATGTCGGTATGGCCCCTTCGCTGGCCCGGTTGTGCGGTGCCCCCAGCACCCGCTGGATCTGCCGGATAGCGGCAACATGCAAACGGGCCGAAGCTGATCGCGCCTCTTCCTCGGCCGCGTCGGTGGCCCGGAAATGTTCCAAAACGGTCTCGCCGAGTTTCACAAGCTGGTCTTCGCGTGCCGCTTCCTTGGTCGCGATTTCAATCACCCGGCCGTCGCGCACCGACAGCACACCGCCGCGCAGCGCGACGTGATGCTCCGCGCCGGTCGCGTCGATCCATGTCAGAACCGAGATCGCCAGCACGGTGATGAAATCCGCATGGCCCGGCAGAATTCCGAAAGCGCCGCTGGCGTCTTCGCCGCGCAAATACCGCACATCGCCGCTTTCCTCGATCACCGATGTCGGGGTGGTCACAAGCAGCTGCATCACCTGTCTGCCTTTGATGACTGCTCTTTGGCGCGTGCATCCGCCAGCGTGCCAACCATATAAAGCGAGCTTTCCGCCCATGTGTCCGCTTCGCCATCCAAAATGGCCCGGCAACCCGACAGGGTATCTTCAAGCGAAACCGATGCGCCGGTCAGGCCGGTAAACTGCGCGGTCACGGAAAACGGCTGCGTCAGAAACCGCACCAGCCGGCGTGCCCGCCCGACAGCGGCGCGGTCAGGTGCGCTCAACTCCTCGATGCCCAAAAGCGAGATGATCTCCTGAAGTTCGCGGTAGTGCTCGATCAGTTGTCGAACCTTCTCTGCGGTATCATAATGCGCCTGCCCGACGACATGGGGGTCAAGCATTGATGAGGTCGAGCCCAAGGGATCAACCGCCGGATACAGCCCCTCGCTGGCCATTTCCCGGCTCAACACGATCGAGGAATCCAGATGCGTGAAGGTTTGGGCGACTGCGGGATCGGTGAAATCATCAGCCGGCACATAGACCGCCTGAATGGACGTTACCGCCGCCCCCTTGACAGAGGCAATGCGCTCCTGCAGCTCGGCGATCTCGGTCGCGAGGGTTGGCTGATACCCTACACGCGACGGCAGCCGCCCCAACAGCCCTGAAACTTCTCCACCGGCCTGAACAAACCGGAATACATTGTCGATCAGCAACAAAACATCCTGATGCATCACATCGCGAAAATGCTCGGCGACCGTCAGGGCTGTCAGCCCGATACGCCACCTTGCGCCGGGAGGTTCGTTCATCTGGCCAAAAACCAGCGCCGCCTTGTCCAAAACCCCCGATTCCTGCAATTCCAGCCATAGCTCATGCCCCTCGCGCGAGCGCTCGCCGATACCGGCAAATACCGACGTGCCGCCGTGTTGGTCTGCCGTGGAGCGGATCAACTCCATGATCAGGACCGTCTTGCCAACCCCGGCGCCGCCAAACATTGCCGCCTTTCCGCCGCGGGCCAAGGGTGCGAGCAGATCAATGATCTTGACACCGGTCAAAAAAACCTCGGCCCCGCTTTTTTGCTCGAGAAGCCTGGGTGCCTTTTTGTGGATTCTGTCGCGCGGCACATCGGGGCCGAATGCGGGCCCGTGGTCGATCGGTTCCCCGACCACATTGACAAGGCGGCCAAGCAGGGCCGCGCCGGTCGGGACCATGATCGGCGCGCCGGTATTGGTGGCCTCTGTTCCACAGCGCAGCCCCGCCGTTTCCTGCATGGCCACGCAGCGCGCTGTCTGCTGATCGGTGTGCAGTTGCACTTCGAGCACCAGCCGGTGCTGGCCATCCCATATTACCTCGAGGGCGGTGTTGATGCCCGGCAGCGCATGGGCCGGAAACCGGACATCGACCACCGACCCCGAAACAAAGGTGACATGCCCCGGCGGCGGCGGCGCGGCCTCACTTTTTGGCGGTGGGTTTTTTATGGTTTGCCGGGTCACGAATGATCTCGATCCTTGGCTAAAACAAAAATTCAAGACTTGCGAGAAAGCCGGCCGAAGGCGCTTTCCGATAGGGTATAGGGCCAACAGTAATAGCTGTGGCCGCCCATTACCATAATATTTTCAAAACATTTGTAACCGGCGCGGGTGGCGTAAATGCCCGTGGGCGGGGTGTGAGCGGGGAATGGGCGGCACAGGCCCCGTGGGCCAATCTCCCGGTGTTACAGTTGTATTCCGGTCAGGCGGGCTATCAGTTCCGCGCTGTTGCGCACACCGAATTTTTGCAGCAACCGCGCGCGGTGGGCTTCAATGGTTCTGGGAGAAATATCGAGGCTGTTGGCTATTTCCTTGCTGGTCAGGCCTTCGGTTACCAGAATTGCAACCTGCCGCTCCCTTGCGCTCAATTCCACAACCGGCCGGCTCTCTGCCAGATCGGCGAAGCTCCAGACCGCGTGCGCAAACGGGTTTTCGGGCGTCAGGGATTGGCCACGGACCCTGCACCAAAAAAGCTCCCCATTGCCTCTTTTCATGATGCGCTCATTGATATAGGACCCTGAATCCCTCAATATTTTCAGACCCTTATCTCCGATATGATAAAAATCTTTCAGCGAAGGATAAAGCTTTGAAAGGGACTGGCCCTCAAGTTGTTCGCCTTCAAATCCGAACATTTCGCCAAAGCGGATATTGCAGCGCTGGACAACGCGAAACCGGGTAACGACCAACCCGATGGGCGCGTGTGCAAACCCGATATCCACTCCGCTTTCCATGATTATTCTCCGAAATTGCGTGTTTATACGAATAGATAGCCGAGGCTTATTAGAGCAAAATCTGCCCAAAAGGAGAAGCGGTTTATGGATGCAAATATTGTCGGATGGGGCCATACGGCATTTGGCCGCTTAAATGGAAAATCTCTGGAGGATTTGATCGTCTCGGCGGCGCGCATGGCCCTGGGTGAGGCAAACATCGAGGCACGGGATGTCGACGAGATCTGGATCGGCCATTTCAATGCCGGGCTGGTGCCCGATGCCTTTGCGTCTTCGCTGGCATTGCAAATAGACGAAGACCTCCGGTTTACCCCCGCGACCCGCTGCGAAAATGCCTGCGCCAGCGGGTCGGCGGCAATATATGCGGCCAGAAACTCGATCAAGGCGGGTGCGGCCCGAACCGTGCTGGTGATCGGGGCCGAGAAAATGACGGATATGGATACCAAAGGTGTCAGCGCGGCACTGGCCGGGGCCTCCTACCAGAAGGAGGAAGCCGGGGTTACTTTTCCGCAAATTTTCGGGCGCTTTGCCGAAGCCTATTTCAAGGCCTACGGAGACAAATCGGCGGCGCTGGCCAGAATTGCAGCCAAAAACCATAAAAATGCGCTTGCCAACCCGCTGGCGCAAATGCGCAAGGATGTCGGCTTTGATTTTTGCCATACGGTGAGCGAGCGCAACCCAATGATCGCGCCGCCTTTACGCCTCACGGATTGCTCGCTGATCTCGGACGGCGCGGCGGCTCTGGTAATGGTATCCGATGATATGGCCTCTGGTTTTCGACATAATATCGCCTTTCGGGGGGCGGCGCAGGTGAATGATTTTCTGCCACTGTCCAAACGTGATCTGCTGGGCTTTGAAGGGCCGGCCGAAGCGTTCAGGCGGGCCTATTTGCAAGCGGGCATTTCTGTCACCGATCTTGATTTTGCCGAGGTCCATGATTGCTTTACCATCGCCGAATTGCTGGTTTACGAAGCCATGGGGCTGGTGCCACAGGGCGAGGGTGCGCGGGCGATTGATGAAGGGCTGGTTGCAGCGGGTGGTGAACTGCCTGTCAATTTGTCGGGCGGGTTGAAGGCCAAGGGGCACCCGGTCGGCGCGACCGGCGTATCCATGCATGTGATGGCGGCGATGCAGTTAACCGGGCAAGCGGGCAACATGCAGCAAAAAGATGCCGAGCTTGGTTGTGTGTTCAATATGGGCGGTTCGGGTGTCGCAAACTACTGCTCGATACTGGAAAACGCCGGGGCAAGGCGATGAATCCGGCTGAGTGGCTGGTGAGAGCCGCAAAATTGACACCGGGCGCCCCGGCCTTGCAAAAGGGCGAAAATGTGGTGGCGGATTACGCAACCTTTGCCGCGCGTGCCGCCGCTATAGGGGGCGCGCTTCGGGAGCGGTTTGGTGTGCAACCGGGTGACCGTGTGGCCCTGTTCATGAAAAACCGCACCGAATATCTGGAAGTGCTTTACGGCATTTGGTTTGCGGGCGCGGTCGTTGTTCCCATCAATGCGAAACTACATGTAAAGGAAGCCGCCTGGATTGTTGACCACGCGGCGGCAGAGATCGTCTTTGTTGCCGGTGAAGGGCAAAAAAGCTTTGGCGCGGTTTCTCCGGCCTGCGTGCGCAGCGTGATTTCGGTGGATGAACCCGCTTTTTCATCTCTCTATGAGCATACACCGCTTAATGCCCCCCACGCCACCCGCGCCGATGAGTTGATCTGGCTGTTTTACACCTCGGGCACCACAGGCAAACCCAAAGGGGTTATGCTGACATCGGCCAATCTTCAAGCCATGGCAATGACCTATTTCATCGATGTAGACGACGTGAAAGCCGAAGATGCCATTTTATACGCGGCGCCTATGTCTCACGGTGCCGGGATATACAATTTTATGCATGTCATGCGCGGGGCGCGCCATGTTGTGCCCGTCTCCGGGGGGTTTGATCCCGCCGAAATTCTTGATCTGGCCCCGCGCATCGGCCATATTTCCATGTTTGCCGCGCCAACCATGATACGCCGATTGGTCGACAGGGCCAAGGCCTCGGGTCAATCCGGTGAGGGGATAAAGACCGTGGTTTATGGTGGCGGGCCGATGTATCTGGCCGATATCATTGACGCGGTGGCAATGATGGGGCCGCGCTTTGTTCAGATATACGGGCAGGGAGAATGCCCGATGGGGATCACCGCGCTAAACCGCGCGGCGGTTGCGGATCGCGACCACCCCGATTGGCGGCAACGTCTCGGGTCGGTTGGGGTTGCACAGAGCTGCGTCAATGTGAAGGTGGTGGATGAAAACGGGGCCGCGATGCCCACCGGCAAAACCGGCGAGATAATCGTGCGGGGGCTGCCGGTGATGGCCGGCTACTGGCGAAACGCCAGGGCAACGGCCCAAACGGTGCGCGACGGCTGGCTGTGGACGGGTGACATGGGCGCGATCGATGCGGACGGATTTTTAACCCTGCATGACCGCTCGAAAGACATGATCATTTCCGGCGGCACCAATATATACCCCCGCGAAGTCGAGGAGGCCCTGCTTTTGCACCCGGCTGTTCACGAGGTTGCCGTGGTTGGGCAGCCGCACCCGGACTGGGGCGAGCAGGTTGTTGCCTTTGTCGTGCCGCGGGCGGCGGCGGAACATGACCCCGCAGCGCTTGACGCACATTGTTTACGCGAAATCGCCCGTTTCAAGCGGCCCAAAACCTACCGGTTTGTTACGAGCCTGCCCAAAAATAACTACGGAAAAGTGTTGAAAACGGCCCTGCGGGACCGCCTGGAAAAAGAGGAATAACAATGAAACTCAAAGGTAAAACAGCGTTGGTGACGGGCTCTGTGCAGGGAATTGGGCTGGAGATTGCCAAGGCATTCGCCCGTGAAGGTGTGCGCATTGCCGCGCACGGGCTTGCCGATGCCGCACAAGCCGAGGGCATTTTGCAGGAACTTCTTGACGCCGGGGCGCCTGAAGCCCGCTTTTTTGACGCCGACATGCGTGATCCTGATGCGATAGACGCGATGATGACCGCAATGGAGGCTTGGGGCGGCACCGATATTCTGGTCAACAATGCGGGCATCCAAAAAACCGTGAAACTTGCAGAGGCCACGGCCGAAATATGGAATGACGTTTTGGCGATAAACCTTTCGGGCGCTTTCCATACCATGCGCCGCGCCATGCCGCTGATGGGGGCGCGCGGCTATGGCCGGGTGATTAATATTGCTTCGGTTCATGGTTTGGTGGCCTCGGCAAGCAAGGCGCCATATGTGTCGAGCAAATTCGGGTTGATCGGTCTTTCAAAAGTTGCGGCACTGGAATATGCCAGTGCCGGATCGCGTGAAACCGGTGGTGTGACCGTCAACTGCATCTGCCCGGGCTGGACAGAAACCGCGATCATTGAGCCGCAAATACTGGCGCGGGCCGCCACGCATGGCGGGGATCGTGCTGCGGGCATTGCCGACCTGCTCGCTGAAAAACAACCGTCAAAACGCACCTCGGACCCGTCGGAAATTGGCGAACTCGCCCTTTGGCTTGCCCACCCTGTCGCGCATAATATAACCGGCACCTCCATCCCGATTGATGGCGGCTGGACGGCCCAGTAGCGGATATTTTTGTTCGTAAATTCGCGCTCCCGAGCCCCAAAAAAGCGTATTGGGGCTCTTGAAAAATGGCCGCTTATAACCGGGAGGCCGCCAGATACATTCAAGCCGAGCGTGAGGGGATTGTTTCGGCAGGTGTGCAGCGCCCCCCGGGCATAACCCGGTTTTCAAGAACTCGCCCAATTTCATTTATCAATGCTTTGAGCATAACCGGTTTGGAACTAAAACCGTTCATTCCGGTATCAAGGCAATTCTGGCGGTTTGAATCCAACCCATTTGCCGTTTGGGTAATCCCCCTTTTTGCAGGCTGCACGCGGTGCGGTGTGCCTTGGGTTACGCAGTATTCACCTACTTCTTGGATATGTTTTCACCATATTTATCTGCATTCCCGGCTTACCGAGAATTTGTGGGCGAGTTAACAAAATGCAAACTTACCCAATGAGCGCCACAACAAGCGGCTTGGCGCGTAGTCAAAAATACGGCCTCACACAAACCTCACGCCGGGCTCACAGGGCTTTGTGCCAGAAGTGTATTCGCGTGTTCGTTTCCTCTGATAGTCATGGTGGCACGTTAATTTTGCAACCCCCACGGAGGAAATAACATGATTAAACTTGCATCAATAGCCGCACTGGCCATGGGTTTTGCCACCCCGATATTGGCTGAGCCTGGCCCGGGCAAAATGTCGGCTTCGGCCAGCGGGCAGGCGCTGTGGCAATTCCCCGACCGCAGAGCATTGGACCCGGCCCTGTTTGGCACCCCGGATGCACCGCTCAATGTCGAGCTTCTGGCGCTGGAAAACCGGCTGATCAGCGAAGATGGCAGCGCTTATACCACCATCAAAAACCCGTCGATGTTTTCCAACAACATCAAAATGACCACCGGTGAATTTAGCATGCAGGTGGCTGACCTGAGCGCCAAAGACGGGATGGATTCGCTCGATACCGTCGCGATGGAGGCCTCGTTTGTCGGGCCAAATGGCCGCAATTTTCGGGTGACCATGGACAAGGTTATTCCGGTTGGCCCCGATCATCCGTTTTTTGGCGGGGTCGGCACCGATGTGCTGATGCATGGCGGCACCGGCATCGGCACACCGCTGGTAACGCAGGAATTTTCCTATATCACCGCGTGGGGAATCGGGAATATTTATGTCGACGGTGAACTGGTGGATGAAAAACGCGTGGTTCATGTGATGGTTTCCGAGCGCACCCGCGATGCGGATTTTCAGGTCGGCTTTGGCGTTGCCATGCCCGACCAGCTTGAAATTCACCTTGCGATGCCACCGGTAAAAGGCTCGCCTACCGGCCCGGTGCCAAGCCCGGTGCCAACCGGCGTGACCCTGCCCAACGGGGCCGAGCAACCGTTTATCCATGTAAACTTCTATGGCAATGCCGAGCTGGAAGGAAACCGCTTTTATAGCGCCAACTAGGGCAAACCGGCTGCTGCCGTAACCCTCCCCATTTTTTTGGGGGGGGTCATTCATAAGGGCTCACAGGGCGCTTCCTGTTTGGGTTGCGCCCCGCAAATATCGCCAAACACCCGCATCTTCAATCCGAATACCGGCGCGGCATTTCTCCATGCCCGAGCCTATAACCGGCGAACTACACCTCCATGCAGATGTATTTCATTTCCAGAAAATCTTCGACCCCGTGATGCGAGCCTTCGCGGCCGAGGCCCGATTGCTTGATGCCCCCAAACGGGGCGACTTCGGTTGAAATCAGCCCGGTATTCACCCCGACCATGCCATATTCCAGCGCTTCGGCCACCCGCCACACGCGACTGAGGTTGTTGGCGTAAAAATAGCTGGCGAGGCCAAAAATGGTGTCATTGGCTTGAGCGATCACGTCTTCCTCGTCCGTGAAGCGGAAAAGCGGCGCCACGGGGCCAAAGGTTTCATCATTGGCGACCTGCATATCACGGGTTACGCCGGTTAAAATGGTCGGCTCGAAAAAGGTGCCGCCGAGGGCGTGGCGGTGGCCACCCGTAAAAACACTCGCGCCTTTGGCGGTGGCATCGGCAATATGGGCCTCCACCTTTTCCACCGCGGCCGGGGTGATCAGCGGCCCGGCAATTATGCCATCCTCAAAGCCATCGCCTATTTTCATATTGCCCACCGCCGCGGCCATTTTGTCGGCGAAGGCGTCATAAACCCCGTCTTGCACATAAATCCGGTTGGCACATACGCAGGTTTGGCCATTATTGCGGTATTTGGCGATCATCGCGCCTTCAACGGCGGCATCCAGATCGGCATCGTCAAACACAATGAAAGGGGCGTTGCCACCCAGCTCCATGCTCATTTTCATCACCTGCGCCGCGCCTTGCGCCAGCAGGATACGGCCCACATTGGTAGAGCCGGTAAAGGTGAGCTTACGCACCTTGGGATTGGCGGTGAATTCTTGCCCGATATCGGCAGCATGGCGTGATGGCAGCACCGAAAACACCCCTTTGGGCACCCCGGCGCGCTCGGCCAGCACCGCCATGGCCAGCGCCGAAAGCGGGGTTTCGGCGGCTGGTTTGGCAATAAAAGTGCAGCCCACCGCCAGCGCCGGTGCCACTTTTCGGGCAATCATCGCGTTGGGAAAATTCCACGGGGTGATCGAGGCCACCACCCCGACCGGCTGCTTGAGCACGACGATGCGCTTGGAAGGCTGATGGCCGGGAATGGTCTCGCCATATATCCGCTTGGCCTCCTCCGAAAACCACTCGATAAAGCTGGCACCGTAAAGGATTTCGCCCTTGGCCTCGGCAAGGGGCTTGCCCATTTCGGCGGTCAAAATCGCGCCAAGGTCATCGGCGTTTTCGACCATCAGGTCAAACCATTTGCGCAATATCGCGGCGCGCTCCTTGCCGGTGCGGGCCGCCCAGTCTTTTTGCACTGCATGGGCGGCATCGATGGCGCGCGCGGTTTCGGCCACGCCGCAATCGGCAACGCGGGCGATCACATCACCGCGCGCCGGGTTGGTTACGTCAAGTGTGTCGCCACTATCGGCATCAATCCACGCGCCCGCCACATAGGCTTTGGTTACCAGCAGGCTTGGGTCGTTGAGCTTTGAAAGCAGGTCGGTTTTGTCGAGCATCGGGTCTCTCCGTCAAAGGGTTTTCTGGCGCAATTGTGCGGGCAACGCCGCGCATGCGCAAGCGGATTTGGCAATTTGGATGATTATGCTAGGTTGGGGCAAAAGGGAGATATAGTTGGCCAATAAAACACAGGAAAACGATGCCGATATTGCCGCATTTATCGCCAGCGTCGCGCATGAGCGCCGCCGCGGGGAGGCCGAAATTCTGCTTGAAATGCTGGGCAGGGTTTCAGGCCTGCCGGCTAAAATGTGGGGCAGTTCGATCATTGGTTTCGGGCGTTATCACTATAAATATGCCAGCGGCCGCGAGGGTGATTTCATGCGAATCGGGTTTTCGCCGCGCAAGGCCAATATGTCAGTCTATATTATTCCGGGGTTTGCAAAATACCCGGTAATCCTGGGCAGGCTCGGCAAGTTTAAAACCGGCGTATCCTGTTTATACATCAATAAACTCGCGGATATCGACCTTGGCGTGCTCGAAGAACTCGCGGCCGCAAGCCTTAAGGATATGGAACAGCTTTATCCGGGCTAGGGCAGGCTATGGGCGCGCTGCCCAGGCGTGGCAGCGCTTGCCTGCTGCCGCGCTACAGCGTGGCGTTTACCGCGCCACCATCCAGCAAAATATTTTGCCCGACAATAAACCCGGCCTTGGTGGAACACAAAAACGCGCACATGGCGCCAAATTCCTCGGAGGTGCCATAGCGCCCCGCCGGAATGGTTGCCGCGCGCTGGGCGCGGGCTTCTTCCATGGTTATGCCTTGCGCGCTGACCACGCCGCTATCAAGCGCGGTGGCACGGTCGGTGGCATGAATGCCGGGCAGCATATTGTTGATGGTCACACCGTTGCCCGCCACCTGCCGGCTGGTGCCCGCCACATAGCCGGTAAGCCCGGCGCGGGCTGAATTGGACAACCCCAGCACCGCGATCGGGGATTTGACCGATTGCGAGGTGATATTGACCACCCGCCCCCAGCCGCGGTCTATCATGCCCGGCAGCAGGGCCTTCATCATCGCAATCGGGGCCAGCATATTGGCGTCCAGCGCCTTGATGAAATCTTCGCGCTCCCATTCATGCCACATGCCCGGCGGCGGGCCACCGGCATTATTGACCAGAATATCGGGGTTTGGGTTGGCTGCCAGCACAGCTGCGCGCCCCGCTTCGGTGCTGATATCGGCGGCCACCGGCACCACATTCACCCCGTAGCGTGCTGCTATTTCTTGCGCGGCCTCGGCCAGCGGCCCTTCGCTGCGCGCGTTGATCACGAGGTTTACACCGGCTTCGGCCAGCGCCTCGGCGCAGCCACGGCCCAGCCCTTTTGACCCCGCACACACGATCGCGCTTTTTCCTGAAATGCCCAGATCCATTTTCTTCTCCCGATAAGATTTGCCGGAGCCTAACCCAGCCACCTGCCCGCGCCAAGCCAAAACCATGCGGCGCGCAGGCTACCACACAACATGCGGCAGCGAATAGCCCGGCGTTATGCCATATTCCGCAAACAAGCCGCTGCCAAGCCGGTCAAAATCATCTTTATGAATGCCGGAGGTGATAAACACTGTATCAAGCCCCGCGCCCTGGGCCCCGGCAATATCGGTGCGCAGCGAATCCCCGACCATCAACAGATTTTCGGTGCCGAGCATGCCCTTGGCCATGGTAAACACCGCGCCGTGCGGTTTGCCCATCCAGCGGGCATCGCCGCCCATTTGTTCATAGGCTTCCACCAGCAACCCCGCGCATGCTACCAGCCGCGCCCCATGGCCGACCCGCAAATCAGGGTTGCCGCACAGCATGGGCAGATTGCGCGCCAGCGCTTCGGTAAGCAATGCCTGATAATCATCGGGGGTTTCATCATCCCCGATACCGGTGACCAGCACAAAATCGGCCTCGGCAAGCTCGGTAACCGGTTTATAACCCGCCGGCACAATTTCCCGGGTGCGCTCGGGCCCCTGAAAATAATAGCGCGGCCCGTAGCCCGGGGCAGCAAGTGCTCGAAACACCGCCTCGCCCGAGGTCAGTGCACCCGATGCCAGCGGCTCGGGCATGCCCAGCCCGACCAGCGCCTGCGAAACCCGCGCCGCACGGCGCGGCATATTGGAAAGAAACCCGTAAGGGATACCGGCTTCCTTCAAGGCCTGCAAACACGCGATCGCCGGGGGAAAACACGTGACACCGTTATGAATGACCCCGTATATGTCAAACAATACCCCGTCATACCGCGCCGCGATATCAGATAGGCCGTTGAGGTTTTGCATACTGTCTCCTCAAGGGTTTGGCTGCCATGATAGCAGCCAACCAGGTAAGCACGGCGGCTTTCGGGCTATGGTTTAAACCAGCTTTGCGTCGGTTGCCGCCGCAATCTGTTCATGGGTGACACCGGGCGCAAGCTCGACCACGTGCAGGCCTTTATGCTCCACTTCCATCACGCCAAGATTGGTGATGATCAGGTCAACCACGCCCTTGCCGGTAAGCGGCAGGGTGCATTCTTTCAGGATTTTGCTGTCGCCATGCTTGCTGGTATGGTCCATCACCACAATTACCCGGCCCACACCGGCCACAAGGTCCATCGCGCCGCCCATGCCCTTTACCAGCTTGCCCGGAATCATCCAGTTGGCCAAATCACCCTTTTCGCTGACTTCCATCGCCCCCAGAATGGCCATGGCGATTTTACCGCCCCTGATCATGCCAAAGCTCATCGCGCTGTCAAAATAGGCGGTTTGCGGCAGTTCGGTTATGGTTTGCTTGCCGGCATTGATCAAATCGGCATCGATTTCATCCTCGGTCGGAAACGGCCCCATGCCAAGCATGCCGTTTTCCGATTGCAGGGTTACGTTCACCCCTTCCGGAATGTAGTTTGACACCAGCGTCGGAATGCCGATGCCGAGGTTCACATACATGCCGTCTTCCAGTTCCTGTGCCGCCCGGGCGGCCATTTGATTACGATCCCAAGCCATGGTTCAGCCCTCCCTTACGGTGCGGTGTTCAATACGTTTTTCAGCGGTGCCCTTAATCATCCGGTGCACATAAATGCCCGGCAGATGAATGCTGTCGGGCTCCAGCGCGCCGGTCGGCACGATCTCTTCCACTTCCACCACGCATATTTTGCCACACATCGCGGCCAGCGGGTTGAAGTTGCGCGCGGTTTTGCGGAAAACCAGATTGCCGGATTCATCGGCCCTCCAGGCTTTTACCACCGCGAGATCGGCAAAAATACCCTCTTCAAGAATATAGGTATCGCCGTTAAAATCCTTATGCTCCTTGCCTTCGGCGATCACGGTGCCAACCCCGGTTTTGGTAAAAAAGCCGGGAATGCCGTGGCCAGCCGCCCGCATCCGCTCGGCCAAGGTGCCCTGCGGGGCAAATTCCAGCTCCAGCTCGCCGGAAAGATACTGCCGCATGAATTCGGCATTCTCGCCCACATATGAGCTGATCATTTTTTTAACCTGCCGTGTTTGCAGCAGGGCCCCAATGCCATAGCCATCCACACCTGCGTTGTTCGATGCAAAGGTCAGGTCCTTCACGCCGGAATCGCGAATGGCATTGAGCAAAAGCTCGGGGATGCCACAAAGGCCAAAGCCGCCGGAGGCGATCAACATGTCATCGTGTAAAATGCCGCTGAGCGCCGCACCGGCGCTCTCATAGGTCTTGTTCATAAGTCGGTCTCCAATTCGAGGCGATTGCCACCGTTGCCGCTGCCCCGACACCCGCCACAGGCCCGAAGATAAAGCGATTGTCAATTGCTATCCCCTTTTGAAGGGAATGGCAAAAGCCAATGCATCTTCCTGTCAAATTATCGCGCGGTTTTTAAGTGAAAATACTGGCAGCACCTTGCTAATAACTTACCAGTCAGTTATTAAGGGCCGTATTCACGACTCATCAGGCCCAACCGGTGACCAAGAGCAAACCAAAATTCAAACGCCGCGCCGATGCCCGCCCCGACGAGGTGCTGGACGCGGCGCTGCGATTATTTATGCGCACCGGATTTGAGGCCACAAGGGTGGAGGATATTGCCAAAATTGCCGGCATTTCCAAGGCCACGGTTTACCTTTATTTCCCGTCAAAAATCGCCCTGCTCGAAGGCTTGGTGCGCCGCTCGATCTCGCCACTGGTCAAATCCGCCGAATCGGCAATGGCAACATTTGAGGGCAGCGCCCTCAATGCCCTCAGGCTTGGCCTGCAAATTGCCTGCACCAACCTTGCCGAGCCCAGGGTGCTGGCAGTGCCGGTGATCGTGCTGCGTGAGGGCAACCGCTTCCCCGAAATTGCCAAGCTTTATTTTGACGAAGTATTGTCGCATATGCTGCCAGCGCTAATGGCAGTGGTCCGGCGGGGCATTGAACGCGGCGAGTTTCGCGCGGTCGACCCAGAGTTGACGGTGCGCAATATTGTCGGGCCGCTTATGTTTCACCTGCTGGCGGCCACGGTTTTCGGCATCGGTGATACCACGCCCGAGGGCCTGCGCCGCTTTCTTGACAACCACCTCGACGTTTTAATGAACGGCCTGCAAAAAGGCAGCGGAAATGAATGATTTTCTTGGCTTTATCTCGAGCATTTTCATAGCGGTATTCCCGGGCTTCGGGCCGGATACGCCACCGGTTTATGCAGGCTATATCGAGGCCGACTATGTGTATGTGGCCCCCACCACACTGGCCCGCATTGTCGAGATTCAGGTGGATGAGAAAGAAAGCGTGGCCGCGGGTGATGTGCTTTTTGTGCTTGATGACGCCCAGATGAAAGCCGCGCTTATGGCGGCGCAATCGCGCGTAAAGGCCCTGCAGGAAACGCTGCAAAATATCGGCACCGGCGCGCGCGAAGAAGAGCTGGCGGTGGTGCGGGCCGAGCTGGAAAGCGCGCTGGCCAACCAAAGCCTCGCCCAAACCAGCCTGGCGCGCGATCTGCAGCTGCTACAAAACGGCATCGTCACCACCGTAAAAATTGATCAGGACAAAACCGATGTTGCCCGCGCCAACGCGCAGGTGGCCCAGCTAAACGCACGGCTGGCCTCGATGGAACTGCCGGCCCGCAGTGGCGAGATTTTGGCCGCCGAAGCCAATGTGGCGGCCGCCATGGCCGAAGTGGACATCGCCCGGATCCGACTCGAGGCGCAAACCCTGCGCGCGCCGGTTTCCGGGCGGGTTGAAACTCTGTTCTACACCGTTGGCGAGGTGCCGGGCGCGGCGGCACCGGTGGTCTCCATTTTGCCCGAAGGCGCGCTCAATATCGTGTTTTACATCCCCGAATCCTCGCTTTCCGGCTTGCCAATGGGCAGCCGTTTCGAGGTCAGTTGCGATGGCTGCGCGGCGGGCCTGAGCGCACGGCTGAGCAAGGTTGCCACGCAGCCGGAATTTACCCCGCCCACCATCTACAGCCGCGCCGAACGCGCGCGCATGGTGTTTCGGGCCGAAGCCCTGTTGAGCACCGGCACCCGGCTAAACCCCGGCCAGCCGGTAAGCCTTGTCGCGCTGCCATGACCACGCCGGAACCGGATATCGCCATCGATGCCCGCGGCATCACCAAAATCTATGGCAAAAACAAAGTGGTGGATGATTTTGACATATCGGTGCCCAGGGGCAGTATTTACGGGTTTCTGGGCCCAAACGGCTCGGGCAAAACCACTACCATCCGCATTCTCTGCGGCTTGTTGACCCCGAATGAAGGCAGCGGCACCTGCCTTGGCTTTGATATTCGGCGCGAGCCGGAAAAGATCAAGGAACAGGTCGGCTATATGACCCAGAAATTCTCGCTCTATAAGGACCTCACCATCCGCGAAAACCTAAATTTTGTGGCGCGGATGTTTAAGGTGAAAAACCGCAAAAAGCGGGTGAAGGAAGCGCTGGAAACCCTGGGGCTGGCCGACCGCTCCACACAATTGGCCAATAACCTTTCGGGCGGCTGGAAGCAACGGCTGGCGCTGGCCGCCTGCCTGATCCACGACCCCAAACTTTTGCTGCTCGACGAGCCCACCGCCGGGGTAGACCCGAAAGCCCGCCGGGTTTTTTGGGATGAAATCAGGGAGCTTTCCAAAAAAGGTGTCACCGTGCTGGTTTCTACCCACTATATGGATGAAGCAGTGCAATGTGATTATATCGCCTATATCGCCTATGGCAAAAAGCTGATTGATGGCCCGTCAACTTCGATCGCCAAGCAGGTGGGGCTTACCACCTATCGCATCGAGGGTGAAAGGCTTTCGGCGCTGGAAGACCGGATAAGAAACGCCCCCGGCGTGGCGCAGGTGGCGCGCTTTGGCACCGGCATCCATGTATCGGGCACCGATGCGGCCTTGCTTGAAAGCACTGTTAAAGCACTGGCCGAAGCCGAAAACCGCAGCTGGAGCCAGCAACCGGCAGGGCTGGAAGAGGCCTTTATTTACCTGATGACCGGCAGCAGCGATAATTTCGCCAAGCCTGATGGCGAGGCCAAAAAATGAACCTGTTTTCATTCAACCGCTTCATGGCAGTGCTCACCAAGGAATTTGTGCAAATGCGGCGCGACAGGCTGACCTTTGCCATGATGATCGGCTTGCCGATCGTGCAGCTTTTACTGTTTGGTTTTGCCATCAATGCCGACCCGAAAAACCTGCCCACCCTGATCGATATGGGTGATAATGGCCCGCTTTCCCGCGCGGTGGTTTCCGCCATGCAAACCTCGGATTATTTCGAGTTTACCGGCTATGTCAGCGGTTATGACGAGGGCGAGCGTGCCCTGCGCTCGGGCGCGGCCAATTTTATTCTGGTCATCCCGCAAAATTTCGAGCGCGATGTCATTCGCGGTGACAGGCCCGTGCTTTTGCTGGCCGCCGATGCGTCGGACCCTTCCGCCACCGGTGGGGCCGTTGGTGCCCTTTCCGGCATAGTGAATGTGGTCATCCAGCAAAATATGGTGGGGCCGCTGGCGCAGCTTTCCGGCAGGCCCGCACCGTTTTCCATCGACGTGCAGCGCCAATATAACCCCGAAGGCCGCACCTCCACCAATATCGTGCCGGGCCTGCTCGGGATCATTCTTTCCATGACCATGGTGATGATCACCGCTGTTGCGATTGTGAAGGAAACCGAGCAAGGCACCATGGAAATGCTGATCTCGACACCGGTGCGGCCGCTGGAGGTGATGTTCGGTAAAATCCTGCCTTATGTCTTTGTGGGATATGTGCAAACACTGGTGTTTCTGGCAGCGTCGTTTGTGATGTTTGACATCCCGTTTACCGGGCAAAAACTGGCGTTTTTTCTAGGCTTCAACCTTTATATCATCGTCAATCTTGCGCTTGGGTTTTTGATCTCGACCGCAACCAAAAACTAGATGCAGGCGATGCAATTGTCGTTTTTCACCATTCTGCCCTCCATCCTGCTATCGGGCTTTATGTTCCCCTTTGCCGGCATGCCGGGCTGGGCGCGTTTTTTGGGTGAGGGGGTGCCCGCCACCCATTTTCTGCGCCTTATCCGCAAGGTCATGCTGAAAGAAGGTGCCATTGCCGATATGCGTGGCGAATATATCGCCCTTACCCTCATCTTGCTGGTCATCGGCATCATTGCCGCGAAACGGTATCGCCAAACGCTGGATTAGCCGCTTATTCCTGCACCAGCGAGCTTTCCCAATTACGCAAAAAATTTCGCTGCTTCATCTGGTCAAGAAACACCAGCAATCCCGGGCCAAAGCGAATGGGGCGCAGCGCCGAATTGGCCTGAAAGCTGCCTGCATCAATCGCCGGTAGCCCGGATTGCGCCACCAGTTCGGGCCTTGTGTTCATGGTCATCAAAAAGTCGATCATATTGCGGGCATCAGGCAGGTTTTCGGCCCCGACGGGGATGAGCGCGGTGCGCAGCATCACATTGACAAAATCGTTCATCTCGATGATCTGGAAGCCCGCCGTGGTTTCCAGTTGCGCGGCGGCATAGCTGCCCAGCACATTATAGGCCAGCGCCAGTTTGCCACTGGCCACATCCTTGATCATCTCGCCCGAGCAGCAGTAAAGCTGGGCATCGAGCCGCCCCATTACCTCCATCAGCCGCCAATAGGAATCGCTGTTGCGGCTATCCTGGGTGGCAAATAAATAGCCAAGGCCCGAACTGCGCAGATCATAGGTGCCAACCCGCCCCTGAAAGCGGGCGGGGTTGTTGCGCAGCAGGCTGATAAGCGCATCGCGGTTTTCGGGAATCTCGGCCGGGTCGGCAAAAAAGGCATCCGACACGATCAGCACCGCCGATTCCTGCGTGAAGCCAAAAAGCTGGTTTCGCCATGTGGCCCATACCGGCAGGCCTGCAGCGGCGGGCGAAAGGTAGGGCTGGGCAAACCCGTCATTGGCCAGCTTGGTTTGCAGATCCATCGCCGATGAAATGGCCAGATCAAACACCGCTTCCTCCGAATAAATCGCCTGCATCAGATCAGAGGTGCCCGCCACCGTATAATCAACCGCCACCCCCGGCTGCGCGGCCTGAAAACCGCGGATGATCGGGTCAAAAGCCTCGAGATCGGCGGTCGAAATAATTTTAAGCACCGAGCGTTGCGGCGCGGCGGGGTAAAACTGCCGGTCTTCAACCTCGAAAGCCGGTGCGGCCTGTGCGGCCAGCCAAAACACCACACTCAACTGCGCGGCAATATAAGCGATACGCATGCGCCTGCTCCTTCCGGGTTTTGGGTGATTTCAAGGCGCCCGCCATGGGCGCGGCCCACTTCGCTGGCAATGGCAAGGCCAAGGCCAGAGCCGACAATACCCTCGACATTGCTGCCGCGGGTAAAGCGCAGCGTAAGGCTGGATTTATCGACATCGCCAAAACCTCGGCCTTGATCGGTAACCGCAAGGTAAAGCATATCCGACACCGTCACACGCACCACGATCTCTTTGTCTTCCGATGAATACTTGATGGCGTTATCCAGAATATTTTGCAGCGCCGCCTGCACCAGAATCCCGTCACCCTCAAACATCGCGGGGCCTTCGCTCGTGACGCGGTGAATGGTAATATCCTTCAAGTCGGCCGTGGGTGCGAGGCGGTCACAGACTTCGGCCATCAGCACGTTCAGGTCGAGCCTGTCGCGGGTCAGGCTGTCGGCCCTGAAAGTCACCATCGCGTGGTCCAGCATTTGCCCGGCAGAGCGGGCGCTTTCATCGATCGCGCGGATCATTTCCCGTATGGCTTTCTTGTGCTCGGGTTTATTGAGCTTGCGATAGGTCACCTCGGCCTGCGCGCGCACCGTGGCCAGCGGGGTGCGCACCCTGTGGGCCGCCTCGGTGATAAAATTTTCGGTTTGGTAAAGCGAGGCCCGCAGCCGCGCCATAAACGAATTGAGCGCATCCACCAGCGGCACCAGCTCGGTGGGCGGGTCGGCCACCACAGGCCGCAATTCCTTTGGCCCGCGCCGCGTAACCGAGCCGGTGATGCGGGCAATCGGGGCAAGCGCTGTGTTGGCGGCCCAGAGGCTAAGCGCCGTCGCCAATAAAAAAAACCCGAGCCCGATGCCGGTGGCCGTGGTCGTGATCCGGCGCGAAATAGCCGCCAGCCCGGCGCGGGTTTGCGCTACGGTTACGATCACTTCGGTTATATCGGTTGCCGGCCCCACGGGGCGGATCACCGAAACCGCGCGCACCTCTTCACCGCGGTAGGCAAAGGTGGCAAAAACCGGGGTGCCAAGCCGCGGAAGCTCTTTTGGCAGCGGCAGGTCATCATAGCCGGTCAGGGTTTCCTGGTTGGCCACAACCCGGTAAAATACCCGGTCATCATTGATGGTCGCCAACATCGAAAGCGCCGAATAGGGCAGCTCCAGGGTCACGCCGCGGTCTTCGCTGTTCAGGCTGTCGGCAATGGCGGTGGCCGAAGCGGTAAGAATATCATCCTGCGTGCCCTCGGCGGCCTGCTCGGCCAGCGCCCGCACCACCAGAAAAAACGCCAGCGACAGCAGCGCCGCCACCCCGACCAGCTGAAAAAACAGCCGCCGCCGGATCGAGCCGCGCCCGCTCAAACCGGCACCATGCGATAGCCCAGCCCGCGCACGGTTTCTATGCGCGCGCCCGAGCCTTCAAGCCGTTTGCGCAACCGCGCCACATATACCTCGATCGCGTTTTCCGAGGCTTCATCCGAGAGCGAAAACAAGCGGTCGATCAGGTGGCTTTTGGAGAAAACCTGCCGTGGGGCCCCGAAAAAAACCTCCAGCAACCGCAATTCCCGGTTGCGCAGCGGCACCACATGCCCTCCGAAAAGCAGTTCGCCGGCGGTCGAATCAAGCGTGGTATCCGCAAATATCTTTCGGTTGTCAGCGGCCCCGTTCTGGCGGCGCAGCACCGCGCGGCAGCGGGCTTCAAGCTCTGAAAAGTCAAAAGGTTTGGTCATGTAATCATCGGCACCGATATCGAGCAGGCTGACCCTGTCAGACACTTCCGAACGCGCGGTAATCACAATAACCGGTGTGCGTCTGGCCGCACGGCGCTGCTGGCGCAAAAAGGTGCGGCCATCGCCATCGGGCAGCATGATATCCAGCAAAATAAGGTCATATTCCGCCACCGCGATACAGGTGCGCGCGGTGTCCAATGTGTCGGCATGGTCAACCGCGTGCCCGTCAAGGCGCAGGCGCTCCACAATGGCAGCGGCAAGTGTGATGTTATCTTCAATCAGCAGAAAGCGCACGGGCGGCAGCCTTTATTTGGTCGGAAAGGTCGATGACCGTTGGAGAATGGGCATGAAAGGCTCCCTTGTCAAATGCCGTCGGGCGGCATTGAAATTTACGGCACCATGACAGGTTGGTGTCAGGTTCGGATTGAAAACTCGCGCGGCGCAATGGCGGCAAACACGCCGTTGCCCCTGTTAATAGTCTGGGAGGACATTATGAAAACAACTCTACTTCGCACCCTGTGCACAACCGCGGTGATCGGCTTTTCGGCCTCATCCGCCTTCGCGGCCGAATGTATCGCACCGGCCAATCCCGGCGGCGGCTGGGATTTCACCTGCCGCACCATTGGCAAAATCCTGTTTGACATCGGCGAGGTCGATGCCCCGGTTCAGGTGACCAACCTTGCCGGTGCCGGTGGCGGGCTTGCCTTTTCCACCGTGGTCAACGAGCGCGGCTCGGACCCTGACCTGATCGTCGCGGCCTCGTCTGCCACCACCACCCGCCTTGCCCAAAACGCCTATGGCGGTGCCACCGCTGACCAGGTGCGCTTTGTGGGTGCCATCGGGGCTGACCCCGGGGTGATCGTGGTTGCGGCAGATAGCGAATTCCAAACCCTCAATGATCTGGTAAACGCGGCCTTGGCCGACCCGACATCGGTTTCCTTTGCCGGCGGTTCGGCGGTTGGCGGCTTTGACCACCTGAAACCATTGCAGGTGCTTAAAGCGGCCGGCTTGGAAGACATCACCAAAATCCGCTATATCGGTGTTGACGGTGGCGCTGATGCGATCACCCAAACCATTGGCGGCTTCACCACCGCCATGACCGGCGATATGTCCGAGATTGTCGGCTTCCTCAATGCCGGTGAAATCCGCGTGTTGGCGGTGCTGACCGAAGAGCGGGTGCCGGGCTTTGAGCAAATCCCGACCGCACGCGAGCAGGGCTATGATGTGGTTGCGGTAAACTGGCGCGGGCTTTATGTGCCGAAAGGTATTTCGGACGCCGAGTTTGATGCATGGGCCGCAAAACTGCAGGCCGTGGCTGATTCAGACGAGTGGCAGGAAGCCATGGTGGCCAATGGTCTGGCCCCCTTCACCAAGGTTGGTGGTGATTTCCAGAGCTGGATCGACGATGTGGTTGCCCAAACCGAAGAACTGTCACGCGAAATCGGCGTGATCCAGTAGATCATGGCAAGTTCAGACCGTATATTCGGCCTGGTCACTGTCGGTGTGGCGCTCGCATATGTTGCGAGCGCCACACAGGTCCAGACCAGCTTTCTAGCCGACCCGGTGGGGCCAAAGGCCTTTCCGATGATTGTGGGGAGCATTGCCGCGCTTTGTGGTGCCGTGATGGTGCTGCGCCCCGATGCCGAGCCGGACTGGCCGGAACTGCGCACCCTGGGGGCCATTCTTGTCTCGGTAATTGCGCTTGTAATTTACGCCTATACCCTGAAACCGCTCGGTTTCCTGCTGCCAACGGCAGTGGTGGCCGGGTTGCTCAGCTACCAGATAGACCCGCGCGGCTTGCGCGCCATCCTTTCGGGTATCGGCCTTTCCGTGAGCTTGTTTGTCCTGTTCAGGTTCGTGCTCGACCTCAGCCTTGTCGGCTTACCCAAATTTATAACGGGATAGTTTCATGACCGATCTTTTCGCCAATCTTTCCATGGGCTTTGGCATTGCGCTGTCGCCCTATACCCTGATGCTGGCGGTCATTGGCTGCATGATCGGCACCATTGTGGGCGCGCTGCCCGGGCTTGGCCCCTCAAACGGTGTCGCAATCCTGATCCCCATCACCTTTACCCTGGGCCTTGATGCCACCGAAGCACTGGTGTTGATGACCGCGGTTTATTACGGGGCGATGTATGGCGGCCGGATCAGCTCGATCCTGCTCAATATCCCGGGCGACGAACCGGCCCTGATGACCACGCTCGACGGCTACCCGATGGCCAAAAACGGCCGCGCCGGCGATGCGCTGGTAATTTCCGGCGTTGCCTCTTTTGTGGGGGCGTTGCTGGCCACCATCGGCCTGATGATCTTTGCGCCGATGCTTTCGCGGGTCGCTTATTCCTTTGGCCCCGCCGAGTATTTCGCGCTTTATCTGCTGGCCTTTTCCACGCTGGGCGGCATTGCCTCCAACAATCAGGCCAAGGCGGCGCTGGCTTCGTGCATCGGCATCGGCATTGCCACCATCGGGCTGGATAACAATTCGGGCATGCCGCGCTTTACCGGTGGCAACCTGCACCTGATGGACGGCATTGATTTCCTTGTCGCCATTGTTGGCCTGTTTGCCATTGCCGAGGTGTTTTTCTTTGTGGAAAGCCACGGCAAGGGCACCGCCCTTGGCGTGAAGCTCGAAAAGGTCACGGTGCCGGTGCGCGATATTGTAAAAAGCGGTTGGTGCATGGTGCGGGCTTCCGGGGTTGGCTTTGTGGCGGGTATCCTGCCCGGGGCCGGGGCCTCGCTCGGCTCGTTTCTTTCCTATATGTCCGAAAAGGCGATTGCCGGCAAAAAAGGGGGCTTTGGCACCGGTGTGCCCAAAGGCGTGGCCGCGCCGGAAGCCGGCAATAATGCCGCTGCCGGTGGCGCGCTTATTCCGATGCTGACGCTTGGCGTGCCCGGCTCCGGCACCACCGCGGTGTTGCTGGCCCTGTTGATGACCCTCAACATCACCCCCGGACCAACCCTGTTTACCGACCGCCCCGAAGTGGTGTGGGGGCTTATTGCCTCGCTCCTGATCGCCAATGTGGTGCTGTTGCTGATGAATGTGCCGCTGGTGAAGATCTTTGTCAAAATCCTGCAAGTGCCGCCCGCTATTTTGATGCCGGGGGTTACCATGGTATCTTTCGTCGGCATTTATTCCCTCACCGGCTCTTATTTTGACCTGCTGTTGATGGTCGGGTTTGGCATTATGGGCTATGTGTTTCGCAAGCTCGATATCCCGACAGTGCCGATCATTCTGGGCATTCTGCTCGGCGGCTCGATGGAAAACAAACTGCGCGACGCCATGGTGCTTTCGGGTGGAGACTGGACATACCTGTTCAGCTCTACCATTTCCACCAGCCTGATCGTGGCCGCTGTGCTGGGCTTCATTGCCCCGATTTTCCTGCGCCGCTACCTGACCAAACCACAAAGGGTAAGCGATTGAAAACCGTAAAAATCCTCGTCCCCTCCGGTGCCCTCGGCCTTGGCTATGACCCGGTGGCACTGGCGCGCGGCATTGCGCTAAAGCCCGACCTGATCGCCATTGATGGCGGCTCCACCGATAGCGGGCCATCCTACCTTGGGCGCGGGGTCTCGAAATATGCGCGGGCCTCGACCAAGGCCGAATGGGCCGGGCTGGTGCTGGCGCGGGCCAAGGCCGGCTGCCCGCTGGTTATTGGCACAGCAGGCACTTGCGGCACCGACAGCATGGTGGACTGGCTTTATGATATCACCCTCGAAATACTGGCCGAACACGGGCTCTTCGCCAAAATCGCGACGCTGAAATCGGGGCAACCGGCGGCGCGGGTGCAAAAGGCGCTGGCGGCGGGCAAGGTTTCCGCCTTGTCTGCCGCACCCGGTATCAGCGATGCGGTGCTGGCCTCCTGCACCAATATCGTCGCCCTTGCCGGTGCCGAGCAAATAGCCGAAGCGCTCAAAACCGGGGCCGATATCATCATTGCCGGCCGCACCACCGATACCGCGATCATTGCCGCCCTGCCGATCATGCGCGGGCTGGCCGCCGGCCCTGCATGGCACGGTGCCAAAATCGGCGAATGCGGCGCGCTATGTGCCACCAACCCGCAATCGGGCGTAATATGCGTTGATTTTGATAACGAGGGCTTCACCATCACCCCGATGGCCGACGGCGCCCACGCCACCCCGCACACCGTTTCGGCCCATATGCTTTATGAAAACGCCAACCCGTTTATCCTTTATGAACCCGGCGGGCATCTGGATGTGACAAATGCCACCTATACCGCGCTCGATGCCAGCCGCGTGCGGGTGACCGGCTCAAAATGGCATGTGGGCGCGCATTACACCGTCAAGCTCGAAGGGGCGCGCATTGCGGGTTATCAAACCATCATTTTCGCGCTGGTGCGCGACCCGCGCTATATCGAAAACATCAGCGACTGGTGCGATGATATTCTGGCCAAACACCGCGCCAAGGCCTGCGCGCGGCTGGGGCTG
>Ga0316205_10001546_pt1 | contig 28052 bp, 22 predicted proteins | sample 3monthpyrite_MG_FD_204941 | JGI IMG/M metagenome (GOLD analysis project Ga0316205, IMG submission 204941) | Microbial mat bacterial communities from mineral coupon in-situ incubated in ocean water Damariscotta River, Maine, United States -... | ecosystem: Environmental > Aquatic > Marine >...
TAAGCAGGCCTATGCAAATATCAAACAAGCATGAATTTCATTTAGCCAGAAAAGGCGACCAGGTATTTCTGTATGCCGCGGGTGACGAGCAAGAGGTGCCTGTACGTATTCTACTGGTAGCGCCATTGTCTGATGAACAGCGAACGGTTTCTATTATGCATCAAACGGAGAAAAGGGAGCTGGCATTGCTGTATACTCTCGATGATTTGCGAGGTGAAGACAGGGAAATCATTCAGCATGAAATTCAGCGCAGGTATTTCTTTCCGAAAATACAGGCCATTAATGGCATCAATATTCAATTGGGTGATTATTACTGGGATGTCACGACAGATCGTGGCCCGCGGAAATTTCTGTTAAACTCACCAGCGATGAATATTCGATGGCTATCAGATCAACGCTTATTGTTGTCTGACTCCGAAGGTATCAAATATGAGATTGAGGATATACAGGCCCTCGATCAGGTCAGTCGTGACTGGGTGGATCGTATTCTATAAAATTTTTATTTAACTATCATTATTGGCAGTAAAATTAATTCATTCATAACAATAATATTTTTTAAAGAAATGACATATATTTTTGCTCTGGCTGTGGGTAAAAAGATTGATGTTTCGGTGGTAATCCGGGCCAGTAAAATCTGCCCTGGCGCACATTTTTCGTTAATTTAACAAGAGTGGTGCTCTGAGACCAATATCTATGTGGTAAGATGTCCTGGCTTTATGTGACTGTCAGGTATACTGAAATGCTTTATATTTGGTCTGGCCACATGTATATATATTTAAGGAGCCTCTGCTCAATCCATGCATTAATCAGAGATTCCCTAAAGTCACTTTCTTAATTCAGGAACATTTTATGAACAGGTTTGCATTGCTCCTTAGTGTTGTATCGATTTTATTATCCTCTTTTGTTACTTATCAGCTTGTTCAATCCAATAAGGCTGGTTTGTCTGATCAATATATAAAAAAGGATGATTTAAAAATCTATTTTGATCAGTATGTTGATCAGGGTGCGGAAACTATTTTTGCGGCCGTGGTAAAAGGTGTTGAGTTGCAAAAACAGGCTGATGCAGAAAAAAAACGTATGGCGATTCTGGATAGTAAGGATGCGCTGGAAAATGACCCGACAACACCTTATTCAGGCAATGAAAAAGCGGATGTGAATATTGTGATGTTTTCAGATTACCTCTGTGGTTATTGTAAAAAATCAGCACCGATACTGGCGAAAATGTTACAGGATGATCCTAATTTAAAATTGATTGTGAAGGAATATCCTGTGCTGGGTCAAGGTTCGATGATTGCTGCCAAAGCCGCTTTAGCTGCATTCAAAATTGATAAGAGCAAGTATCCTGCGATGAACATGCAGCTGTTTGAAAAAACACTGGGTAGTGAAAAAGACTTACTGGATATGGCAAGCGCAGCCGGTATTGATGGTGCGGCATTATTAACGGAAATGGCAACACCGGAAAATAATCAGAGTATTCAACAAAATCAGGCATTAGGTTCTAAATTGGGAATAAATGGTACGCCGGCATTCATTATTGATGGTGTATTGTACCCGGGTGCGATGAGCGGAGAGCAGCTTGCCGAGATTGTTAAAAATATCAGGGCCAGCCGGGCGGCGAAAAAAGAAGGCTGACAGACTGGTGGTTATCTCAACGGCCTGATTGAGATAGTCACCACGAAGGCACAAATACTCGAAGTTTATTTGTATCGATTATTCTGGTTTATTTTGAACGGATGAAAAAAGCCCGCGTGAAGCGGGCTTTTTTTACTGCCCGGTAAGCGCATCAGTTCAGGAGCTAAGCCGGTTGTTGCTTGCAGAAGCGTTATTGCACTAGCAGTTATGATGCCTTTCCCAAATAGATTTAAGGTTATCTGGCAAGCTCATCGGATCAAACGGCTTGGGAATGACATCAATTGCGCCATATTCCTTATATAGCTGTATTTCCTGGGGTTGTACCTTGGCGGTCATAAAGACCACCGGGGTATCAGAGAGTTCGGGTATCTTTTTCAATTCGGTCAAGGTGGTCGGGCCATCCATGCCGGGCATCATGACATCCAGCAAGATCAGATCCGGCTTGATGCCAGGGGCGCGGTCAATGGCTTCCTGACCCGAGCTGCACACTTCAACGCTAAATCCACCGATGGATTCCAGTGATAATCGGGCGACGGTTTGTATATCGGGTTCATCCTCAACCATAAGGATAGAGTGGAGTGCTTTTGTCATGATGTCCTAATATCCTGTTATCAGTGTCCTTGTTATTGTTACGGCCACCTTAGCCCTGGCTTTAGGGGCTGGATAAAAGAATACCCATTATTATAGACTAGGAACTGGTACTGAAAACTAGTTCCCCGTTCCTAGTTCCTGTTCTAAAAATTTACCATCCCGGTGGCAATTTCTCGTTTATCACAATACGTTTACTTTCAGGCGTGATATAACCACCTTTCTGCAAATCTTTCATGATGCGGCTGACCATTTCACGTGACGAACCAATCATGCGGGCGAGGTCCTGATGGGTTATTTTCTGGTTAATGACCTTGATATCCCCTTCGTCTTCGGCCAGTTCCAGTAATGTTCCGGCGACGCGCCCATAGACATCCATTAACGCCAGGTTGCGGACACTGTCAGTCAGGCGGCGTACCATTCGTGTGAGTTCAGTCACCAGTTTACGCGCCATCTCCGGGTGAGCGTCCATGACCTTGTCAAAATCTTCTTTGGAAATAATGGAGAATTTACTCGCTTGCAGGGTCATGATCGAGGCTGAACGGGGAGCACTGTCGAGGATGGATAATTCACCAAAATAATCACCCGGTTTCATCATCTTCAGAATGACTTCCTTACCATCTTCATTACTAAGAAAGGCTTTCACCTTGCCGCTCTGAATGATATACATGGAGTTGGTATCATCACCTTCATTGATGATGATAGAGTTTTTTGGATAACTCCTGCTGGCAGCATGAGCGGCAATAGTTTGCAATTCCTTTTCATCCAGGTCGGCAAATAAGGGTATACTTTTTATTATCTGTTCCATGCGAATATAGTATTATTGTATTTGTTTGCTTAAATTAAAATAAGTTAAGTGAAGCTAATCACGACTTTTGTTAATCAATTCAGACTCGCGCTTTATTGTTCAAGCTATCAACAGTGCCATGGAAGTATGGTTAGTTTGACTGATGGGCAAATGTTGCAGCTCAATAGCTTTAAATAAACTGTTTGCCATGACAGGGGCTCAATAACAATAAATCATAGCATACGGAATACCTATTGCGATATACAAGACTTAAAAAGACCTTATTGCTGTTCATCATCACCACGCTAACAGCCGTCGCTTTGGCCATACTACCGGGCGTACAAGCCTGGGAGGAAGATCTGGGCTTATCCTGGCTGTTCCATGCGCGTGGAATCAGGCCCGCGCCGGATTCTGTTGTTATTATATCTATTGATAAAACCTCATCGGAATATTTCAAATTGCCGAACGTCACTAGCAAGTGGCCGCGTAGCCTGCATGCCAGCCTGCTCAATCAGCTGCATAAAGCAGGCCCTAAAGCCATTGTGTTTGATATTCATTTCCGCTCTGAAAGAAATAAAGCTCACGATCTCAAACTGGCAAAGGCAATCGAGGAAGCGGGTAATGTCGTGTTATTTTCATTTCTGCAAAAACAGGTGGTGGAAGCAACGGATGCACAAGGTCGGGTATCGCGGCTGGTGCTGGATGAGTTAGTGCCTCCCGTGGAGGTGATAGCGAATGCGGCCATCGCCCTGGCACCCAACCCATTGCCTAAGGTACCGGTCAAGGTTAGTCAATTCTGGAAATTTGTTCCTGAAGCAGGTGATGCGCCGACACTGCCGGTGATGGGCTATCAGCTCTATTATTCAGATCAACTGTTAAAATTTGCCAGGTTATTTGCCGGCATAACAGCGCAAGATCTATCATTATATATCACTGATGGCTCCTTCAATAAAAAGCAGCAGAGTGCATTAATAGTAAAAATGCATGAGGCTTTTTTGTATGACCATGATTTGCAACGGATGATGATGGAACGTATTGAGGCAAGTGCGGATACGGATTTGAACAAGCCACTATTGAAAAATTTTCTGGCGCTCTACAATGGCGGGGCATCTCAATATCTTAATTACTATGGTCCTGCGCGAAGCATTAAAAGCATACCTTTTTATCAGGTGCTGAAATCAGACGCGGTGCTGGAACAACTGCGCGATAAGCTTGTGTTTGTCGGCTTTTCCGAGCGTCGACAGTGGGAACAGCAAGATAGTTTTTATAGTGTTTTTTCGAATGAAGATGGACTGGATATCAGTGGAGTTGAAATTACCGCGACTGCCGCAGCCAATTTAATTGATGGCATTGCTGTTCAGGCGCAAACATTGGGAATGCACTTTCTGGTGTTATTGTTGATCTCTGTTGTATTGGTATTGGTTTATTTTAAAAGTCGTGGTGTCTGGCTGCCTTTAGGTCTGTTGTTGGTGTCACTCTTGTATCTGTTATTAGCCTGGCAAGCATTTTCATATAATGGATTGTGGTTACCTCTGGTCGTACCTTTGTTAATACAATTTCCCATGGTTATGGTGCTGGGTATGAGCTGGAACTACCTGGAACTGAATAATGAACGTAAAAATATACAACGTGCTTTTGGTTATTACCTGCCTGAAAGCGAAGTGAACCGTCTTGCCCGTGATATGACAGATCATGCACCCGGTGGTGAACTGATGCATGGCACCTGTTTATCGACGGATGCACAACAATACACCACACTGTCTGAAAAAATGACGCCACAACAGTTAAGTGCGTTCATGAATGAGTATTATGAGGTTATTTTCAGGCCAGTGCGCCAGCATGAAGGTATTATTTCTGATGTCGTAGGGGACTCGGTAATGGCTTTATGGGCAAGTCCGGTTGAAAATTTGCAGCAGCGCAAACAGGCGCTCTATGCCGCGCTGGCTATCCTCGATAGTGTCCGCGAGTTTAACCGACACCATCCTGATAATGAGCTACCGACCCGCATTGGCCTGCATTATGGTGCCATGATGATTGGCCATGTCGGTGCAGTCGATCATTTCGAGTACCGTGCTGTCGGTGATATTGTTAATACCGGTTCGCGCATTGAAGGTATGAGTAAATATCTGGGAGTCAGCTTGCTGGTCAGCGCCGAGGTGATCAATGGCCTGAATGATATTAGCAGTCGTTATGTTGGCGAGTTTATCCTGAAAGGTAAAACAATGGCCCTGGCTCTCTATGAAGTCATTAATGAAGAAACTTTTGCATCGACTCAAACTCAACAGTTATGGAAGCTGTTTGCACAGGCCTTGTCACTGTTCCAGGAGGGTGACTGGCTGGAAGCAGGAAAAGCATTTGAAGCAGTGCTAATCAATTACCCTGACGATGGGCCGGCACAATTTTACCAGGACTATTGTGTACAAAATAATTTTAACGCGCCGGAAAATTGGCGGGGAGTTATTAATATGCAAGATAAATAGCATATTTAAAATTTACGGTTGTTATTTATAAATTAACATTCGCTTTATTATTTCTATGTCGAGATGAATAATGCACTTAGTTATCGTTAAAAATACCGTTGTGTAGAGTTTTTTATCACCGTACAATAAACCCTAATAAAAATAAACCTTCGTCGTATTCAATGTTTATATTCATGGCGAAGCAATAAATAGAAAGGTAATACAGCCATGCAACTGGAGTATGCCTATTTAACTTGGTGATGACAAAAATATTGATACTAACGAAATGGAGTTGCGTTGAAAGTTTCAAGCTTTCAATATGTCTGTTTGCATTGATTTTTTCTACAGCCAGTTATTCAGATTGTAGTGACTGGATAGCAAGAGTGGTGTCTATTCAAGGCAAGGTCGAAGTACGCAAACAGGATGCCAGCAACAGTGCCTGGCAACCCGTTGGTCTACAGCAAACTTATTGCCTCGGTGATACCATCCGCGTCAAGGCCAACAGCCGTGCCGCAGTGGAACTGCATAACGACACTATTCTAAGGCTTAACCAGAATACTACGCTGGTATTGTCGGGACCGAAAAAAGAGGTCTCCTGGCTGGATTTGCTTAAAGGCTCGCTACATTCTATCAGCCGTGTGCCACGCTCCTTAAAAATCAAAACCCCGTTTGTTAATGCAGGTGTGGAAGGCACCGAATTTCTGGTGAGCGTCGATACCGACAATACCCTGGTCGGTGTGATAGAAGGTAAGGTGGTGGTCGATAATGAATTCGGGCGTATCCTGTTAGCCAAAGACCAGTCTGCTATTACCTATAAAGGTCAGGCGCCGGTCCTTAGACTGGATATTAAGCCAACAGACAGCGTGCAATGGTCGCTCTATTACCCGTCCCTGAATGTTGTCGAATTAAAACCCGCAGAAGATTTAATACGCGTAGGGCAGGTTGATGCTGCTGAAGCCTTGCTGGCAGGGAAAAGCAGTGCCGAGGCGCTGGCCTTGCGTAGTGTTATAGCTATCGCCAGGAATAATAAAGACGAAGCACTCAAGTTCGCACAACAAGCGATACAAACTAATAGTAAATCGGTCGCTGCTCATCTATCACATTCTTATGCGCTACAGGCGATGTTTGATTTGCCTGCGGCTAAAGCCGCAGCACAGCAAGCGATAGAGCAAGATGGTCAGCATGCAGTCGCGTGGGCCAGGTTGGCTGAACTGCAATTATCACTATCTGAGCTGGATCAAGGCCTGGCATCAGCCAGGCGCGCAGTGGAGCTGCAGCCGGAACTTGGCCGCACTCAAACCATACTCGGGTTTGCCCACCTGTTGCAGTATGAAACAGCCAGGGCAAAACAGGCCTTCAATCGTTCGATTGAACTTGATTCGGCCGACCCGTTGGCACGTTTGGGTAATGGCCTGGCGACCATTCGCGAAGGTGATTTGAAGCAGGGTCGCCGTGAAATAGAAATCGCCGCGAGTCTGGATACCAGTAATGCCTTGGTACGTAGTTATTTAGGTAAGGCTTATTTAGAGGAAAAGCGTAATAAATTGGCTGCTGACCAGTTTGCCCTGGCCAAACAGATGGATCCGAATGATCCCACGCCCTGGTTGTATGATGCTTTGCGAAAGCAGGGTGAAAATAACCCGGTGGATGCTCTAAGAGATATGCAGAAATCTATAGTTTTAAATCATAATCGGTCAATTTATCGTTCAAAATTATCAATAGATAATGATGTGGCAGCTGGATTGTCTAATATTGGTCTAATTTTTTCAGAATTAGATATGACAAGTAATAGCCTTCTGTCTCAGTGGAAGGCGATAAATGAAGAGCCCAATAATGCAGCACCCCATCGTTCATTGGCCGCCATGTATAATAATTTACCGCGTCACGAAATTGCCAGAGTGAGTGAATCATTACAGGCACAAATGCTGGGTAGGTTTTTAACTAAGTCGGATACTGCCAGATACTCTGAAAGTTCATTAGGTATTCAGGATAATTATAGTTCCAGGCAGAATGGCCTACATGAATATGGGAACCTGTTTTTAAAGGAGGGAAGTCAATTTAACATTATGGCTGGTAGTGGTAGTCAGTCAACCAGGACAGATGAATTATCAGTAACTGGTATTTCGGGAAATACATCATATGCTGCATCCCAATATCATTATGGTACTGATGGTTATCGAAATAACAATGATCTTGAACATGATCTGTATAATGCTTTACTCCAGGTCAACCCGACTTCAAAAGACAGCCTGCAATTCGAATTTAGAAAGAAGAAGACTTTAAACGGTGATATTCAACAGCGCTTTGGAGATGGTAATTTTTCATCCGATTATCGCAGGAGTCTGAATTCAGATTTATATCGATTTGGGTATATTCATGATGCCAATTTGAATTCTAAGTTCTTGGCTTCTATATACGGTGTTAACAGGAAAGAATCTATTTTTGATATTATTCCGGGGGTACCATTCAATGCAGAAACAAGCATTTCATCTGATATAGAGAATATAACAAGTGAACTACAATGGCGATATTCTGGGGGTGATTTAAAATGGATTACTGGGGTGTCATATTTTGATGAATCAAGTAATGCCGTTAACAATATCCGTTTTTTACTTGGCGGAGTTCCAGTCGGCGCGCTCCCTCCTTTTTTGGTAGACTCCGGGCAAATCCAAAAGAATGCGTATCTATATTTTTATCAGAATATCAAAAATAATATTGCACTGACATATGGAGTTAGTTTGGACGATGTTGAATTGCCATATTATGAAGATAATAATCAAGTAAATCCCAAGCTTGGTATTTTATGGGATGTTACTGACAGTCTGTCTATGCGAATGGCTGCCTTTAAATATAGTAAAAGGGCCTTGTCATCGAACCAGACACTTGAGCCAACTAATATTGCTGGATTTAATCAGTTATATGATGAAGTTAATGCAACAAGCTCAAAGAATTACGGTATTGGTATGGACTATAATTATAGTGCAGGCTTGAAAATGGGGGTTGAATTTAAGCGTAGAGAGAACGAAATACCAACGCCTATTACATTGACAACAAGCGGGATCGCTAATACAAAAGAGTTGCTGCATCATGCCTATATTAATTGGCTCCCTGAAGATTTGTTTACTCTCTCGCTCGAGTATTTTTATGAAAATTTTTCTCGTCCAATAGATTTAACATTGCCAGTTGATATTAAAGAGCCAAAAAACTTTAGGACACATCGAGTACCCTTGACCCTGGGTTATTATCCTAATGCAAGATCTTCATTTAAACTCAAAGTACAGTATGTAAATCAAAATGGCGTAAAAATGGATAATATCAGGCAACCTGAAAGTGATTTTTGGATTAGCGATATATCATGGCATTATAAAATACCAAAAAGTACAGGAGGTATAAACTTTAGTATAAATAATATTTTTGATCAGAATTTCAATTATCAAGACTGGAATTTTCTCTCGTCAGAAATTGTACAGCCTCTTTTTATACCGGAGCGTTCTTTATCAGTACAATTGCACTACAGCATAAACTAATATCTTATCTTGGAGGATAGTAATGAAAAAAATAAATAAAATATGGTTCGCCTTAACTTTGCTTGTTGCGTTTGGGTTATCAAGTATCGCGTGTGCTCAAAAGGATATTAAAGACATCAAAGGTATGCATATTAAAGACAGCGGGGAGAATATTAGTCATGTTTTGGCTGTCACGAAAGATGGTCAGATAAAAGTATATGATGATGAAGGGAATCCGGTTAAAGCATGTCAGCTTTGCACCAAAAAACTGGAGTCCAGTTTGGGTGATAAGTTTTGTCTGAAAGCTATCAAAGAAGGGAAGGAAATAGATGGTAAAAAAGTATGTAAAGCGCTAACTGATGCAACGGTGATGAATGTGGAAACAATAACAAAAATCGAAACCCACATTAATCCATATTGTACGATCTATATTATTGGGGGAGTGCCTTTCCCAATAGGAAATGGTTGTTACTAAAAAAACCGGCCTTAGGCCGGTTTTTTTTGCGCTTGACATCTCTCTCTCTTTGTATAGTTTATTTTGGCGTGTTGCCATGAATTATAAGGAGATAAGAAAATGCGAAAATGGTTGTTTGTAATATCTGGATTGATTGGTCTAAGTTTATTTGCCTATGTATATGCGCATAATGTACCCGGTGTTGATCCCGTTTATGATAAAGGTGTTAACTTACCTGCTGGTGCTGTTGGTGGTATCAGTTTCCATGGTAAAGGGATTACGGTTATTGACGAAAATGGAAAGAAAATTAAACCTGTAAAAGAAACACGTAAAGGTGTAGAGCGGAGTATGGCAACGGTGAGTATAATAAAAGTGAACCCTTGTTATGTTAAATGGTGTCCGAGTGGCAGTGAATGTGAGTATTACAAAATCTCAGAAGGTGCTTGCCCTGCCTGGTGGTAGACTCAACTGATAGGAAATAAAAAAAACCGGCCAAAGGCCGGTTTTTTTATTGAATCTGGATCGCTTCATTGATCTGATTATCCTTTCTGCGTTCTGAGCTTGAAATAATAATTCATCAAGCCCTGTGTTGAACTGTCATGATTTTTCGATACCTTGCCATTATTAATTTCCACGAGAATATTATTGGCCAAAACCTTGCCTAGTTCAACGCCCCATTGATCAAATGAATTCAGGTTCCATATGACGCCCTGCACAAATATCTTGTGCTCGTACAGTGCTATTAGCGTACCAAGGGTTTTCGGATCCAGGGTATGAAACAGAAAGGTATTGGTGGGGCGGTTGCCGGGAAATATTTTGTAGGGTAACAAGGCCTGGGCATCAGTCTCGCTCATGCCGGCATTGAGCATTTCCGCCATGGCTTCTTCTGCGGTTTTACCTAGCATCATCGCTTCTGACTGGGCGAATACGTTCGACATTAAGGCACGGTGATGCTTGGCGATACATTGAAAATTGGATACCGGGGCAAGCATGTCGGCAGGGACCAGTTTGGTTCCCTGGTGTAATAACTGGTAAAAGGCATGTTGACTGGCAATACCTATTTCACCAAACAACACAGGCCCGGTACTGTAATCGACAAATTCGCCATTGCGATCGACTGACTTGCCGTTACTCTCCATGTCAGCCTGTTGTAAATAGGCGGGGAAACGGTGCATGTTCTGGTCATAGGGTAATACGGCAATCGTTTCCGAACCAAAAAAGTTGTTATACCATACCCCCGTCATGGCCATGATGACCGGGATGTTTTTTTCCAATGGCATCATTTTAAAATGCTCGTCGGCTTCGCGTGCACCTTCCAGCAAGTCATCAAATTGTTCCGAGCCAATAGCGATGACAATAGACAAACCGATGGCAGACCACAGTGAATATCGTCCACCCACCCAGTCCCACATCTTGAGGATATTATTGGGGTTAACACCGAATTGCTCAGCGGCTTGCGGATTGGCGGTCACCGCGACCAGATGACGATGCAGGAATTTATCCGAACCGAATTTGTGTTCCAGCCATTTGTGGGCGGTTTCGGCATTGACCATGGTGTCCTGGGTGGTGAAGCTTTTTGAAGAAATGATAAATAAGGTGGTATCCGGGTTGAGATGTTCCAGCGTATTATTGATATGGTTTTCATCTATATTGTTGACAAAGTGTATCTTCAGATCATGAATGGCATATGGGGTTAAGGCTTCGGTTACCATTTGCGGGCCCAGGTGTGAGCCGCCAATCCCAATATTAACGACATCGGTAATGGGTTGGTTGGTGGCGCCGCGCCATGTACGGGTGCGGATCTTCTCGGCCATTTCCTTTACACGGGTTAATTCGGAATCAACTTCGTTACTGACATCTCTGCCCATCACATACAGGGGCTCACTGGTACGGGCGCGCAGGGCGGCATGTTGTACAGCGCGTCCTTCGGTATGATTAATCGCTTCACCGGCAAACATCCTGTCACGCCATGCTTCTACATTAGATTCTCTGGCGAGTTGCATTAATAAATCGACAGTCTTTTGCTCGATTCTATTTTTGGAATAGTCGAATAACAGCTTGCCTTGCAGTATTGAAAATTTATCAAAACGTTGCGGATCCTGCGCAAACATGTCGCGCATGTGAGTGTTTTTGATCTGTTCGTAATGTGTTTCAAGTTCTGCCCATGCAGGTAATTGTTTCAGGGAAGACATCCGTTAATCCTCTTTAAGACAGGCTGGATCGCTGTCGTTTTTACTCGGCTCTCACAGTAGTTGAGCCATGTCAGTTTAATGAGTAGTATAGTGCACTAAAATGAAGCATAAGCATTATTTCGATATTTAAAATGCACTATAAGCATTCAACATGACCTTAAATTTTATTCACTTTTCAAGGTTATAACAGGTTTTCAGGCGGTAATTGGCCGTGTTCCGTTTATGTGTACAATAATTGCAAAGCAAGTTGTATGCCTTATACCAAGAAAGCATCGATATGATAAATTTGGATTGCTCAGACAATACCCGCCAGCAATGCGAGCAACTGATGCAGCAGATGAGCCTGCCTGCAAGCTTTAAGGCTGTGATTGCTGATATCTATCTACCCTTGTCGAGAATATTGATCAGCAAGATCAGTCATCAACCCTTGTTGGTCAGCATCAACGGTGCCCAGGGGACCGGGAAGTCAACCCTGACTACCTTCATCAAACATATCATTGAATCTGAAATGCAAGCCCATGTAGCTGCCCTGTCACTGGATGATTTTTACAGTACGCGTCAGCAGCGCATGGAACTGGCAGAGCGTGTACACCCGCTATTAGTGACGCGCGGCGTACCGGGTACGCATGATGCTGATATGATCGAAGGCGTGCTGGATGCATTGATGAGTGCCAGATCCTGTACGGTGCCCAGATTCAACAAGGCGATTGATGATCGTTGCGAGGAGCAGGACTGGCAAACCCTGGATAAACCTGTTGATGTGATATTGTTCGAGGGCTGGTGCAATAGCAGCCCGGCCCAAAGCGAACAGGAATTACAGCAACCGATCAACGAACTTGAGGCCATCGAAGATGCGCAGGGTATATGGCGACAATATACCAATGATCAATTAAAAGAATATCATCGACGGTTTTTTCAACATGCCGACCTGTGCGTGATGTTACAGGCACCCGATTTTGAACATATTTACCAGTGGCGTCACTTGCAGGAACAGAAACTCAAAGCCTGTACACCTGAACATCAGCAGAGCCGAATACTGAACGATGCCGAGCTGCGACGTTTCCTGTTGCATTATGAACGCATCAGTCGGCATACACTCATTCATCTGCCTGGTCTGGCTGATGTGCGATTGCCGGTTGCGTCGGATCATTCGATTACCGGGATTGTGGTGAAATCATGACTGCTAACGACATGCAATGGCTGGTGATTTCGGATCTGGATGGGACACTACTGAATCATGATAGTTATGCCGTGGATGAAGCCTTGCCGGCGATTCGATTATTGAAGGAAAAGCAGATACCGATCATCTTTAACACCAGTAAAACCTGGGCTGAAACCTTGTCCATCCGCCAGGCACTGGATATTCATGATCCGTTTATTGTCGAGAATGGCTCCTGTATCTATTGTCCTAAAATACAATTTACTGATGCCCCGCCAACAGCGGTATCACGTGACGCGTATTGGGCCACGACCATCGGCCAATCTATAGGCGATATACGAGCCATTTTGAATAGTATAGACACACCGCAAACGCATTATACGCGCCTGTCAGATTGTACGATTGATGAAGCTGTGAGCCTGACTGGCTTGAGTCCTGAGCAAGCATGTCAGGCTGTCGACAGGGAGTTCAGTGAGCCACTGATATGGCACAAAGATGAAGTGGCACTGGCTGAATTCAAACATCAACTGAGTACCCACAAGTTGACGACATTAAAAGGTGGCCGCTTTTTACATGTGCTTGGTGAATGCGATAAAGGGCTCGCGGCCCGATTGTTAAAACAGTATTACCCGGTACCCGTCAGCACAATAGTGCTTGGTGACAGCCCCAATGATACAGCTATGCTCGATATGGCGGATATATCCATTATAGTCCGCTCGCCTTCGAGCCATCTTCTTTCGGACCTTGTTGAAGCGGACATTCAAACCACCGCGGTCGCACCGGCAGGATGGACCGAAGGTATCAAAAAAGCCTTGTCAAAGACAGGCCAGAACCAGGACATTAATGATGAGTGATTTTTTTCAAAACGGACGCATAACCACACTGCATAATCTTTCCACTCGCACGCTGGAGCAGCTGGAAGATGAATTGCAGTATTTTTCACAGATGCGGCCCATGGGTTTGATTTTGCCTTCGCTGTATTCGGAAATTGAACGCCCCGCGCTAACCACTATTGTTAACGAATTGAAGAAAGTAAACTATCTGAAACAAATAGTGATTGGTATCGACCAGGCTGATAGAGAGCAATTCAGGCACGCCACCCAGTTTTTTTCACGACTGCCACAAGAACATGATCTTTTATGGAATGACGGGCCAAACCTTATGGCAGTTGATGCCCGGCTAAAAAAAGAAGGCCTGGCACCCACTGAACAGGGAAAAGGTCGCAATGTCTGGTATTGCATGGGTTATATGCTGGCGAAGAATAATACCCAGGCTATCGCTTTGCATGATTGCGATATTATTACATATAAGCGCGATATGCTCGCACGGTTGCTTTATCCGGTGGCAAACCCGCAGTTCAATTATCGTTTTTGCAAAGGCTACTATTCCCGAATCTTTGCGGACTCCATGAACGGTCGCGTATCACGCTTGCTGGTGACGCCACTGATCAGGGCGCTAAATCATCAGCATGGTCCACATTGTTACCTCGATTTTCTTGACAGTTTTCGTTATCCACTCGCGGGTGAGTTTTCCATGCGTTATGACGTACTGGAAAGTTTACGAATGCCGACGGACTGGGGTCTGGAAGTGGGTATTCTGATGGAGATGCGAAAAAATTACGCGACCAATCATATCTGCCAGGTGGATATTGCTGATAACTATGATCACAAGCATCAGGATTTTTCTCGAGAGGACAAAGAAAAAGGTTTGTCAAAAATGTCGATAGAGATTGCCAAAGCCATTTTCAAAAAGCTGGCCACTGACGGTATTGAATTTAGCCAGGAAAGTTTACGTACGACTAAAGCGACTTATTATCGAATTGCCCTGGATCTGGTTGATAGTTACCGAAACGATGCCATTTTTAACGGCTTGAATTACGAAACCCATGTAGAAGAAATGATGGTGGAAGTGTTTGCTGAAAATATAAAATATGCAGGAAATCTCTTTCTTGAAGATACTGATGAGGCGCCCTTTATTCCCAGTTGGCATCGTGTCGCCAGCGCATTACCGGATATATTTACTGATTTGCTGGATGCGGTTGAAGCAGACAGGAAGGAATGCACATGAGCACGGTAGACACAGAACCTGTTCTCGATACACTGCAGCAACGAATTATTGACCATCTGTTAAAACTGTATCCGCAAGATAATATTGAAGATATTGCTAACGCAATTGTCGATATTATGGGATATGAGGCTGCTATTGCCGAAGTGGTTCCTCATAGTAACCTCTGGGATGAAAAAGATATCATCGTAATAACTTATGGCGATAGTATAAAAAAATACGATGAGTTACCGTTGGTGACGTTGCGCCGTTTTCTCAATGACCATTTGCAAGGTATTGCCAGTATTGTACACATACTGCCATTTTACCCATACAGTAGTGATGATGGTTTTTCTGTTATCAATTATTCTGAAGTGAATCATTCGCTTGGTGACTGGCAACATATTAACTGTCTGGCAGATGATTTTTCGATTATGGCAGATCTTGTTATCAATCATTGCTCCAGTCGCAGTCTGTGGTTTGATAATTACAAACAGGGAAAGCAGCCAGGAACTGGCTATTTTATTGAATGCGACCCGGAGGAGGATTTGAGTGAGGTGGTTCGACCTCGCACCTCACCTTTGTTACGCGAAACGGAAACACTGGATGGCACGCGTTATGTCTGGTGTACTTTCAGCCACGATCAGATTGATTTTGATTTTAAAAACCCTGAGGTATTGCTGGAGTTTGTCAGAATCATAAAATCCTATCTTGACCACGGGCTATCCATATTCCGCCTGGATGCAGTGGCTTTTTTATGGAAGCAGTCAGGCACGCCTTGCATTAACCTGATTGAGACGCATGAAGTGATTCGTCTTTTACGTCTGCTGATCGAGCACAGTAATCCTCGTGCTATCCTGATTACTGAAACCAATATTCCTAATAACGAAAATCTATCCTATTTTGGCAACGCCAATGAAGCGCATTTGATTTATAATTTTTCTCTGCCGCCACTCGTGCTTTATACCTTGCTCTCTGGCAAGTCTCATTTACTGAAACAATGGATGATGAGTATGCCACCTGCGCAAAATGGCACGACCTACTTCAATTTTATTGCTTCACATGATGGCATAGGTTTACGTCCGGTTGAAGGCATATTGTCGGATGAGGAAGTGAATGATCTGGCTGCATTGATGCAGCAATTTGGGGGAGATGTATCCTGGCGCTCCATGTCAAACGGAACACTCAAGCCTTATGAACTCAATATTAGTTTGATAGATGCCTTGAAAGGTACTTTTGACGGCGAAGATAAATTCCAGCTGGCGCGTTTTATGTGTGCGCATGCGATAATGATAGCATTCGAAGGTATACCTGCATTTTATATTCATAGTCTGCTGGCCACCGAAAATGACCATCAGAAAATGCAGATGACATCCAATAAACGTTCCATTAATAGACATAACTGGGACTATGATGAAATAACGGCTTACCTGCAGGCTGATGATAATATTCATTCACGCGCTTTTATTGCCTTGACAAAACTAATCTCCGTGCGTAAACAGCAGAAAGCCTTTCATCCCAATGCAACACAGTACACATTGCATTTCGAGGATTGCCTGTTTGCGTTTTGGCGACAAAGTCAGGATCGTTCTCAAAGTATTTTTTGTGTTTACAATGTGAGTAATGAGCCTCAGGAAGTTGCTCTGAAAGATCTTAATTTAATTGAGCAGGATAACTGGAGAGATTTGTTAACGGGCTATTCCTACGAGGATGCACGTGAGACTATTTTGCTCAAGCCCTATGAGTTCGTCTGGATCAGCAATAGGTGAAAAGCTTTAATCGCGGTGGGCACTGAGTACACACTGAATATTGATGCTATCGGGCATTCATGTGGTGCTTTGGGACTGCTGACATGACTCTCTGTATGCCACAGGTGTTCTCCGTGCTCAGACCCAAACAGGCTGGGCCACCCATAAAGCCGACAAACTGCCGGCTTTATGTCGTAAGAAAATATCAGGACAACGAGATTTTGAAATCACATGCGAGTGGTTTTTTACCGTCTTTGGTTCTGGCATCCTGATAGGTTTTTTCAGACTTTACTTTAATCTCTTTATTTGTGCTTGTGTCTGCGCCGATAGAAGTCAGACTGAAGAGGCTCAAAATAGCGGCAACCGCGACGCTACGGATGATGATGGACATAACGTAATCTCCTGAATTGAATTTACTATTAATATATCGGCAAAGATTACTCAGTATTGAATAGTTTTTAACAATTCAGGAGCATTCAGGTTAATAACGACATTATTTCTATTGTTATGGAAAGGCGTTCATCACGCCGCAGCCCGGACGTAACCCGGGCGAGGCCGAGAAAGAGTGGCGGCAGGAAGTTTCACGCCTGCTGCGATGTGACGTACAGATTAACTGCTCTTACTGTACACTCCCAAAGGAATCACTGCTGCTATCGGCAGGTGCATGAAGGCCTGCCAGGCGACAGCCTTGTGCGACCGGTCCCTTGGGCATGGCAATATATAGGTATTTAAGGCCACCCTCGTCATGAAATTTTTCGTCCAGCGCGTCATGCAGTTCACGGATATGAACCTTGTCATGTTTTGAGTAGTATTCCTGTAAACCGATAATGGTTTGCCAATGAACTTCTTCCAGGGTGAGGCCTTCTTTTTGTGCCTGGGCCAGGGCGTCGGCACTGGTCCAGCCCTCGGGGGCATGCGGGAATAATGCTTCTTTGCTGTTGCTGCTTTCAGGGTTCAGGTGTTGAATAATGGACTGCGACATAGATAGATCTCCGATGTTTACTAATATTCTCCGGGTTCTGGAAGACACCCTCACCTTAACTATAGTCGCTGTTTTTAACTCTGCCAGCCATGCCATGAATATAAGTATCCTATAAAATATAGGGAGGCTGGTTCACGTATTCCGGTGCCCAACAGCAGTGTTTTTATGCAGTGCTATTGGTTAATTTTTATACAGATATACGAGGAAATTAATGCCTGACATTGATGTGGACAGGGTAACCGGCCAGTTCCAGGTCTGTATCTGATACCAGCATACTATTGCCATCTGCATCAAATATTTCCAGTGTGACGACAGACCATTGGCTTCAATATACTGGCCGGAAGGACCGACTAAATCAATGCGCGCTTTGTCAGCACCGGAAAGCTTATCTGCCGCGCCAACGGCAATGCATCACCTGATAATGGATTCAACTCTGGTGTGAGCACGCTAAAGGCTGTCAATAACGTAAAAGGTGATCGCTCATACTTTTGGGTCATTTCGCACAAATTTTCTGGCGATTAATCACTGATTTAAGCCGGCGTTTTGAGAAAATACATTTAAACCATTGAATTTATACAGGGAATAAAGCGATGCTACATGAAATCAAGGCGACAGTGATCATCAAATCACCGGATGAATACGAAAACAGTCGTGGCAAAATCAGCGCAAACAATGCGCGGCTGGGCGATTTTTTACCTGATTTACAGACAGTGATGGACACGGCGCGATATTTTCGAGATGCCGGCTTCAAAGTCACACCCAGCCAGAATTGTGTCGATATCAAAGGCTCGGTAGTGCAGTTTGAGACAATGTTCGGGGTCAATTTGCTCGAGCATCCGGAAAAGGCCTGCATCGGTCAAATGCGGATCCCCAGATTTCTAAAAAATATTTTGGTCAAACTGGTTTTCCCCGGCGTCTGGATTAATAGCTATTAATCAAGCCGTTTAATCTGCGATGTTATCGGCATAGGATAAAGTCGAGTATTTATATGTTTTTCTCATGCTCATGCGTTCGGCATTGTTTTTTGGAGTAGATATTAAGGGATACGGTCAAGGGATGAATTGACCTGGTCATGAAGACCTTTAGAGGGTGTCGAAATGGATTCGACACCCTTTTTTATTTCTTCACTATGAAGTTATCTCTGGTCAATTCATGAATTTATCAGAGATGGCTTAAATGTGTTATCAGCGTGAATATGTCACAAAGCATTTGTGAATAGCACACCGACATATTGCTCGAATTAAACGACACTATTTACAACGAAACAAAGACTTACTATTTAGCAACAATTTGCGGGTACGAGGGATAGTTTTAATGATTGCCCAAGTGACCGAAAGGAGAATGACAATGATGGCACATGCCAACATTATGGATTTCAGAGGGCCAGGCAAGGCAACAGTAGAAGATGCGCTTCGCGGTGTCTGGAAAGGTTTTATTGACAGTATTGCCGGCATCGATAAGGCTGGCTATCAGAGTCAGGCTGAAATGAGTTCGGTGTTGAATGATAACCTGATTCTGATGCATTCATTATTAATGTCCACCGCATCGTACCGGGAATTGGTTAACAGCTCATACCGGCGATTAACGCGCACAAAATACTGGGGTTGGAAGCCAGTCTATGAAGATGATCTGGGTAAGGTTGGATTATTTTCTATTTATCGCTCTGCCGAAGTACCGTTGCATGATCATCCGGGAACTCATGGTGTATTGATGGTTGTAGAAGGAGAGCTTGATGTAGAACGTTTTACATTAAAGGAAAAATATCGTCAGTCCAATGAATCAGGAATGGTTGAGTTAGATCGATATGATCATCAGACTCTGAAGCCATTTGATGTGACCTGGTTTGGGCCTGAAGAAGGCAACCTTCATCGCATGAAGGCCATTACGGAACAATGTGTGCTGTTACAAGTGCACTTGCCAAAGTCGGGTAGTGATCGTTCCTGGTATTTCCCGATTTTTAGTACTGAACAGCATCAGGATTCAATCATGGCTCGCCGTATTATGAGCCGATATCTGTAAGCATGATAAGTAAGTGGAGGGTAGGCATATGAACAAGATTAGCTTGATAACATCACTGTTACTGAAAGGCTGTCTATTTGGAAATATTGCCATGGCAGCCGATGACAGAATGGCACAACAGGCATTAATGGCTCATCTATCCAGCGCCAGTCTGCCTGATGTGAAAAAAAAACTATTGCCCTATGCTAAAGCCGGGCATGCCAACGCACAATTGGCCATGGCCAAGCTTTATGAGAGTCAGGATAATTATGAGCCTGGTCTGGTCGTAGAATGGTATAAAAAATCTGCAGTTGGTGGTAATCCGGAAGCTCAGTTTCAGCTAGGTCTGATGTATATTGATGGTGAAATACTGAATGAAGATCGCGATACGGGAAAGTTCTGGGTCGAGCAAGCCGCAGAGCAGGGGCATCAGCGTGCAAAGATGGTTTTTGATAACATGGAGATAGAGGATAATTCTTTCGGTTGTTAATGCTCATAAACTGTATTTTTTGGCAGTGATATTAGGGCTTAATAAGGCAACATAGAGAAGATGTTCCATTGAAATGGCTGTATTCCAGGCAGCCGATATGTTGATAGTCCGGTTGTGGCAAGTCTTAAGGTTTGCCTGGAAAGCGGCCCCTGTAATTGTTATGGGTATTTTATTCTAATTGTCATGCACTGTTTTCCAGTGCAGTCAAGGCATACAGCCTCGCTTCCGTGCGACTGAGTAACCAGCCCTGCAAGTTAATAACTTCAGCTCGCGTATATTCTCTGCGTATAGCACGGTCCAGTCTGTCGAAGGTTATTTCTGCCGAGTTTGCTACCTGCTTGTCATGGAGTTTTACGACTGCCTCTTCAATAGCCTGGGTGAGCATGCTACGGTTATTTTCCTGTGGATGTATTTGCAGGTAGATCCGGCCAAAATAACTGGCCTCACCGGGGTGGGATATAGTGGCCAGTAACCATTCAGGTATTTTTGAGGTGCCTGAAGTCATATCATTATTTAATAAATCACAGCCCGGTAACTGTATCATCAATGTGCTGGCCAGGGTCGCAAGCAGAAAACTCCGACGAGAGCATGTGACCTCGTATGAAATGGTTTTCACGTGTTTGAGCTTTTTCATCATGTCAGCCTTTTCTTTAAGTGATCGGCAAGGCGTAACGCTAATGCGACAACGGTTAAAGTCGGGTGCGCTGTTCCCGATGTAGGAAATACGGAGCTACCGGCCACATACAAATTATCTATTCCGTGTATTTTTGAATCTTCGTCGACGACGCCGTTTTTCGGATTATTGTGCATACGTGTTGTACCCATATGGTGGTTGCCCCCTGTCACCTGTTCAGGCCAACGTCCATCGTCTTCGATATTCATCACCATGCGGCCGATGCCGAGTGCACCAAATTCCAGCGCCAGCGAACGTATATGCTCAATAACACTACGGCGGTCCTGTTCTGATAGACGCCAGTCGAGGCGAATCTTTTTCAGTCCCAGCTCGTCCCGTTGTGCTGACAGGCTGACGCGACTATCAGGGTTGGGTACTTGCTCACATGAGCCTCCTACACCCAGCCATAAACCTGGATTTTTGGCATCTTTGTCGGCGAGGAAGTGATGCGCAGCCTGTAACATACGAAGATGAGATTCGGCCTTGATAGCTTCCGTGTACGAGGAAGGGTCGTTATTCTGGTATTTACCCGCGACACCCATCTGGAAAGTGGCATTTAGCAGTTGCCTTTGACGTAAAAATGAGTCCGTAGGTATAAAAGCCGCACTACCTGTGCGGCTGCCGGCAGTGATACGTTCATAGTAGAGTTTCGGCAAACGTTTGAGGTCGGCTATCACGATTTCGCAGAATCCCTGTAAATGCGGGTGTTCCATGAAAAACCGTCCTACCAGATCATTCTGGTTACCCAGGCCGGCCGGCATTACGTTATCGGAAAGTAGTAATAATCTGGCATTTTCCAGGCCGCCCGCTGCCAGTACGAATTGTTTTGATTTTACCTTGAGTTTACGACCTGTCAATGTACGGATGGACAGGTGTGTGATGGTGTTGCCTTCAGTATTGGCATCAATATTCACCACATTGGCGTTGTATAACACACGCAGATTGGCCTGTTGAGCCAGATCGCTTTGATAGCGTTCACCGAAATGTGTGGGAGGACTGTATTGAATGTACTGTGCAGTCAGCCGTTGGCTGGCAAAATCCAGTAATGGCTCGCCACTTGTCTCTTGCCAGTAAGCGCTGTCCTCGAATCTGGCAGGCGCTACTTCGACGAGCTCGCTGGCTTTTTCATAGTAAGGAAGTAATTCTTCGAGCCCGAATGGCCAGCCGCTATAGGGTACCCAGTCGCGTTGTTCGAAATCGATTGCTGACAATGGGCGACAGTAGCCACCCCAGTGGTTTGAACTGCCGCCTAAAAACCGCAGGCGACTATTGGCTAAGGGGTAATCGATGCCCGCAGATTCACCTTCATATAAGCGCTGACTCTTGGCGTCAAATTGCAAACCGCCAGCCTCGACCAGGCATACCTGACAGTTTTGTTGGGTAAGCTCACGTGCCAGCGTAATACCCGCCGGACCACCACCCAGGATAACAAGGTCCGATTCAATGATGGTTTGATCTGCCAGTGTCTGTGCATCGATGAACATCAGTATTATTTCTCCATTTATACCGTGTCGTTGTTCAGGCTGCCTGGTAGCAGGTACGAGGATTCGTTGACTGGCTATGATACAACCTGTGTTTGGGTGGAATATATAGATTAAAACGGTTTTAGAGAAGCAATTTCTTTATTATTAAAATCAATGATCATCGCTGGCTTAAAGGCACTTAACTTAAATAGTATTAAGTAGTCGTTAAGAATCCATATAATGTGTCTTATTCAAGAAAAATTTTATTCTGGAGAGGGTAGGGAGTTCATTTGATTCGGCGACTTGTGCCATTCTTGTAGAATGGTTTATTTGAAAATAAACAGGGTCGCTGCTTGAATACAGTTATTGTTGATTTGGTAAAATGCCATGGGGCAACGACAGTGTGGTCTATCAGTCACTAAGACCGACGATTTAGCAGAAGTCTTTACATTAAAAATGCTTACCAGCATTGTTAATGTTGCATCCATGCCATTGAATGCGGTTTGCAGTTTTCGCCATAATAGTGCAGGGGATCAATAACGAGTCGGTTCGTATCAATATGAACCGACTCGTATTTTAATCATTATTGCAGTAACAGGAACAATGCGCCGTTGCCACGGCGGATGTTCAGCAATAAGGCATCAGTTCTTTTTCCGATGGCTTTCTCGAAATCTTCCAGGTTTTTAACACCCATGCGATTTACGGAGGTCACTACGTCATTTTTTCGCAGGCCGGATATCCAGGCAGGACTGCCTTGAGTGACATCAAGAACAATAACGCCTTCGACTTTGCCGAATAGTGGGTGGCTTTCTTCAAGTTCACCAAGAACGGCTCCTTCGAGTCGTTTGTGCAATGCTTCTGCATTTTTCTTTTCTGCCTGCGGTTCGCCTATCACGGCTTTGATGCTGCGTTGTTTGCCATCGCGGAGAACGCCCAGATCAACTTTTTCGCCAATAGGTAGCAAACCAACCGTATTGCGTAAGCCGGAAGCATTTTTAATCGGCTTGTCGTTGAGCGAGACAATAATGTCGCCTTCATGAATGCCGGCTTTTTCGGCTGGGGAGCCCGGTGCCACGCGTGATACAACAGCACCCTGATGCTTCTTGATATTAAAGGCTTTTGCCAGTTCAGGTGTTAAATCCTGAATATAGACGCCGAGGCGACCACGACGGATCTCACCATGCTCGACCAGCTGGGTCATGATTTTGTTAGCCATATTTATAGGTATGGCGAAGCCGATACCTATATTGGCTCCGCTGCGCGAAAGGATAGCGGTATTAATGCCAATCAATTCACCATGCAGGTTGACCAATGCGCCACCGGAGTTGCCGGGATTGATGGAAGCATCTGTTTGTATAAAGTCTTCATAACTCTCTATTCCCAGTCCTGATCGACCCAGTGCACTGATAATGCCAGAGGTAACGGTTTGACCCAGTCCAAACGGGTTACCGATAGCGACGACAAAGTCACCGACGCGCAGACTTTCCGAATCTGACATTGGAACGGCGGTTAGGTCATCCGCCTTTATCTGAATCACGGCGATATCGGACTCTTCGTCAGCGCCAATGACTTTGGCGGTGTATTGTTTGCCATTGCGCAGTGTGACGGTAATTTTATCAGCCTTGGCAATAACGTGATTATTGGTAATGATGTAGCCCTTTTTGGCATCAACGATCACACCTGAGCCCAGGCTTTGACTACGTTGTTCCGGCTGTTTGTGTTCAGGGATATTAAAAAAGTGCTTGAAAATCGGGTCATCCATAAAAGGATTGGCAGTTTCAGTAGCCTCTGTTTTGCCTTCTGTGGCGATATTAACGACGCCCTGGATAACATTTTGCAGCATAGGTGCCAGCGACGGTAGTTCCTTGCCGTTGACTTCATTGGGGAAGGCGGCCTGGGAAACCTGGGCCAAGCTGAAAGTAAGTACCAATGCGATACTGGTGGCTGAAAAAACTTGTTTTAATGTCATTCTGTGAATACCTTTTTCATGCTTCGGATAAAAAGACAGAGATATTGACCTTGTCAGATCAAATTTGTTCCGCATGAGCTTGTACTTCTTCAACTAACAAATCAGGGCCGCTGTTTTACATGGCAGCCCTGAGATGTTGCTGCAATCTTCAGTAGCAGAATCAGCTCTGTACTGTGATTTTCTTGGGTTTGACTTTTTCCTGTTTCGGAATGATAACCTCAAGAACGCCATGAGTACATTTTGCTGAAATATTGTCTGCATTGGCGGTATCCGGCAATGTGAAGCGACGCAGGAAGGTGCCGCGAACACGCTCAAAACGTTTGTAGCCTTCACGCTCCTCTTTGTTTTCACTGGCGCGTTGACCACTGATAGTCAGTATACCGTTTTCCATATGAACATCGATATCCTCAGGGTTAACGCCCGGAATGTCCGCATGAATGAGGAAGCGATCTACTTCTTCCTTAATATCAACCGCAGGTACCCAGTCACTGGCCGAAGTATCTTCTTCCTGTCGCTGGTTGCGTATAAAATGGGGTTCAAACACGTTATTTAATTCCTTTGAGAACTGGTTTAACAGGCCCCATGGTTGCAGGTGGTTTGTTGTCATAATGGCTCTCCTTTTGATCATTGAGTGTTGTTGTCAGTTAAGTATTTGCTTACCTGCATAAATGGTGATGATAATTTTGAATTCAAGGGAGCATGTGCATTTTAGTTGACAGGGGCCATGTTTGGAGCATCTTGTTAAGAGGATTTTCACAATGAGTGAGCGGCCAACCTGATATTGATAAAATTCAGGTCTTCAAATGAAAAAAAATGAGCGAAATAAACCCATAGCCAGCACCACAAAATGAATCACTAAACGGGTTGTTTTTGCAAACTTCTATAAATATCAAAAACTTCTGAAATCACATGAATATCGCATATTATAACTTTCTGAATTACAGCACATTTTGGATCAAAAATGATGCATGAAAGGGTATTGACAGCTCTGCGTTCAGTATCTATCCTACCTATCTAGACACAAGATGTAGTGTTCAAACCAGAAATTACATCTAAATATGCGAATACACCACCGTTTCTGGTTTACTGCCGGGTATACGGACACCAATAAAATTATAAAATTTCGAGGAGCGCCGGGTATATGAAATCTACCCATCTTAAGGCTGTAAAAAAAGCAGTAACATCCATTCCATTCCAGTCAGCCTCGATGGATATCTGGGATAAAAAATACCGATTGAAAACCAAGGATAGTCAAGTCGTCGATGAGACCATCGATGACACCTATGCGCGTGTAGCGCAAGCCTTGTCCGATGTGGAAGAGACTGCAGAAAAACGCAGCGAATGGTACGACAAATTTCTCTGGGCACTCAAACGTGGTGTGATTCCAGCGGGTCGGATTATCTCCAATGCCGGCGCGCAGGAACACAAGCCTGCGACCAGTACCATTAATTGTACTGTTTCGGGCACCATCCGTGATTCCATGAACGATATCCTTGGCAAGGTGCATGAGGCAGGCTTGACCCTGAAAGCAGGTTGCGGCATTGGCTATGAATTTTCTACCCTGCGTCCCAAAGGTGCGTATGTAGCCGGTGCAGGCGCCTATACTTCCGGCCCGCTGTCTTTCATGGATATCTATGACAAGATGTGTTTTACAGTATCTTCAGCCGGAGGGCGCCGGGGTGCGCAGATGGCCACCTTTGATGTGGGTCATCCGGATGTGCTGGATTTTATCCGCGCCAAGCGTGAGGATGGGCGTTTACGCCAATTCAACCTGTCGCTCTTGATCACTGATGAATTTATACAGGCTGTAAAGGATGATCAGGACTGGAAGCTGGCATTTCCGATTAGTGAGCAGGAAGCCTCTGATGTGGATCTTGACGATGATGAAAAAATCATCTGGCGTGAATGGCCGATCAAGGAGGGTTATGTTGCCAATCGCGAAGGATTGGTAGCGTGCATGGTCTACCGTAGCATTCGTGCCCGACGTCTATGGGACGTGATTATGTCATCGACCTATGACTTTGCCGAGCCCGGTTTCATACTTATTGATAAGGTCAATGAGATGAACAATAACTGGTTCTGCGAAAATATTCGTGCGACTAATCCTTGTGGCGAACAACCCTTGCCCGCGTATGGCTCCTGTTTGCTGGGCTCTATCAACCTGACCCGGTTTGTGACTGACCCGTTTACAGAGCATGCGGCTTTTAACTGGGATGAGTTCAACCAGACCGTCGCCATATTCACCCGTATGCTGGATAACGTTGTTGAGATTAATGGCCTGCCGCTGCAAGGGCAAGCCGATGAAATTTGTCGCAAACGTCGTCACGGCATGGGTTTTCTCGGACTGGGTTCAACCCTGACCATGCTGCGATCCAAATACGGTTCTGAAGAATCGCTGGAATTCACTGAGCGCGTCAGTCGTGAACTGGCCATGACAGGCTGGCATACCGGGCTGGAACTGGCCAGAGAAAAAGGTCCGGCACCGATCATGGAAGAAGATTTTGAAGTCACTGCCGAGATGCTCAGGAAAAGACCCGAGATGGTGGCGGATGGTTACCAGGTCGGTGATAAGGTCAAGGGTAAGGTCTTGCATGCACGATATAGTCGTTACATGCAACAGGTGGCTGGTGTGGATGCTGCTCTGGTAGATGAATTGGCCGAGGTAGGTGCACGCTTCACGCATCATAGTTCGATCGCGCCGACCGGTACTATTTCCTTGTCACTGGCCAATAATGCCAGTAACGGCATTGAGCCAAGCTTTGCCCATCACTATTCACGTAATGTGATTCGTGAAGGTAAAAAGTCCAAGGAAAAAGTTGATGTATATTCATTCGAATTACTCGCTTATCGGGAGCTGGTGAATGCTAATGCCATGCCTTACAGCGAAAAGGACAATGAACGCCTGCCGGATTACTTTATTTCGGCCGATGATATTCATCCCAAAGAGCATGTGGATGTTCAGGCAGCGGCACAAAAATGGGTAGACTCTTCCATTTCCAAAACCGCCAATGTCCCGACTGATTATCAGTATGAAGATTTCAAGAATGTCTATATGTACGCTTATGATAAAGGGCTTAAAGGTTGCACTACTTTCCGCTTCAATCCGGAGGCATTCCAGGGTGTGCTGGTTAAGGAATCTGACCTGGAAAATACTACCTATAAATTTACCCTTGAAGATGGTTCCGAGATTGAGCTCAAGGGTAATGATGAAATTGAATATGATGGTGAAACACATTCAGCCGCCAACCTTTATGATGCCTTGAAAGAAGGTTACTACGGCAAGTTCTGACAATATTCAGAGCCATGGGAACAAACGAGCAGGAGTCTAAAATGCCGGTCAAGATTGAAAAGAAAATAGTAGGTTATAGTGTTGTTAAGGAAACCGAGGTAACGGAACAGAATAATTCTGTGGCTGAGCCTGTTGAAGTTGAGGAAGAGTTATCCAATGTCGTTCATATGACAGAAAAGCTCGAGCGCCCGGAAATGCTGCTGGGCTCAACTTATAAAATTAAAACGCCACTGTCTGAACATGCCCTGTATGTCACTATCAATGATGTTGTCCTCAATCATGGTACCCAGCATGAACTCAGACGGCCTTTCGAGATATTTATTAATTCGAAAAATATGGACCATTTTCAATGGATAGTTGCATTAACACGCATCATTTCTGCGGTGTTCCGCAAAGGTGGCGACGTCACTTTTCTGGCAGAAGAACTGCGTTCCGTGTTTGATCCGCGTGGTGGTTATTTCAAACGTGGGGGCAAATATATGCCTTCCCTGGTAGCAGAGATTGGCGACGCAATTGAATGTCACTTACGCATGATTGGTATGCTGCTGGACGACAGTCTTGATGAACATCAGAAAAAACTGGTGGAAGAAAAACGCGCCCAATACGACTCAATGACTCAG
>Ga0316205_10001547_pt1 | contig 28045 bp, 25 predicted proteins | sample 3monthpyrite_MG_FD_204941 | JGI IMG/M metagenome (GOLD analysis project Ga0316205, IMG submission 204941) | Microbial mat bacterial communities from mineral coupon in-situ incubated in ocean water Damariscotta River, Maine, United States -... | ecosystem: Environmental > Aquatic > Marine >...
GTCTCGATTGATCCGTCTTACATGAAAGGCCATCATAATATGGCCATGGTGTTATATATTACCGAGCAGTATCAGCAGGCGCTGGATGCGGTCGATCGTGCTCTGGCATTACAGTCTAAAACGCGCGGTACCTTACTGCTGAAGGCGGAAATTCTGCGTAGCCTGGACCAGCCGCAAGCTGCGCAAAAGATACAGGAAGAGGCTGAATTCCTGCCCGAGGGTAATTGGTCTGAACAGTTATCAATTCAGTAATGATAATATAAAAACCATTCAAAAATTATGTTATAACTTTTTTCCCCCACTGCTTTTCCACTGTTTAGCCCTTTAGTCATAAAGCGCGATCTAATTAACACTTTTCCGGAACCTTTTTGACGCTCACGACGTGTCTCATACACAAGCAATTATTTTGTAGATTATTAAGTTTTTTGTGTACGGGAGAAGAACATGTCTAGATTTAAAATTATGCCAGCGGCTGCAGTAGTGGGGGCCATGCTGAGCCTTGCTGCCTGTGGCGGCGGTGGTTCAGGTTCAGCTGACCAAACTAGTAATACCTCATCAGGTCCGATTACTTCCTTCGGCAGTGTGTATGTGAACGGTGTGGAGTATGACACCGATAGCGCAGCTATTTATGTCGAAGATGAGGCCGCGAGCGAGTCTGACCTGCGCGTTGGCATGATGGTCACGATTGAGAAAGATGACAACGGAAATGCAACCAGCATTCATCATGATGATGATCTGGAAGGGATTGTTCTTGCTAATAACATCGCTGCCGGTCAAACCACTGGCACCATGGATATTATGGGCCAGACTGTAACTGTAACGGCCGATACTATTTTTGAAAGTTATGTGTCTGGTATTACCGATGCTGGCATGGTCCAAGCGGGCAACATTGTTGAAGTCAGCGGTCACTCCACAGGTACAGGCCTTATTACCGCAACACGTATTGAAGTCAAAGCCGTTGATCTCACTACTTATATAAATACACACGCTGAAGGTGTTGAGCTCAAGGGTGTGATTGAAAACCATGTTCCGGCGACTTCAAAGTTTGATATTGGCTCAATGACTATCGACTATTCAGGCGCAACTTTATCTGACCTTTCTGGCGGTATCACTGATGGTATTTACGTAGAAGTCAAAAGCACCACAGGCATTGTCGGTGGTGAGTTGATTGCTTGGAAAGTAGAGCGTGAGGACGATGGTTCGATTCATCATGAGGGTGAAGAAGACGATGAATACGAGATTCACGGCAAGGTGATGGCGATGACTGCCGACACCATTACTGTCGATAGTCAGCTTGTTGTTATCAACAATGAAACAGAATTTGAAGATGGCGTACGTGGTGACATTGTTGTGGGCGCGATGGTTGAAGTCGAAGGTTACTTCAATGCAGCGGGCGATTTGGTCGCAGAAGAGATTGAGATAGAAGACCAGGAAGCCACCTCAGAGATGACAGGTGTAGTTGATATCGTTGATGCACCCATGCCCAACGTCGGCACGATTACTCTAGCTGATGCCACAGTCGTTCTGGTGAATGAAGAGACCATCATGCATGACAGTCGTGATGAGGGTGTGACACCTGATACGAACTTCAACCTGCAGGATCTGGTGCAGGGTGATTTTGTTGAGATTTATGTCTTCGCAAATGGTGACGGCACCTATACCGCGACCAAACTTGAGCGTGAGGATGCACCCGTAACACCCTAATTAAGCTTGATGTTTTTTTGAGGCCGCTACCCCATCGTCGGCCTCACTTCAGACCCGGTACGCTAATAAGGTGCCGGGTCTTTCTTATTTAGGAAGAAAGCTTGCCAGCCCGACTGCTTAATCTCGAGCTCCGGCTAAATTCATGGCTCTCTACGCTCTCTACTCATGGCTCTGTGTCCAATCTAAAAATTTGTAAATTAACAGTATGTTATGGCCGATATAATGGCATAATGGCGTTATCGCTGATGGCGATATAGCACTATAACTTATTGATATTTATATGTTATTTTTTTCAAATTAGCATCTCTGTCGAGTAGTTCAGAGCAACAAATCAGTAAAGAATTCAAAGACATGGCAGAAACCGACGATATCGTGATGGCCCAGAAAGTCGTTACATTCACTTATGTAATTAAGGATAGTGAAGGCAACGTCATGGAGCAGTCCGACTTGCCCATGTCCTATATACATGGCGTAGACGGTAAGATGTACCCCAGCGCCGAGAAGGCGATGGATGGGAAAAAGGTGGGCGACGCAGTCTCTGTGTCCATCAGCCCAGAAGAAGGGTTTGGTTATCCGGACCCGGAATTGATGCATGTCGAAAAAGTTGAGGATGTGCCAAGTGAGTACCAGCATCTGGGAGCGGAAGCGATGTTCGAAAACGAACTCGGCGAAACCATCACGATGAAGGTAACAAAAATTGAAAATGGCGAGATTACACTGGACGCCAACCACCCGTTTGCTGGCAAGACGGTTATCTTTATTATGACCATTATCGGTGTACGCGATACAACAGAACAGGAAAGTGGGACCGGCGAGGTTGTCGATATGCAGGGCCCCCTAACCATGCAGTAGTTTTAAATCATGTCAGGACAAGCAAAAGTAAGTGTTGTTATCCTTGCCGCTGGGCAAGGCACACGGATGAAATCAAAACTGCCGAAGGTACTACATCCTATCGGCGGTAAGCCTTTACTAACCCATGTCATTCATACCGCCGCTGAGTTAGCTGCTGTTGATACGGTTGTGATCTATGGTTACGGTGGTGAGCAGGTCAAAGCGAAATTAGCCGATGAGAAAGTAACCTGGGTTGAACAGACTAAACAGCTTGGCACCGGCCATGCTGTGGACCAGGCCTCACCGCATATCAACGATGATCATATTATATTGGTGTTATACGGAGACGTACCCTTAATTCGATCAGAGACGCTTTTTGACTTGGTCAGCAAGGCAGATGAAAAAACCCTGGCATTGTTAACCGTTCACCTTGATGACCCACATGGCTATGGTCGTATCGTGCGTGACCAACATAGTAATATACAAAGTATCGTCGAACAAAAAGACGCTAGCGATAGTGAGTTGGCGATTACCGAAATCAATACCGGGATTCTTGCCGTACAAGGTAGACGGCTGAAAAACTGGTTGAGTCAATTAGAAAACAATAACGCACAGGGTGAGTACTACCTAACTGACATCGTTGCGATGGCGGTAGCCGATGACTGCGCGGTTGATGCAGTGCACCCTGATAGTGAAGATGAAGTGCTCGGCGTTAACAGCCGTACTCAACTCGCCTATCTTGAGCGAGTTTTTCAACGCCAACAAGCCGAAGCCTTAATGGATCAGGGTGTTACCGTTATTGATCCCGATCGCCTTGATGTCCGCGGTAAAGTGACTGTCGGCAAAGACATCACGCTGGATGTGAATGTGGTGCTCGAAGGTGACGTGCATATTGCTGATGATGCCTACATAGGCCCTAACTGTGTGATTATTGATAGCCACATTGGTGAAGGGGTGCAAATGCAGGCAATGTGTGTGGTCGACAATGCCAAGCTCGGTGCTAAAAGTGAGATTGGTCCCTATTCACGACTACGCCCAGGCGCGGTCCTCGATGGTGATAATCACATCGGAAATTTTGTTGAGATTAAAAACAGCGTGATTGGTAAAGGTTCGAAGGTAAACCATTTGAGTTATATCGGTGATACCGACATGGGTGCAGGTGTAAACATCGGCGCGGGTACGATCACGGCCAATTACGATGGTGCGAATAAACATCGCACCACGATCGGTGATAAGGCCTCGACCGGTTCCAATAGTGTACTGGTCGCACCCGTTAAGTTAGGCTCAGAAACAACCATCGGTGCTGGTAGTGTCATATCTAAAGACACACCAGCGGGTAAGCTCACTTTAACGCGTTCCAAACAGGTCACCATCGAAGGCTGGAAAAGGCCAACAAAGAAACAGTCCTGAACAACAAGCCATAATCAACATAAGCAGTTAACGGAGATAAAAAAATGTGCGGTATTGTGGGGGCAGTAGCAGAACGAGATGTGGTTCCGATTTTAGTCGAGGGTCTGAAGCGACTTGAATATCGTGGTTACGATTCTGCCGGTGTTGCGGTGTTGGATGGCGAAGGCTGTATCAATCGAATACGTATGCCAGGCAAAGTGGCGGAGCTTGAGAAAGAAGTTATTAAAACAAATCTGAACGCCCACTCCGGTATTGCGCATACGCGTTGGGCGACTCATGGTGAACCCTCCAAAAGTAATGCTCACCCTCATGTCTGTCGACAAACTGTGACCGTGGTACATAACGGTATTATCGAAAACCATGAGGCTCTACGTGAGTCGCAAACAAAAGCCGGTTATGAATTTACCTCCCAAACAGATACGGAAGTTATTGTACACCAGGTCTACCAACACCACATTGAAGAGGAAAAAGATCTATTAAATGCGGTAAAAGATACACTCGTTGATCTTAATGGAGCCTATGCGCTTGGTGTGATTAGCAATAAAGAGCCTGGGCGTTTAATTAGTGCACGTCGTGGCAGCCCTCTGGTGATTGGTGTGGGAATTGGTGAGTATTTCATTGCATCCGATGTGGCTGCACTACTACCCGTTACGCAACGATTTATTTTCCTTGAAGAAGGCGATGTTGCCGATATACGTCGCGACAGCCTGACAATCTATGATGAACATGGAGCTGTCGTTGAACGACCGATCAAGGAAAGTGAACTAACCGCTGATGCAGTTGAACGTGGTAAGTATCGCCACTACATGGAAAAAGAAATCCATGAGCAGACACGTGCTATAGCCGATGCGCTAGAAGGTCGTTTAGGTGGTGACAATGTATTGGAAGAGGCCTTTGGCCCGGATGCCGGCAAGATATTTGATGAAGTAAAGGGTGTGCACATCATCGCATGTGGCACTAGTTATCATGCCGGTCTGGTAGCACGCCATTGGTTTGAAGCCCTGGCGGGCGTCCCTTGTGTGGTTGAAGTGGCCAGTGAGTTTCGCTATCGCAAACCAGTTGTGCGTAAAAACTCTTTGATTGTCACTATTTCGCAGTCTGGTGAAACGGCAGACACCATGGCTGGTTTACAGGAAGCAAAACGCCTTGGTTTTGGTCACTCGCTGACAATTTGTAACGTGCCCGAAAGCTCGTTAACCCGTGAGTCTGACTTATCACTTATGACGCGTGCCGGTCCTGAAATCGGGGTAGCCTCAACCAAGGCCTTTACGACGCAGCTGGTTTCGTTGATGTTATTGGTGATTGCACTGGGCCGACGCAATGGTATGTCAGCGGAGGTGGAAGCCGATTTGGTGGCGCAGCTAAAATCATTACCTTCCAAGGTTGAGAAAGTACTTGAGTTGGATGAAGCGATTAAATTGCTTGCGCAGAACTTTGCAGATAAACACAATGCTTTGTTTCTTGGACGTGGCCTGCACTACCCCATTGCCATGGAGGGCGCTTTAAAACTTAAAGAGATATCCTATATCCATGCCGAAGCCTACGCCGCTGGTGAACTCAAACACGGCCCGTTAGCGTTGGTAGATGCAGAGATGCCAGTCATCGTTGTTGCTCCTAATAATGAATTACTCGACAAGCTTCGTTCCAATATGCAGGAAGTTAAGGCCCGTGGTGGTGAACTTTATGTCTTCGCGGATGAGAAGTCAGGTTTTAAAGACGAGCCAGGAATTCACGTGATGAATATTGTCGAGATGGAAGATGAAACTTCACCGATAATCCACACTATCCCACTCCAAATGCTTTCCTACCATGTTGCGATCCTCAAAGGCACAGATGTAGATCAACCGAGAAACCTGGCGAAATCTGTAACGGTGGAGTAAAAGGGGTTTTTAGACGAGTTTAAACAGGATCAGGGAAATTCCCCGATCCTGCTATATCAAACTACTCAGCTGATGTGAGTAATGCCATCAAATCATCTTTATTAATATCAGCGTTTTGGTAGGTTGGTTTAACTGTCTTATGATGTAGTTTGGCAGTAAGTTTTGGGTTAGGCAGTGTACTGCTACGAGGATTATGACAATCGTCACAACTACTCATCGTTTCATCCTGGATCCTTATGCTTTGCGCACTTGCTGCGGATGAAATTGCAAATAATACCGATGTTATTAATACCGTATTTCTAATAAGCATATATTCCTCCTGAATAATTTTTTTAATTCGTTGCTATGCAGAGACTACTGTTCCAAAAATTTGTTTAGTGCACAGCAACACATATAGCATTTTAATTATAGTTGAAGTCGACTTTTCTGCTCTTGTTTTATAGTGTTTTATGTGTAAAGTAGGTAACCGGTCACACAAAACCAAATTAACAAATAAATTTCTAACGAGTTTATCGGATTTTCCTCCAGTAAAATAATTACTTTTTGGATGGGTTTATGGGTGGTTTTGGGTGCGCACTAATGACTGAATTTGTCCATCATTCAAATTATATTGATAAAAATTAATCCTGGAGTTTACATGCAGTACCTGGAACTTGACCAAAAACTACAAGAAGATTGCTTCGTCTTAGGTTCATGGGATAAAACGAACATATTACTATCACGAAATGCCAATTTCCCATGGTTTATCCTGGTTCCGGAGACGAAACAAACGGAGTTCTATAAATTAGAGTTATCACAACAGCACAAGCTACTTGAGATGATCAACAAACTATCAGCCTTTGTCATGAATCGCTTCCCCGTTACTAAACTCAATATCGCGACTATCGGAAATGTCGTAGCACAAATGCATATACACATCGTTGGCCGGCACCAGGATGATGCTTGTTGGCCAGCGGTGGTGTGGGGTGCGGACTATTTTAAGGAATATGCCAGTGGCGAAGTGGAAGCTATTCGTGACCAGCTTGAACTGGACTTTGCAGGAGACTTCATCGCGGCAAAATAAATTGCCTGGTGAAATCAGATGATAATTTATGAGTGATATTACTTTATATGCCTTCCCAGGACGCACACGTGCAGAGCGTGTGATGTGGGCGCTTGCGGAATTAAATATGGAGTACAAACTCATTCGCCTCGATCTATCCAAACGTGAACATAAATCTGAAGTTTTTCTTAAACTTAATCCAAGCGGCAAAGTGCCGGTCTTGCTACATGATGACGAAATCTATACAGAATCCTTGGCGATCATGGAATATTTGAATGATATCAGTGTGACACAGCATCTCATTCCAAGACAGGCAAAACAAAATTACCTGTTTAGAAATCGACTTAGCTATGGGCAATCTGAAGTTGAAGCCTATTTATGGATTGCCGATCAGGCAACTCGTTTAACAAGCTGGTACAGCTGGCCAAAGGGAACAGAGCTTGATTGTATAAAACTAGCTGGGAAAAATGCCACGGTCATTAATAACTGGTTAGATGAAAGTGAATATATCGCAGGTGATGTGTTTACCATGGCAGATATTTACTTCTACTCTCTGATGACCTGGGCACAAGTTTATGAACTGGGATTTTCAGATCGAGCCAATGACTACATGCGAGAATTGGAATCGCGTGATGCCTTCCCAGAAATGCTTAAGGCTAAATCTCCGACTGTTTAAATTATTAAGTTTTACTTTTAGTTAAGAATCGGTGTCATTCTCCAGCTCAACTAGATCTATAAAATCCAGACTGGTCTGGTTGTCTTCATTAAGCGCATCGCCTGTTAGTTGAGTTAGCATCCAATCATCAAACTCAGACTGACTATATTGAACGTGATTTTGAGGAAGGTTCATCAGGTTCATGACGAAAAATATTGATAGTAGAGCAGAGAAGGCAAGCGCATAACGTGGCAGTGTCATATATTTAGACAATCTAGCTAATATAGAGAGTTTATCTTTATACGCAGAGTTAACTGCACGAATTGTTCTTTGGCTTAGCAGATCAGCTTGTTGTTGAGAGAACGCAGAGTGCTGAGCTTCAAGGTTAAGATAAACATCAAGTTCTTGTGCTGTATGTTGAGCGGCTTTCAATTCATCAGACTGTTCAAGTAATTCCGTCGCAGCCATGCGTTCCTCCGCTGGCCAGGCTAGCGGATCAGCACCATAGGTATCGAGTAGCTCTAGTACGCGTTGTTTATTCATTGATCACTCTGCCTCCGTTCATCTCATTTTCTGTCTCTAGTGTTAACTTTTTTCGTAATTGGCGCCGTGCCCGTGATAGTAATGATTCCAGCGCATCAACACTGATTGCCAGGGTCTTTGCCGCGTCTTTATTCGAAAGTCCTTGAAAGGTGCATAAAGACAGGGCGGTACGCTGGCGTTCAGGTAATGATGCTATCGCTGCGCTAAGTTGTTTGTGTTTCGAGTCATTTAGCAAGATTTTTTCAGGCGTTATGTCAGTACTTAAGTTATCCGTATCATCTGTCTGTGGTTTGTTTTGTCGCAGTAAATCAATACAGCGATTATAAGCTATGCGATAGAGCCAGGCGCGAGCCGAGCCCGCTTCGTTATGTTTCCAGTGTTTGGCGTTTTGCCACACTTTGAGGAAGACATCCTGGGCAATATCTTCGGCCTGACTTTTGCTGGAAAAAAAACGATGCACAAAGTTCATGATCGACAACATATACTGAGAAACAAACTCGGCAAAATCGTCGTGACTTTGCCGAGCGATACCCGCTAATAGTTGGGCATCCCTGTTGTTGATTTTATTGTTGTCTTGCATGGATGTCTGTATTCCAGTATTCCTGCCCTACGAAAATATTTTATTGACGGTGTTTGTGACGCTGTTGGCGATGAGCCTGAATCTCTTCAGCGGTCACTACATTGTCTGCATTAGTATCAATACGTTTAAACCAGTTTAGCCAGGCGGCGTAGCTTTCTTCCTGACTGATATTACCATCATCATTGGCATCCATATGATGGAAAATTTTACCACCGCGGCGTTTGCGTTTACCGTGCTTTCCGCCCTTACAAGCAACATGCTCTTCAGCGCTAATAACACCATCACCATCTGAATCCATGCGAGTAAACTTTCGCTCGGCTTTTTTCATTTTGAAGGCGATGAATTCGTCTTTGCTCAGTTGGCCATCCTTGTCAGCATCGATTTTGGCGAAGCGACGTTGTTTACGTTCAGCCCTGCGTGATTTGATATAAGCGCGGAACTCTTCTTGGGTTAAACTGGCATTGCCATCACTATCGATGCGAGTGAAGCGCTGCTTGGCAGATTCATTGAACTCATCTAGTGTAACGGTACCATCATTATTGGCATCGAAAAAATTCATAAATTTACCCTTGCCATGATCGCCAGCAAAGATAGCCGGACTTGCGGTGCCCAGGCATAGAAGCGTTAAGAGTGTTAGTGATTTGTTCATTACCGTTTTCCTCATTTCGGACTGCTAAAAAATAACTGTTGTCTGAGGTATATAACGTTGTAGACCACAGTATCCGTCGCATATTAGTGAAATAAATAAAAAGATGTGTAACCTAATGATTTTCGTGGATAAAAAAGATGGCTAAGTGAAAATATAGTTAAATTATATCTATGTTCTAGATGATCGGTTTGAGACAAAGTTGGTTACACAACGGTTGAGTTAAGTGGTGATGGTTCAGTCTCAGAAAATCACGCAGAGGTTTTGGCGTCCACGGATTTGAATGGGTTGTTAGGTAAAAAAGTCACTAACCGAGAATCTCTGGGTTGAGCTGCCAAAGAGAAAAATTGAGTGCAGTTGCGAAACTAACCCACAGCAGATATGGGATGAGCAGTGCTCCAGCAAGTGGGCGTACACGCCAGAAAGCGATAATGGTAAGCGCGATAAGGATCCACAGTACTAAAACGTCGGCAAGGGCAAAAGCACCTAGTTGCCAGGCAAAGAAAAGCCAACTCCATAGTGCGTTGAACGCAAGCTGCAACATAAACAACGTGAGCGCGTGTCGATTGGCGCGGAATCCACCAGTACGCCATATCAACCAGGCGGCGATGGCCATAAGAATGTAAAGACCCGTCCACACAGGGCCAAAAACTTGAGGCGCTGGTGCCCAATTAGGTTGCAGGAGTTGGCTGTAAAAAGACTTGGCCTGTATTGAAGCCACTGCTCCAACGGCAGAAACAGCAAAGCTCACAATTAACCAGCCAATAAGTCCCAATATTTGCTTCTGCATTGATAGTGACGACATCCGGCTCTCCGTTAATTAGATATAGACAATATCAGATTTAGTTAATGGATTTCCATGTTATAGGAATTAGCGCCGCCAGAACGCAGGTGTTAATAACACCAGTAAGGTGAAGATCTCAAGACGGCCTAGCAACATGGCAAAGGTAAGTACCCACTTTGCAAAGTCGTTGATGTTGGCGTAGTTGGCGCCGACTTGGTTGAGCCCTGGTCCGAGATTATTAATTGCGGCGGCGGTGGCCGAGAAGGCAGAGATTTGGTCCAGTCCACTGAGCATCAGTAACAGCAAAATAATACTGAAGGTGGCGACATAGGCGGAGAAAAATCCCCATACCGAATTAATAACCTGATCGGGTAACGGTTTGCCACCTATCTTAGTTGTGAACACGGCATTAGGATGAATCACTCGCATGATTTCACGCAGGCCTTGCTTGATCAATAACAGGAAGCGAATGACTTTCATACCGCCACCGGTTGAACCGGCACAGGCACCGATGAAACTGGTAAATAAAAGTAACACAGGCAAGAAGCCAGGCCATGTATGGTATTGGTGAGTGGTGAAACCCGTGGTGGTACCGATGGAAACAGCCTGGAAGGTACCATGCAGTAAGGCACGTTCCGGACTATCGAAGGTACCCATAATATATAGGTAGACAGATGAAATCAGTGCCACAATAAAGATCAGGGTCACATAGACGCGAAATTCACTATCATAGAAATAATGAACTAAGGAACGAGCACGCCAAGCAATAAAGTGTAGTGCAAAGTTTACACCGGCTAGCAACATAAATACTATCGCTACGATCTCGACGGCAGGTGTATTGATAAAGTGACCCATCGATGCATCGTGTGTTGAAAAACCGCCTATTGCGACTGTCGCAAAACTGTGTGCTATTGCATCGAAGACATCCATACCCGCGATCCAGTAGGCCGTACCACAGGCCACGGTGAGTGCCAGATAAATATACCAAAGTGCTTTGGCAGTCTCCGTGATGCGTGGTGTTAGCTTACTGTCTTTGATCGGGCCAGGTGTTTCAGCACGATATAATTGCATGCCACCGATGCCGAGCATGGGCATGATGGCAACCGCTAATACGATGATCCCCATGCCCCCCAGCCACTGTAATTGCTGTCGGTAATACAGGATTGATTTCGGTAGGTTATCCAACCCAGAGATAACGGTTGCACCCGTGGTCGTGAGGCCGGAGATCGATTCGAAAATGGCATCGGTGTTGGAGATGACAATTTGTGATGAAAGTATAAATGGAATAGCACCAAAGATGCCTAGTACTGTCCAGAACAACACGACCACTAAAAAGCCATCGCGTAACCGCAGATCCTTTCGATAATTTTTAACCGGTAGCCACATCACAATGCCGGTGATCAAGGTTATGGCAAAGGCATAAAAGAAAGGCTCAAACGCACCGTCGACATAAATAATAGAGACGATCATGGGTGGAATCTGAGTGGAACTGAAGATAACAAGCAACAAGCCGAGGATGCGTTGTATGGTGAAAAATTGCATAACGGCTGCTAGATGAAGGCAAATCCGACCTGGAAGAGTTTTTCCACTTCCAGGATAGATTTTTTATCCACTACGAACAGGATAACGTGATCTTCCGGTTCGATACGTGTGTCGTGATGGGCAATGATGACTTCATCGTTACGGACGATAGCACCAATGGTAGTACCCGGCGGTAGTTTCAAGTCTTCAATAGTTCGGCCGACCACTTTGGAAGAGTTTTCATCACCATGGGCGATGGCCTCAATCGCTTCGGCGGCACCGCGTCGTAATGAATGCACCTTGGCCACATCGCCGCGACGTATATGCGTTAGTAAGGCGCCGATGGTAATTTGCTGTGGTGATATAGCGATATCAATGTCGCCACTTTGTACCAGATCTACATAGGCGGTGCGATTGATTAAGGTCATTACTTTGCGGGCACCCAGTCGCTTGGCTAACATAGAGGACAGGATGTTGGCTTCATCATCATTGGTTAAGGCGCAGTAGATATCGGTGCTCTCGATATTCTCTTCGAGCAATAGATCCTGATCCGCGACGTCACCTTTTAAGACGATAGTCTTTTCGAGCTCGGAGGAGAGTTGTTGTGTTCTATCAGGGTTATGGTCTATCAATTTTACTTGGTAGTCATTTTCCAGGATCTTGGCCACCCTTCGACCGATGTTGCCACCACCAGCGACCATGATACGTTTATAGGGTTTGTCGATGCGGCGTAGCTCACTCATCACCGCACGAATATCTTTTTTCGCGGCAATGAAAAAGACTTCATCATCGGCTTCGATTACAGTATGGCCCTCGGGCAGGATCGCACGATTGCGTCGGTAGATGGCCGCGACACGGGTATCGACCTTGGGCATATGCTCACGAAGACGTTGAAGCTCATGACCTACCAACGGACCACCGTAATAGGCACGCACGCCAACTAATTGTACCTGGCCGTCGGCAAAGTCCAGTACCTGTAGTGCACCCGGGTGCTCGATCAAGCGTTTGATGTAATCGGTAATTAACTGTTCAGGACTAATCAGTACATCAACCGGTAAGGCTTCCTGGGTGAACAGTTTTTCTTCTCTTAGGTATTCAAGAGCACGTACGCGGGCGATCTTGGTCGGAGTATGAAAGACCGTGTAAGCAACCTGGCAGGCGATCATGTTGATTTCATCGACGTCAGTGACTGCAATCAACATGTCGGCATCATCCGCGCCGGCACTGCGTAACACATCCGGGTAGGAAGCATTACCCTCAATAGTTCGAATATCAAGGTGATCCTGCAAGGCGCGCAACAGCTCGGGGTTTTGATCAACCAACGTAATATCGTTGGCCTCCGAAGTAAGGTGTTCGGCCAAAGAGCTGCCGACTGTACCGGCACCGAGAATGATGATCTTCATGTGGCGATTTTTATTATTGGGTAATAGCCAGAGTATAGCGTAACTGATCGTTTATGGGAGTATTGTCGTAACAAATCTTATGTCCAGGTTTTATGATTCTTTCTCGCTAACCTGTTTGGGATCGATTTCAAGCGAGCGTAATTTTCGATAGAGGTGCGTTCTTTCTAGGCCGACAATTTTGGCAACCTTACCCACACTGCCGCCATGTTGTTGTAATTGATATTCCAGATAAGCTTTTTCGAACTGCTCACGTGCCTCACGTAGTGGACGATCGTAACCCAGCGGCAAGCCGGGTACGACCTGTTGCTGTGTGCCGAGTGCCTGTTCGATTTCTTCAAGGCTAATTTCCGTGCCGGCACCAATAATCAGCAAGCGCTGCACAAGATTACTGAGTTCGCGAATGTTGCCGGGCCAGTGATAATTGCGTAAACGGTTCTGTGCCGCCAGGGCAAACTGTCGATAAGGTAATTTTTCCTGCTCGACATACAGGTTAACGTAATAGTTCAGCAGTTCCGGAACATCTTCCCTATGTTCGCGCAGTGAAGGCACACGTAACGGCACAACATTCAGCTGATAATAGAGGTCTTTGCGAAATTTACCTTGTTCGATCAGCTGTTCAAGATCGTAATGGGTAGCAGCAACTACGCGCACGAATACCTGTACCGGTTGATCACTGCCTGCGCGTAGAAATGTCTTGGTCTCCAGGGCGGAATTGAGTTTCGCCTGGGTGGTCAAATCCATGTCGCCGACATCGTTAAGGAACAGGGTGCCTCCATTTGCCTGTTCGAGCAGACCATAGTGAGTCTTACCATCTTCCTCATAGCCGAATAGTTCGCGGGCTGCATTGTCGGGGCTCATTGAGGCCACGCTGATCTCGATAAAGGGACGCTCTTTCTGTGGGCTACAGTTATGTAGATAGTGAGCAATCACATTCATGCCACTACCGGACTCGCCCGTCATCAGGATCCAGGTCTCATGCTGTGCAATACGTTTGACCTGTTCGCGTAGGCGCTGCATGACAGCGCTGCGACCAATGGGCTCTTGCGGGATATGCGAATGCCGCTTCAGGCCCTGATTTTCTCTTTGCAGTTTTTCCTGCTCAAGAGCGTGTTCGATAGTTAGTAAGAGTTTGACCAGGGAGAGTGGTTTTTCGATAAAGTCATAGGCGCCCAGGCGGGTTGCCTCAACCGCAGTTTCGACGGTGCCATGTCCCGACATCATAATCACAGGCATGGGCAGGCCACCACCTTCATCGGACCACTCTTTTAAGAGGGTGATGCCATCGACATCGGGCATCCAGATATCAAGCAAAACCAGATCCGGGCGCCGCTCGCGGTGGGCAATACGTGCGGCCTCACCATTCTCGGCAATACTGACCTCGTAGCCTTCATCTTCGAGGATTTCCTGCAACAGATTACGAATATCAGGCTCGTCATCGACCACCAGGATGTACGGATTTGGCCGTGGCCCCCGATTGTCCTGGCGTTCATTCAAGCTTTGTTCTTGTTCATGCGGCAGCATCAGAGTTACCCGCTTCGTCGTGTAAGTCGATATTCAGGCTTTCTTGTTGATCTTTATTTACAGGTAAGCGTATCACAACTGAGGCGCCACCTATCTCATTATTCTCTGCCCATATCATACCACCATGTTCCTCGATTATTTTTTTAACAATCGCAAGCCCCAGGCCGCTGCCTTTGGGTTTATTGGTGACATAGGGCTCGAACAGTTCACCCACCAAATCATCAGGTATGCCGGTGCCATTATCGTTGATTTTTAGCTCAACAAATTTACAGGCCTCTTTTTCCATGCATTGTGTGGAGATCTCAAGCTCAGGATTGGTTTGGTCATGCATCGCCTCCAATGCATTTTTGATCAAGTTATGCAGCAGCTGGCGTAGACGACCATCGTCGGCATCTATTTCAGGTGTATCCTGATCGAGATTGAGTTTGATTCGGCATCCCATATCATTGTTTCGATATAAGTCGGACACTTCTGTGATCACGGCATTCAGATTGGTAGGTTGTAACTCAATATTGGGCATGCGTGCATAATCGGAAAAGGCTTTTACCATTTCCTTGAGTGTCTCTACCTGTTGCACGATGGTATGGGTGGAGCGATCCAGTAGTTCAGCGTCCTTTGCAGGTAGTTTGTCCAGGTATTTATGCCGTAAACGCTCTGCCGATAATTGAATAGGTGTCAATGGGTTTTTGATCTCGTGGGCCAGGCGTCGTGCCACTTCACCCCAGGCTGCGTTACGTTGCGCCTGTACTAAATTGGTGATGTCATCAAACACGATAATATAACCACTGCTTGACCCTGATTGATCTGTCGCGGGTAACGAGCTACCGCGGCAAAGTAGAACCTGGCGGCCGGTAGCATTAAAGAAGGTCATTTCTTCCTGCCATTGCCTATCCTGGCTATCAAGGTGGGACAGAATCATGTCGATGAACAGCAAAGTTTGTGGCTGCTCATGTGAAAGTTTATTCAAGGAAAAACCTTCATAGGGCTCAAGTTTAAATCCAAGGATCTGACTAGCAGCGGCATTACAGGTATGGATGCGCCGATCATGATCGAGTGTGATAACTCCGGAAGATAAGTTAGTTAGCACAACTTCAAGATAGGCATGTTGCTCGGCAAGTTGTTGCTGGCTGCGATTGGCCTCATCGGTCACCATCGCAATTTTTTGTGTCATCTGGTTAAAGGACTTCACCAGAAAACCAAGCTCGTCTTTACCTGACGTCGGTAGTTGTGTTTGATAGTCACCCTCGGCAACGGCCTTAGTACCATCCACTAGATCACTAATCGGTTGTACTAGTTTTTTTGCAAAATAAAATGCGACCCAAATGGCCATTAATATTGATAACAAAAGCACCAGCGACAAGGTAAATACAAAGGATATCTTCAATGATTCGCGGAAATAGACACGCTCGCGATAAGCCGTGTACGATTCCTGCACACTGTTGGCCAGAGTATTGATACGTTCCGTTACATTAAAGGTGCTTTGCAGTATGCGCGGTTCACCAACCGGATCAGCACTGGGTATTAGAATTGCTACACGGATGGCATACTGACTTCCGTCATTGAGTGGTTCGATATCTACATAGTCATTGCCCTGGTTGAGATAGGTCTGGATCGATTCATCTAGCCGACTCGGTAATAGTTTTAATGACTCATCACTACTTGAGGCGATGATATTGCCCTGTGAATTTAATAGTGTGAGTTCAGTTGCATCGAGGTTGATTCTAATGTCATTAATCGATAGCGCAGTGAGTTCATCGGGAATCGCATCAAACTCCGTGGATATTTGTTTTGTTTGGCGCAGCAATTCACGTTTACGAATACTAAGTGATGCCTTGCTGAGTTCCAGCGCATCATCCAGCGCGCCTTCAACCCGTACCGAGAACCAACTATCAATACCCTGCTTCAGAAAGTCTAAAGAAAAGTAATAAACCACACTCACCGGGATAAACGACATGATCGCAAACAGTAAAACCAGGCGTGCGGTTAGGCGGGAACCGGTGAGATTCCGTTTCAATGCGCTTAGCAATGAGTAGAGGTTCTTTATGATTAGGCCGACCAGCAGGATGATAGCCAGTACATTAATGATCAGTAAGGTTGTAAAAAGTGTATCGAGATTGGTTGAGCCGTGAATGGCATCACTGAGCATACCCAGTGACGCCATGATCAAAATGATCAAGGCAATGATCGGCTTGGCGCCCGAGAATAATTTTTTCAGGGTTGTAAGGGCCATTCGTACCAGTCACTTTCAAGTCGCCATTGAGATGAGATGTAAGCTACCGGACGCATGGGAGCAGGCAAGGCTTCCAGGTCCAGGAAAGTGCGCATGCGCACCAGGTAACGCGCATCATCACTCGTCAGGTTTGCATCCAGAATTGGCAGGGAGTCTAGTTTTCCCAATGCCGCTACTGCACCGTGTAGAGAATCATAGTTTTCTTGCGCACCACTATTGAGGTTGTTGATGATGTATTTTTCAGTGAGTGCGTGATAGAGCAACAGGTAGCCCTGTTGCAGTTCAGCAATCTCTTTGTTCAGCCACCAATTGCGTTCTCGCTCAACTTCAATTTTGATGAGTACGATCAGGGGTACACCGTTTTCGAGTGCCTCGATGGCGGCATCAGAAAAACTGTAATCAATTTCGGCGCTGAGTGTATAGACTTTGTCGACCAGACTCGTTTCTACCGAGCGAACGGTGAAGGCATCGGCATAAACGGTTGAGCTGAGGCCGGTTAAAACCGTAGCCATGAAAAGCTTTTGCAGGAATTTGCGGGGGCTAAATTCAGGCTTCTTTATATACAAGCATGTAATAAAAGCCATCCATACCATCCTCACCGGGCAGGATCTGACGTCCGTGTTGGCGCGCATGGCCCCATTCTGCACTGATGATTTGCTCTCTGGCATTCTGGTTATTTTGTATAAATTGTTGAATTTGCTGATCATTTTCCTCTGCCAAGATTGAGCAGGTGGAATATAACAGCATACCGCCGGTTTTCAGTAAGGGCCAGAGCCTAGACAACATTTGTGCCTGGGTTTGGACCAGGTTTTCGATGTCTTCTGGCCGGCGGAGTAGCTTGATATCCGGGTGACGGCGAATTACACCCGTTGCACTGCAGGGGGCATCCAGCAGAATACGGTCGAACGTTTTTTGGTCCCACCATTTTTCTGGATCTTGTGCGTCGCCCTGTTTTATTTCAGCACTTAATCCCAATCGATCGAGATTTTCACTGACTTTTTGCAACCTGGTCTCAGAAATATCAATTGCGGTGACCTTGATGTCTTCACCGACTTCGAGCAAGTGTGCAGTTTTACCACCTGGTGCAGCACAGGCATCCAAAATATGTTCACCCGATTGGGCCGCGAGTAAGTTGGCAGCTAATTGTGCAGCCTGATCCTGAATGCTCACCAAACCATCTGCGAAACCGGGCAGTTCATTGACTTCAACCGCAGCTTCACATTGTAATCCAGCAGGTGAATGTGGACAGGGTGTCGCCTTGATTCCCTTGCTCGTGAGGCTAGCAAGGTAATTTTCACGTGTGGTTTTTTGCAGATTCACGCGAAGGGTAAATGGTCCCGCCTGATTATTAGCTTCGATAATGGCTTTGTATTCAGTGGGCCAATGTTCTTTAAATAATTTTATTAACCACTTTGGATGGGCCGCACGCGCACCCTCATTGTCCTCAGCGATCTGTTGCAGACTGTCTTGTTCACGCAAGGCGCTTCTAAGTACCGCGTTAATTAAACCTTTGGCCCAGTTTTTTTTCAGATCCAGTCCGGCCTTAACGGCTTCAGAGACACAGGCATGGGAAGGGGTTTGCATGTAATAGATTTCAAAAATACCGGCAAGTAACAGGCATTCAACAAGCTTTTCTTTGTTACGGATTGGTTTATCGACTAATTTGCTCAGAAAAAAAAGCAGGCGAGGATAAAAACGCATAACACCAAAGCACATTGCCTTGATGAAGGAATGGCTTGCTTCTTCGGATTGTTTTAAGTGTCGTTCAAAGGCGTCGTCGAGATTCAAACCGTCGTGTGCAACGGAATAAATAATGTGGGCAGCTGTAGCGCGCGGGTTTAGCATAGCGGTAGTTTATTCAGACCTAAGTCGATGGCTGTGCTAACTGTTGGTTGCCAAAGCAACGAACATTTGCAAACAGATCGGGATGGCCATTATGCAGGTCTGCCACCGACATAGCGCGGCTACCGGGTAGCTGGCAATTGATTAAACGTAGTTGTCCTTCACCACACTGCACATCAATACCATCACGGCTGTAACCAAGAATCTCACCTACATTGCCCGTTGCAGATTGGTCGAGTATTTCAGCTTTCTGGATGCGAATAATTTTATCATCGAGTTGGGTCTGACTGCCGGGCCAGGGGAAGAATGCGCGTATCTGGCGATTAATCTCCATCGCGGATTGGCACCAGTCGATCCAACTTTCAGCCTTATTGAGTTTTTTTGCATAGCAAGCGAGGCTGTCATCCTGCTGCTCAGGTTGTAGCTGATGACTCTCAAGTAGTTTTAATGCATCGATGATTGCATCACCACCAAGCTCAGCCAGGCGATCATGTAAAGAGCCGCCAGTATCGGTTTCAGAGATCGGGGTCGTGACTTTTAACAACATATCCCCGGTATCCAGACCTTCGTTCATTTGCATAATGGTAATGCCGGTCTCTTTATCACCTGCAAGAATCGCCCGCTGAATTGGCGCGGCACCGCGCCAGCGTGGTAATAAAGAGGCGTGAATATTCAGGCAGCCATATTTAGGTGCCTCCAGAACCGCAGGCGGTAATAGAAGACCATAGGCCGCGACAATCATTAAATCGGCCTGATAGTTTTTTAAGGTTTCTATAGCACCGTCTTCTTTAAAGTTAATGGGTTGTTCAACGGGAATAGAATGGTCAAGCGCCAGAGCCTTAACCGGGCTCGGCTTCAATTTTCGTCCTCGTCCGGAGGGACGATCGGGCTGGGTGTAAACCGCAATAATTTCATATTGCGCATCAATGATTTTTTGTAAGGCCGCTGCGGCGAAATCCGGGGTACCGGCAAAGATGATTTTGAGCTTTTCGATTTGTGGCCTATTCATGGCCGCTATTGTAATGAAAAGGCCGGGTTCTTTCCTGTTAAATCAGGATCAAACCCGGCCTATTTGTTTTAAGCTGCCTTGCTTGCAGCGAGGTATTTTTCCAAATCTTCAGAACCACCGATGTAATCACCGTTGATGAACACCTGGGGAACGCTTGATGTACCCGATACTGCACGCAGGGTTGACTCTTTGTAGTCTCGGTTTAGTACCAGTTCTTCAAACGGAATTGACGCATCGTTCAACAAACCTTTAGCACGGATACAGTATGGGCAACCTTCACGGCTGAATACGGTTACATCGAGTGGTGCTGCTGCATTTGGCTCAATATAGCTCAGCATAGTGTCGGCATCAGAGACCTCAAAGGGGTCACCAGGTACATCAGGCTCGATAAACATTTTGTCGATAACGCCATCTTTTACCAACATCGAGTAGCGCCATGAACGCTTGCCAAAACCAAGGTCGGCCTTGTTAACTAACATGTTCATACCTTCGCTGAACTCACCATTACCATCAGGGATGAAGGTGATATTGTCGGCTCCCTGTTCAGATTTCCATTCGTTCATGACGAAGGCATCGTTGACCGAGACACAAACCACTTCATCAACGCCATTCTGCTTAAATACGGGCGTTAACTGGTTATAGCGTGGCACATGTGTCGATGAACAAGTCGGTGTGAACGCACCAGGCAGAGAGAACACGATAACAGTTTTACCTTTAAAAATGTCGTCGGTCGTTACATCTAACCACTCATGATCCTGGCGGGTGCGAAAAGTAACTTGGGGTACGTTTTGACCTTCACGATTTTTCATAATTAATCCTCTTTTAAAATTTATGCTATTCATGGCTGTCACAAACAGCCTGCTTCGAACTTGTGATTATTATCGGGATCTCTAGTTGATTGATAAAATCGTTTATATCGACTATTTTGATAGATATTAACTATCAATAAAAAAAATGCTAGAAATGAAGCTATGAGAGCTCCGATAAGGAGAGCGCGAATATTTATTGGCTGCTGCACCGTAAACACAGCAAGCGGGAAGAGGCATATTGATAATATTGCGGGTTAAATTAAGTCGGCGTTACCGGTGAGTATTTTTATCTAAGGATGGTACTTATAAAGCCACTGGCTCCTGGTTTTTCTGTTGTTTTAGCAACTTTTTCTTAATTCGTGAGCGCTTCATCTCAGAGATATAGTCTACAAATAACTTGCCCTGCAGGTGGTCCATCTCATGCTGGATACAGACTGCAAGTAGTCCGTCGGTACTCAAAGTGAACTCTTTGCCATCCCTGTCGAGGGCTTTGACGGTGATAACATTTGCCCGTTCCACGCTCTCATAGAAGCCGGGCACTGACAAACAGCCTTCCTCGTAGCTCTGGATCCCGTCTCTTTCGGTGATTTCGGGGTTGATCAGGCACAGCGGCTGGTCCTTCTCTTCTGAGATGTCGATCACAATAATTCGTTTATGAACATTAACTTGCGTCGCTGCCAGGCCGATACCAGGGGCAGCGTACATAGTTTCAAACATGTCATCGACCAGGGTGCGAACCTCGTCATTTACCTCGTCCACGGGTTGTGCGATGGTCCGTAGTTGGTCGTCTGGAAAATGTAATATATTGAGTAATGACATAGGATTTCGTTCGTTATTTAAGTACATTTTTAGAAAAAGCTGCTAACATTATGATACTACAGGATATCATCTTCCCCGAGGGGTTGGTGTACCTTCTAAATAATAGTTTAAATCTGCCCATTTGAGGGTGTTCTATGATACAGAATAAAAGCATTAGAATAAATCTATCACTGGTTCTAGCCTTGTGCTTTATGAGCCTTGTCGCGTGTAGTGGCAGTCCTAAAAAGCAGGAAGATACTGGCCCTGTTGTCGATTCGCCTCCACCGGAAGAAGTCGTTCGTAATGAACCAATCGAAAATTCGGAGCCGATTCCAGCCGCACCGGAAACGGATATACCTGACGCTTCGCCAATAAACGAAGGCATACCGGATCGTTATGTGGTCAGGAAAGGCGATACGCTTTGGGATATCTCCAGTCACTTCCTCAAAGATCCCTGGCTGTGGCCAGAGGTGTGGCATGTGAATCCTAAGATTCGTAACCCTCACTTGATCTATCCGGGCGATGTGATTGCTTTGACCTGGCAGGATGGTAAACCTCGCATCACGATCGAAGGTGCGGAAGGCGAACCACCACCGCCACCACCTAGTACCAATCTAAATACAGTTAAACTGTCGCCGACTGCACGTGAGCAACAACTCAAACGCGCGATTGATACTATACCTAAGTCAGCCATATCTGCATTTCTAACTCGGCCGTTTATCTTGGACAATGAAACGCTGCAGAATGCGCCATTTGTAGTATCGAATTATGGCGACAACATTATAAGTGGTGAGGGAGCGAAGATTTATGTCAGACCTGTGCTCGACACGTCAACAATCAGCTTCAATATTGTACGCAAGGGAAGAAAGTACATTGATCCTGATACCAATAAGTTCCTAGGCTACGAGGCGGTCAATTTGGGTAGTGCTAAGCTGGTTAGGTTGGGTGATCCGGCAACCATGATTGTGACGACCGCGTACAAGGAAATCCTTAAGGGAGATTTGCTGATCCCGACTGAGATTGAAGAAATCGATCTGAATTTCTTCCCACGTGCGCCTGAGAACGATGTAGCCGGTCGTATTATTTCTGTGGCTGAAGGGGTACAGAAGATTGGTCAGTACGATATTGTGGTGATCAATAAGGGAGCCAATTCAGGGCTTGAGTCAGGTCATGTTCTTGAGGTTCATCAGCAAGGTGAACTGGTCAAATCACCACGCGGACGGCACAAGATTCGATTGCCAGAAGAGCGTGCCGGTCTGTTAATGATATTTAAGCCATATAAAGATATTAGCTATGGGCTGGTCATGGAGGCCTTTACGGACCTTGCTGTTTACGATTATGTGTATAGCCCGTGATCTAGAATAAAGAAATTCCTACAGGCTTTTCAGCTTTGTACTACAAGCCCCGATTGCATATGCACTCGGGGCTTTGTCATTATAGGTCTGTAATATTTTTACTAGTCTTTTTAGTAGACGTTTTAAAACTCAAGGAATGAGTCTTTAACTACATCAAATAAAGGAGTCCAGGATGGACCATAACAGCACGCGCTATTGGTTGGCGCTTAATCTATTAAACTCTCTTATTGGCGCGCGTCGCGCTAAGCAATTACTGCAACAGTTCAATCACCCACAAGCCTTGTTTGAAGCCGGTAGCCTGGCATGGCAATCAGTTGGCCTGAGTGAACAGGCTTGCGCTGCTCTGGCACAGCCAGATTGGAATAAAGTGGATGACACCCTGCTCTGGGCTGACCAGCCCGGCCAAGGGATTATCCACCTGGGGCAGTCTGCCTATCCCGAGTCACTATCACGGATCTCTGACCCGCCCCTGTTACTTTATTATCAAGGAGATAACACGTTGTTGGGACGGCAACAATTGGCGGTTGTCGGTAGCCGCAATCCGACTCCAAATGGTTATGAGACGGCATTTGATTTAGCCGCCAGCTCGGCCAAGCTGGGTTTTACGATTACCAGTGGCCTGGCGCTGGGTATAGATGCAGCCGCTCACCGAGGTGCACTATCGGTGGCTGGTGACACGATTGCGGTAGCAGGCACTGGCCTCGATCTGATTTACCCTCGTCAAAATAGCGCATTAGCAGAGCAAATCATAAGTGACGGAGTGTTGATATCCGAATTTCCCTTGGGCACAAAACCGCTCGGGCGGAACTTTCCGATGCGTAATCGCATCATAAGTGGATTAGCTAGAGGTGTGATAGTAGTTGAGGCTGCGCTGCGAAGCGGTTCGCTCATTACTGCCAGGCAGGCGTTGGAGCAGGGACGTGAGGTATTTGCCATACCCGGCTCAATCCATAGCCCGACTAGCCGTGGTTGCCACTGGTTGTTACGTCAGGGAGCGAAACTCGTTGAAAACATTGGGGATATTCTTGAGGAGTTTGATCTGCGCCTGGGTCAGATGGAAATGAATTATGCTGGGCAGACCCAGCAAAATGAGAAGATTAATCTGGATACCCATTACAAACAGGTCCTCAATGAAGTCGATTATGCACCAACCAGCGTGGATCGTATCATTGAACGCAGTGGATTGACGGCAGACGCAGTTTGCTCCATGCTCTTGGTACTGGAATTGCAAGATTTAGTGCATTTAACCAGTTCTGGGCAATATTGCCGGACCAAATTAAATGAAGACAGAGTTGAAGATCGTGCACATGCAAGGTATTACGGGTAAGTGAGTCAGCAGAGATATGGGGAGTGAGGAATGAAAGAAAATATTCTCGATGTACTGATGTACTTGTTCGAAAATTACATGAATGATGAGATAGAGACGGATAAGGATGAAGAAGCACTTCGCTCTGAACTCCAACAAGCCGGCTTTCACCATCGTCAAATTAGTAAAGCCTTTGACTGGCTAGAAGGTTTAACTACGCTGCAGGACGATGAAATTGTACCTACTCAGCATAATGTTTCGATTCGTGTCTATACTGACAAGGAATCAGAACGGCTTGACACGGAAGCACGTGGTTTTTTACAGTTCCTCGAAAATGTGGGTGTACTTGATCACTCTGCCCGTGAACTCGTGGTTGATCGTATTATGGCGCTTGATGAAGACGAAGTTGATATGGAGCACTTGAAGTGGGTTGTGCTCATGGTGTTATTCAATCAACCTGGTCGTGAAGAAGCATATGCATGGATGGAAGATCTGGTCTTTGATGAAAATGCTGGTAACTTACACTAAGCTTAAAAAACACATTATTTGCACTATGCCCGCTTAAGCGGGCATTTCCATTTTAGGATATTAATATTAGTTACAGGAAAGAGCATGGGTAAAAGTCTGGTTATTGTAGAGTCGCCAGCTAAGGCAAAAACAATCAAGAAGTATCTCGGAAAAGGTTTTGAGGTGCTTGCTTCATACGGTCATGTGCGCGATTTGCTGCCTAAAGAAGGCGCAGTAGATCCTGCCAATGACTTTGCAATGAAATATCAATTAATCGAAAAGAACGAAAAACACCTTGATGCAATTGCAAAGGCGATGAAAAAGTCTGATTCTTTGTATCTCGCAACTGACCCGGATCGCGAAGGTGAAGCCATCTCCTGGCACTTATATGAGATTTTAAAAGAGCGCGGCATTCTTGATGATAAAACCGTAGGTCGTGTTTCTTTTAACGAGATCACTAAGAAAGCTATTCAGGAAGCAATTCAACATCCTGTTGAACTATCTAAAGAAATGATCAACGCACAGCTTGCGCGTAGAGCGTTGGATTATTTGGTAGGCTTTAATCTATCACCCTTACTCTGGAAGAAGATTCGTCGCGGCTTATCAGCTGGTCGCGTACAGAGCCCTGCCTTGCGTCTGATTGTTGAACGTGAGTTAGAGATAGAAAAGTTTGAACCAAAGGAATACTGGACGATTGAAGCGGATGTGGAATCTGATGGCACTGCCTTTGGTTCTAAGCTGTTTCATTATAAGGGTAAAAAACTTGGCCAGTTCACGATCAATGACGAAAAGAAAGCCAAGGCTGCTGAGAAGGCACTCAATAAGGCAGCTAATGGTGAGTTAAAGATCACTAAGGTTGAAAAGAAGAAACGCAAGCGTAATCCTACCGCGCCATTTACAACCTCGACCCTACAACAAGAAGCGGCACGTAAGCTTGGTTTTACCGCCAAGAAAACCATGAGTATTGCTCAGCAGCTGTATGAGGGTATTGACCTGGACGGTGAGACCGTCGGTTTGATCACTTATATGCGTACTGACTCGGTTAACCTTGCCGAAGAGGCATTAAACGAGATCCGTGAATTTATCGCCAAAAAGTACGGCGAAGAGAATGTCCCGAAAGAACCTCGTGTCTATAAGACTAAATCAAAGAATGCTCAAGAGGCACACGAAGCTGTGCGCCCAACTTCAATTCTGCATGAACCGACTGCAATAAAAAAATCACTGAGCAAGGATCAATTCCGTTTGTATGGTTTGATCTGGAAACGTACAGTTGCTTGTCAGATGATACATGCGACATTGGATACGGTTTCTGTAAATCTCTCAGCAGACGATGATAATTATTTTCGAGCGAACGGTTCGACGTTGGTTCATCCAGGTTTTATGGCTGTCTATCAGGAAGGCGCGGATGATGTGAAAGCAGGTGATGACGATGAAAAAATGTTACCACCGCTGGAAGAAGGTAACACAGTGAAGTTGCTTAAGATCAAACCTGATCAGCATTTCACCGAGCCACCACCACGATACTCAGAAGCATCATTAGTTAAATCATTGGAAGAGCATGGTATCGGCCGCCCTTCTACTTATGCTTCGATTATTTCGACCTTACAGCATCGTGAATATGTTGAAATGGATAAAAAGCGATTTATCCCAACCGATGTAGGACGAATCGTTAACAAATTCCTGACTGAACATTTTACTAAATACGTTGACTACGATTTTACTGCGCGTATGGAAGACGACCTCGACGCCATTTCGCGCGGCGAACAGGACTGGGTTCCTGTAATGAAGAATTTCTGGCAACCCTTTAAAGATCTTGTTGATGACAAAGAAAAGAATGTTGACCGCAAAGATGTTACTCATGAGGCCATTGATGAAAAGTGTCCGGAGTGTGGTGGCGATCTTGCGATTCGCTTAGGTCGACGTGGTCGCTTCATTGGTTGCAACAATTATCCTGAGTGTTCATACACTCGTAATGTGAATGATGAGGATGATGAAAAGGATCAAGAGGCCATTGCCGGGCGTAAATGTCCTGAATGTAAATCTGATCTACTCATTCGTCACGGAAAGTACGGTAAGTTTATCGGCTGTAGTGGCTACCCCGATTGTCGTTATATCGAACCACTGGAAAAACCTGAAGATACGGGAGTGGTTTGCCCTGAATGTAAGAAGGGCAACATGCTCAAGCGTAAATCGCGACGTGGAAAGATATTCTTCTCCTGTGAGCATTATCCGACTTGTAAGTATGCAGTTTGGAATGAGCCGATTGACGAAGCTTGTCCCGATTGCGGCTTCCCGATGTTAACTAAGAAAGTCACCAAGCGTCGTGGAGCAGAAAAAGTATGCCCACAGCAAGAGTGTAACTTTGTCGCCTCGATGGATGAAGAGGATGATGAAGAACAGGCAGCTAGTTAACGGATTCTTTAGCCGCTATGTCTGATTCAGCAAAGCTCAGACTATTAGACTCTTTCAAGTGTTTGGCTGATGCATGCCCAGATGATTGCTGTCACCAGTGGAATGCTCATGTCGACAAGGAAACACTAGGAAAATGGCAAACGATTCCAGATGCCACTAAACGACAACACCTGATGAGCACAGTCCAGGAATCAACGCAAAATCCCAGCGAACTTGTTTTAATACGAAAAGATAACGGCAACTGCATTCACCTGGATGAACATGGCCTGTGTGATATTCAAAGTTCCTTTTCTCATGAGTATCTACCGCTTAGTTGTCAGCAATTTCCACGAGAAACCATAACAAAAAATACTTTGCATTTTGAAACGGCGCACTTGTCATGCCCTGCTATTATCGATTTGTTAGCAAAATCTGATATGGGATCATTAATAGAAAATGAAGGTGCGCTGTATACGCATCAGAGTATGGATATTATTAGCCAGCTTTCCAGCTCGATACATCATTATATGCAAAGCATTTTTAAGATTGAGTCGCTTTACTTAGGATTAAAGATCTATGCACTTTCTACGGTGATAGCTGAGATCATGTCACTGGCGGCTGAGAATACGCTCACCAGCGAACTGTTGAACGATCAATACCGACAGTCACCAGAGCAGTTAAAAGAAAAATGGCTGGCCTGGCAAAGCCAATCGCATAATAAAGAGTTTGAACGGGATAAAGTGGAAATAAAAAAATTCCTGCAAAAACTGGATACCGGATTGCTGGCCAAATACAAACAGCCATTACAGGAACGTTTTAAAATTGAGATTCCGAATTTGAGTTTTTCTAATTTTGTAAAATGGCGTGAGCAGGTTGATATTGATAGGTACGAACCGTTTTTTGAAAAATATATTCACGTTAAATTCCTGAACCATGGTTTTCCCTGGAATCCTATACAAAGCAATCATATAGCAACTTTCCTTGATTGCATTTTCGGTTTGATTTTGTCGCACCATGTGGTGACGGCTTATCATCGTGCCAATATCATTGTCGACGAAGATATGCTGAAGAAAATTACCTATACGATAGAAAAGATTAATGCAGATAATTTTGATAATTTCCGCCTGATTGGTGCAAAATCAGAGCTGCTGGATATCAGTAAGTACAATTTATTCTTCACTTTACTTGTTTAAAAAATAGCGTTTTTAAGATACATTCCCCTCTTCAGAAATTTTAGGAAAGTTTAGTGTTGGGTAATGAGGTTATTGATATTTTGAT
>Ga0316205_10001548_pt1 | contig 28045 bp, 26 predicted proteins | sample 3monthpyrite_MG_FD_204941 | JGI IMG/M metagenome (GOLD analysis project Ga0316205, IMG submission 204941) | Microbial mat bacterial communities from mineral coupon in-situ incubated in ocean water Damariscotta River, Maine, United States -... | ecosystem: Environmental > Aquatic > Marine >...
TATCCAATGTACTGTTTGAAACAGACTCATATTAGAGGCTGAGTGAGCAAAAAAATTCTAGCATGCTTTTTGCCAACGAGGGCTGAAACGACCTGCTACACTATGAAAAATTCAATTTTACTGCTCTTCATTTCTTTTTTGAGTACTGCTGCATTTGCTGAAAGCTATTCGATTACAGTTCACGTGTCTAGCGCATACCACAGTGAGCCAATCACAAATGTTAAAGTAGAACTGACCAACGCTTATGGCAATAAACTTTTGCAATCGGCATGGACAGACGAACAAGGAGTTGTCACATTTACAGAAGTTCGTCGGCGAACGTTCGCACTGATTATCACTTCACCAAACGGCTTGTATTTATCCATAGATACGCTTCGCTGGAGGAATGTAAATAAGACTGATTTAAGTTTTGAAAAGATGTTATTCCCCAGTAAACGGAGAGAAATGGAAATTATAAGCTTGGAGGACAGTATTTATGGCTCCGATAAAGTACCGATTGACGATTATAAAAGGTTTTCGTCTTATGAATATTTAAAAACAGAGGTAGCTCACCTGCCTAACTCGTATTCTGGAAGCAGATACCTAAAAGAAAATCTTCGATATCCCAAAAACAGTTATGAAGAAGATATAATGGGGAAAACGTATGTCACATTCATCGTTGAGAAGGATGGAAAAACCAGTCATATTGATATACGAAAGCCTATCTCTCCTGATATAGACGCGGAAATTAGAAGAGTTTTGAGAGGAATGCCTGATTGGATACCTGCCAAAATCAATGGCGTAAATGTACGATCATGGGTAGGTGTTCCAATAGAGTTTAAAATTTGGTTATAAACATTGAAATTGAGTACATCAACGAAGAATTTGGTGGAAATAAAAAGAAATAGCTATATTTGCACCGTACATAAGGATAGATACTAACAAATGAGGGGACGGAAGTCCCCTCTTTTTATCACCAATGATTAGTAAAAAATTAGTTACAGGATTGATCAACGAGCGAATAGAAGAACTCGATAACGGGCTTTTCATTGTGGAGTTGAACATTTCTCCGACAAATGTAATCAAGGTGGAATTGGATAAGTACGAGGGAAATGTTTCGGTAGATGATTGCATTCGTGTATCAAGAAATGTGGAACACAACCTGGATCGTGAAAAAGATGACTTTGAGTTAAGCGTTTCTTCGGCTGGGTTAGACAAAGGGTTGCGCGTCTTTCCACAGTACAAGAAGAACATTGGCCGAAATGTTAAAGTAAAGTTGCACGAAGGAGGATCAATTGAAGGTGAAATGATTGATGCAACGGAAGAACAAATTGTCATTCAAACATCGCGAAAGGAGCGAATTGAAGGCAGAAAGAAAAAGGAAACCATCATTGAAGACCATGTGTTGACGATGGACAAAATAAAGGAAACAAAAATTGTTATTTCATTTAAGTAATTGAATATGGATAATTTAGAATTAGTTGACTCGTTTTCGGAGTTTAAAGAACTGAAAAACATTGATAAGCAAACAATGCAGCACGTATTGGAAGATGTTTTTCGTGCAATGTTGAAGAAGAAGTTCAATACAGACGAGCACATTGATGTAATTGTAAATATTGATAAGGGAGACGTTCAAATTTTCTTGAATAAAGAAATTGTTGATGACGGAGAAGTAGAAGATCCAAATATTGAAATTTCAAAATCAGACGCAATTAAAATTGAACCTGATTTCGAAATTGGTGAAGAAGTGACGGAAGAATTCCGCTTTGCAGATTTTGGAAGAAGAAATGTTTTGTCTTTACGTCAGAATCTAATTTCCAGAATTATGGAATTAGAGAAAGATCACCTTTACAAAATGTACAAGGAGCGTATCGGTGACATCATTACTGGTGAGGTTTATCAGGTTTGGAAGAAAGAGATTATGGTCTTGGATGATGAAGGAAATGAATTGATCCTTCCAAAATCAGAGCAAATACCTTCAGACTACTTCAAGAAAGGAGAATCAATCAGAGCTGTTGTTGCGAAAGTAGATATGCGTAACAGTACACCTGTAATTATCTTGTCGCGTACGGCACCAGAATTCCTAGAGCGTTTGTTCGAATTGGAAGTTCCTGAAGTGTTCGACGGTTTGATTACAATTAAGCGTATCGTTCGTGAGCCAGGAGAAAGAGCAAAGGTTGCTGTTGAGTCTTACGATGATAGAGTTGACCCAGTTGGAGCTTGTGTCGGAATGAAAGGATCTAGAATTCACGGAATCGTTCGTGAGCTTAGAAATGAGAATATTGATGTAATTAATTACACAAACAACCCGCAATTATTCATCCAAAGAGCATTGTCTCCTGCTAAAATTTCATCCATTGAAATTGATGAAGAAGCAGCAAGAGCAAAAGTGTTCTTAAAGCCAGATCAGGTTTCTTTGGCAATCGGTCGTGGAGGTCACAACATTAAGTTGGGTGGTCGTTTAACAGGATACGAACTGGACGTTTACAGAGAAGGAGAAGTAGATATCGAAGATGTAGATTTGGAAGAATTTGCAGATGAAATCGATAGCTGGATCTTGGATGAATTGAAAGCCGTTGGATGTGACACAGCAAAATCGGTGCTTGACATCGGTTTAGAAGATTTGGTGAAACGAACAGATTTAGAAGACGAAACGATCGCAGAGGTCTTTAAAATTCTAAAGGCTGAGTTTGAGTAAATCGGTAACAAAACAGTATATTAGACACCGAAAACAGACCTTTTCGAGGTACGGAAAGGATGTTTTTAAAGTAAATAAGGACGCATAGTTTTATGGCCAAACCAATTAGATTAGGAAAAGCAGCCGGAGAGTTGAATGTAGGTATGTCGACGCTTGTTGAGTTTCTAGAAAGCAACGAGATATCCATTGATGCTAGCCCGAACACGAAGCTGACACCGGAGCAATATGATTTGCTGCGGACAGAATTTGCTGCGGATCAGAACTTGAAAGAAAAGTCCAAAATGGCAACCGTTACTCAAGAAAAAAGAGAAACGATTTCATTAAGAGACAAAAAGGAAGAGCCTTCGACAGAAGCTGTTGAGCCAGCACAAGAAGCTGCTCCAGAACCAACCCCTGCACCGACTCCGACTCCTGCTCCAGTGGCGAAGGAAGAAGAAAAAGAAGCGACAGGTGTAAAAGTACAAGTGGTAGGAAAGATAGACTTAGACTCGATTAATACGAAGACGCGTCCAGATAAGAAAACGCAGGAGCAGAAGGAAGAAGCGAAAGCGTCTAGTGGGGAATCGAAAGATGACAAGAAAGCTGGTGAGGAAAAAGCTGTAGAGAAGGCTGCTGAGGCGAAGACAGAGGAAAAGGCTGAGCCAAAGAAGGAAGAAGAGAAGGCTGCTACGCCGAAGAAGGAAGAGACGGAAACAATCCGTGTTGAGCGCAAAAAACTTGCTGGTCCAAACGTAGTTGGGAAAATGGTGCTTCCTGTTGAAAAGGAAAAGTCATCAAGTGCGGGAGAACGTAGAAAGCGTAAACGTGTTCGAAAGGTTGATGTATCTAAACAGCCAGGTCAGAATACAGGAGGTCAAAATCAAGGAGGAAAAGGAAAGCCGTTTAAAAAAGGTGGTCGGGTAGATAAGCCTGAGATCACTGAGAAGGATATCCAAAAAGAAATAAAGGAGACACTTGCACGTCTTTCAAATAAAGGAGGAAAGTCAAAAGGAGCGAAGAACAGAAGAGCAAAACGAGAAACTGTAGCTCAGAAGCGAGAGGCGGAAGAAATTCTAGCTGCTTATGATGATAAGGTGTTGAAACTAACGGAGTTCGTTACAGTTTCTGAATTGGCAACGATGATGAATGTAAGCTCTACGGAGGTTATTTCGGCATGTATGTCTTTAGGTATTTTTGCTTCAATCAATCAGCGATTGGATGCAGAGACAATTCAAATAATTGCTGAAGACTTTGGTTACGAAGCAGAGTTCGTTAGTGCTGAGGTTCAGGAGGCAATTCCAGAGATTGTTGACAAAGAAGAGGATTTAGTTGCGCGTTCACCGATTATCACAGTAATGGGTCACGTCGATCACGGTAAGACATCCTTATTGGATAGAATTCGTAGTGCTGATGCCAACGTTGTCGATGGTGAGGCTGGTGGAATTACACAGCATATTGGAGCATATAGCGTAACGCTTAAGGATGGTCGTAAAATGACATTCTTGGACACACCTGGTCACGAGGCCTTTACGGCAATGCGTGCGCGTGGTGCCCAGGTAACGGATGTTGCAGTAATTATTATTGCAGCGGATGACGATGTGATGCCGCAAACGAAAGAGGCTATTTCTCATGCCCAAGCGGCAGAGGTGCCAATGGTATTTGCGATCAATAAGATTGACACACCGGGCGCGAATCCAGATAAGATTAAGGAACAATTGTCGCAGATGAACATTCTGGTTGAAGACTGGGGTGGAAAGTTCCAATGTCAAGAGATTTCTGCAAAGAAGAACTTAAACATTGATGAGCTTTTAGAAAAGATCTTGCTCGAAGCAGAATTGCTTGAGTTGAAGGCAAATCCAAATCGATTGGCGACAGGAACAGTGATTGAATCATCGCTAGACGTAGGAAAGGGGTATGTCACAAACATGTTGGTTGAGACAGGAACCTTGAATATTGGTGATTTTATTCTGGTAGGAAAAAACCAAGGAAAAATCAAGGCGATGCACGATGAGCATGGGACAAGCCTAGATCAAGCAGGTCCATCAAGACCCGTATCGGTTTTGGGAATCAACGGAGCACCTTCTGCAGGAGACAAATTCCACGTCATGGAAGATGAGCGTGAAGCAAAAGCAATCGCAACAAAAAGAGAACAACTGTACCGTGAACAAGGTTTACGTACAACGAAACATATTACACTTGATGAAATCGGACGTCGATTGGCAATTGGTGACTTTAAGGAGTTGAACCTGATTGTTAAAGGTGATGTTGATGGTTCTATCGAGGCACTTTCAGATTCCTTATTGAGACTTTCAACTGAAGAAATTCAGGTGAACATTGTTCATAAAGGAGTTGGTGCAATTTCTGAAGCAGATGTCAACTTGGCATCGGCATCTGATGCAATTATCCTTGGATTCCAGGTTCGACCTTCAGTTGGATCGCGAAGATTGGCAGAGCAAGAACAAATTGATATTCGCCTTTATTCAGTTATCTACAAGGCAATTGACGAAATCAAGGCGGCGATGGAAGGAATGCTTTCTCCTGATATTGAGGAGAAAATCATTGGTTCAGCAGAAATTAGAGAGACATTTGATATCTCTAAGGTTGGAACAATTGCAGGTTGTTTCGTTGTTGACGGACTGATCAAACGTTCTTCTAAAATCCGCGTGATTAGAGATGGAATCGTAGTACACACAGGAACACTGGGGTCTTTGAAGCGTTTCAAAGACGACGTGAAAGAAGTGAAAAACAACTACGAGTGTGGTTTGAATATTGAAAAATACAACGACATTAAGGAGGGAGACATCATAGAGGCGTACGAGGAAGTTGAAGTAGCAAGAAAGTTGTAATCTCGATAGATTAACATCTTTTAATTCTCTTCGCCCGTAGTCTTCGGGTCTTATTGTTAACTTTGTTACAACATTAAATTTGAAAAGATGATACTAGGAGTTTTTGGTCCTTGGCAAGTAATAGCAATCTTAGTGGTGGCACTTCTTCTTTTTGGTGGAAAGAAAATCCCAGAATTAATGAAGGGGCTTGGAAAAGGTGTGAAAGAGTTTAAAGAAGCATCAGGGAAGCCAGAAGATGAAAAAGCATCTTCAGAAGAAGAAAAGAAATCATAAATAGGTCGACGAATGTTGCGCACGTATGCTGAAGTAAAGGAAGCAATTTCTTCAGGCGATACCGTAGTAAGTATCCTGGAAAGGTACTTGACGGCAATAAACGAGAATAAAAATCTAAATGCCTTTCTCGAGGTATTTGAAGATTCGGCAAGAGAACAAGCCGAAATCGTCGATCAAAAAATCAAAGATGGAACCGCTGGCAAATTGGCTGGAATGGTAATCGGACTGAAGGATAACATGTGCTATAAAGGCCATGTAGTATCTGCGTCATCAAAAATATTGGAGGGGTTTGAATCACTGTTTACAGGAACAGCTGTGGAACGTTTATTGGCAGAAGATGCTGTTATCATAGGGCGACTGAATTGCGACGAATTCGCAATGGGAAGTTCCAATGAAAACTCCGCTTTTGGACCTGTCTTGAATCCAAGAAACCCAAAAACAGTTCCTGGTGGATCCTCAGGAGGATCAGCCGCAGCGGTTGCAGCAGGAATGTGTACCGCAGCTCTGGGAAGTGATACTGGAGGGTCAATACGTCAACCTGCAAGTTTCACAGGCACGTATGGTTTGAAGCCTACGTACGGAAGAATCAGTAGACATGGGTTAATCGCTTATGCCTCTTCTTTCGATCAAATAGGACCGTTTACCAATTCATTGGAGGATTCAGCTTTGCTTCTTGAGGTAATGGCTGGGTCGGATGATTATGATGCTACGGCATCAACACAAGAAGTCGACAATTACACGGCACTTGGTGAAGAGAAAAAATACAAGGTGGCTGTTATTGCAGAAAGCCTTGAAATGGAAGGAATTGACCCTGAAATTAAGAAGACACTGGAAGACACGATGAAAAACCTGACCGACTCTGGTCATCAGGTTGAAACGGTCTCTTTTCCATATTTGGATTACATGGTGCCTACGTATTATGTACTTACAACAGCAGAAGCATCATCCAACCTTGCACGATTCGACGGAGTCCATTATGGTCACCGAAGTGATTCTGCAGAAGGAGTTGAAGAAACATATAAGAAATCTCGAAGTGAAGGCTTTGGCATTGAAGTACAGCGAAGAATAATGGCGGGAACATTTGTATTGTCCCATGGCTATTACGACGCATACTACACGAAAGGACAACGGGTACGACGTGTATTGCAGGACAAAACGAACGAAATTTTCGAGAATTACGATATTATCTTATTGCCTACAACACCGACAACAGCCTTTGAGCTAGATGCCGTCAGTGACCCGATTGCAATGTATTTACAGGATATTTATACTGTACATGCAAACCTCTCAGGAAACCCAGCAATATCACTTCCAGTTGGGGAGCACAGCAATGGACTTCCATTCGGAATTCAGGTAATCGGAGACCATTTTAAAGAAAAAGAGATGTTGAATTTTTCCAGCATTTTGGAAAAAATAGTGAAGAGCTCATGAGAGAGATAGCGGTTTGCATACTAATTTTTGTTTCAGGATCTGTTTTTGGACAGCATTCTGCAGGTTACGGTTGGACGGCAAAAGATAGTTTGAAGGGAGAGGCAATGATTAAGACAATTGAGCAGAGTCTCGACATGTTTTACGCCGAGTATTCACCTGAAGGAAATTACGACTCCATTATAGCTGCACTGAACTACGAACAAGACCAAATTCCTGAATTTTCGGATTCGGTATATTGCGAACGACTCAATGTCATGAATGAAATGAGTCCATTTCATTTGGATTGTAACGAAACAACCTTGTCAACCATTCGGTTCTTTGTAAAGAAAAGAAGAGGGTTTGCGCGTGTTGTTCTCGGTCGCTCAAAACTCTATTTTGACATGTTTGAGGAGAAGCTTGCAGAACACAACCTCCCAATAGAATTGAAGTACCTTGCTGTAATTGAAAGTGGCTTGCGCCCACAAGTAAAGTCACGGGCTGGAGCGCTTGGCCTTTGGCAATTCATGTACAGAACAGGTAGAATGTTTGGTCTCCAGGAGAACTCGTACATTGATGAGCGTATGGATCCTGAGCTTGCTACTGAAGCGGCGTGCAAATACCTTGGGAAACTATATGGAATTTACAATGACTGGAACCTAGCGCTTGCGGCGTATAATGCTGGTCCGGGGAACGTTAATAAAGCGATCAGAAGATCGGGAAATAAGCTCACCTACTGGGAAGTGCGTCCGTTTTTACCAAGGGAAACACAAGGCTATGTGCCAAATTTCATCGCGGCAGCATACTTACTTACCTATCACGCTGAGCACAACATAATACCAATGGAAGCGTCAATTCGCTATCCGCAATTGGACACGATGTGCTTAAACAAAGGCGTACACATGGAAACAATGGCAAAATTGCTTTCGATGGAGTTGGAGGAAATAGAAAGGCTCAATCCTATTTATAAAAAGTCGTATATCCCTAAAACAGATCCACCGCAGTGTGTATCATTGCCACTCACAATAATTGGAGACCTCGTTTCACAAGAGGACAGTTTGTACGCTTTGGAATTTGACCTCTATGTAAAAACACAAACGCCCGTACAACACACACCTACGCAAAACACTACACCACCTCCAGCCACCACTGGAACATATCAATACCACAAGGTTGCAAAGGGAGAAACACTGGGAACCATCGCTTCGCGTTATGGAACAAGTGTGGCGGAAATCCAACGAATTAATGGCTTGAGGTCGACAAAGATATACATTGGTCAACGGTTAAAAGTAAAGAAGGGAAAGTCAACAACAACTAGCACATCAACTCAAAGCTCTGGAACGACAAAAAAATACTATACGGTAAGATCGGGAGACACCTTCGGTAAAATCGCGCAGAGACACAGAATGGCGCAATCACAATTAAAGCGATTGAACCCCGGAATCAACATTAGCCGACTGAGCATAGGGCAGCGAATTAGAATAAAATAATTTTTTGCGCGGTTTTTGTTACAGAGAGGAACAAAAGAATAAACTATGGCACTTCGAATAACTTCTGCGGTAATCCTCATTACTTTACTTTTCTCATCCATTTCCAGCTGTGATTCTGGAAGAGATACGCTTGGAAGCAACGGTCTTCATGTAACGGGAAAGGTGGGAGAAATCTTGGTTGTTTGCGAACCAGGAATCTGGAATTCAGACATCAAACATTATTTAGACACCAACCTGACACAGTGGATTATGCCCTACTTGCCAGATGTTGCAACCTTCGAATTGATCCATAAGACGCCTAATCACTTCACGCAAGGTGTTAAGCGCTACAGAAATACATTGTTTATTGAAATCGACCCTAGCTATACTGGAGAGTACGGAAGTATCGTGAAGAAGAAGGACGTTTGGGCGGATGGTCAGTTGGTTGTTGAGATTACAGGAAAGGACTTTAATCAAGTATTGGAAACATGTAAAGAAGGCCTTGATGAAGTACACAAGGAGTTTGATGACATGTCGTGGCGTCGACTAATGAACAACTTCGATCGCAATGAAAACAGTGCCGCCAGAGAGCAGGTAAGAGAAAATTTTGGAATTGACATTGTGTTGCCAAGAGGCTCGGCCGCCGTTACACGGAAGCAAAATTTTTACCGCATTGAGTTTGAAGCTGCATCCAGACCGATTGAGTTTGTTGGAACTGGAACACAAGATGTAGGGAGTATCTTCTCGGGAGTGTTGGTTTATCAATATGATTTTATTGACTCTTCTCAGTTTGACTTAGAGCGCTTATTGAGAGCGCGAGACACGATGTTAAAGTACAATGTTGAACACGAAATAGAAGGGATGTATATGGGGACTCAATACAATGAGTTCGTTTATCCTGAAGGAAATGTTGCGCACACAGCAGATGGAAAAATCAAAGGCTTCGATATGCGCGGAATGTTTATGTTTACTGGCTTACCAAGGCATGGAACAGGGGGAGCTTTTTGGGCATTTCACTTTGTCAACCCCAACACGAACAAACTGGTTTGCGTAAGCGGTTATGTTGACGCACCGCCGACAACAAGTTGGACGCACCCACTCAGGGAAGTGGAAGCCATCCTGCGCAGTGTACAACTGGTAAAATGAAAATATCGGCAACCATCATAACGCTTAATGAAGAGCGAAACATTGAACGATGCATTCGTTCCTTGCAAGATGTTGCTGACGAGATCATCGTTCTGGATTCTTTCTCTACGGACAAAACAGAAGAAATTTGCAAAGGGCTAGGCGTCCGATTTGAAAAGCGAAAATGGGAGGGATATTCGCCTTCCAAGAACTATTTGAACGGTCTGGCACAATTCGACTACATTCTTTCCATAGATGCGGATGAGGCCTTGGATGACCAGTTGAAACAGTCCATTCTGGATCTAAAAAAACTCAATGATCCTGAAGTTTATAGCGTAAACAGAATGACCAATTATTGCGGAAAGTGGATTAAACATTCGGGTTGGTACCCAGATGTTAAGGTGCGACTGTTTCCAAAAAATGGGAGTAATTGGGATGGAGAAATTGTACACGAGGAGTTGGTATACCCGGCAAATTTAGAGGTAGTACAATTAAAAGGACACTTGGAGCACTATTCCTATTACTCTTTTGAAGGGCATCGTTCACGAGCCGACAAATATTCTGCGTTAACCGCGCAAAAAATGCATGATAAAGGAAAGAAAGCATCTGCCTTAAAGCCTTATATTAGTGCGCTTGGGAGGTTTGTTTCAATGTATATCATTAAACGGGGCTTTCTTGATGGTGCCATGGGGTTCAAAATTGCATGGATCAGCGCACAATCGAATGTTTTTAAATACAAAGAGTTAAGGAGGTTGAATCGTGTCGAAAGCAATTGATTTAAACAATAAAAAAGTACTGATAAGTAGAACGGATAGCATTGGCGATGTCATGCTTACGCTACCCATTTGCGCATGGCTAAAAACAGCATTTCCATCTGTGGAGATCATTTTTTTAGGCAAAGGATATACAAAGTCAATCGTAGAGGCATACGAAAAAGTAGATCGCTTCATTGATTGGAATGAGTACCTAGAAGTTCCAAAAACAGAAAAAATCCAACGCTTTAGAGCGATAGAAGCTGATGCGATTATTCATGTCTTTCCAAACAAGGACATCGCTGCACTGGCAAAAAAGGCAAAAATTCCAGTTCGCGTGGGGACTTCTCATCGAGCATATCACTTGGTAACATGTTCGCACCGAGTGAATTTTACCCGAAAGAATTCAACGCTTCATGAAGCACAATTGAACCATGAATTATTGCGACCATTCGGTTTAGAGAAACTCCCAGAATTTAGTGAACTGGAAGCAACAACGAGCTATTTTAAAGCACCTAAAGTTGAGTTATCACCTGAGTTGAAAGAACTCAAGGATCTCGTTATTTTGCATCCAAAATCACAGGGAAGCGCGAAAGAATGGCCCATCGACAAGTACATGGAGTTGGCAAAAACGCTTGTGGAACAAGGAAAGACGGTTGCATTTACGGGAACCGAACAGGAAGGGGAAATGTTCAGAGAGCAGATTCCAGAGCACAAATCAATCATAGATACAACGGGAAAATTGAGCCTTGAACAGTTGATGGTTTTTATTTCATCTGCTAAGAATTTGGTAGCCTGTTCAACAGGGCCCTTGCACATTGCGGGATATGTAGGCATCGGAGCAATAGGCTTGTTTTCTCCAAAAAGACCCATTCACCCTGGAAGATGGAAGGCGTTAGGAAAGAATGTTTCCATCCTCGTATTCAATGAACAGTGTCCGAAATGTGCTGAGAAAAAAGACTGTGATTGCATCGCAGAAATTTCAGTCGCTTCTGTGCTGGATAAAATTGAGTAATTTCCTCTATCGAAAAAATACTGAGACATATTGTCTATTTGAACATCGTTGTGGCATTTTCCACAGGGGTTTTATGTGCTGGTTTTGCGTTCTCCATTGGCATTGAAAAATGGCTGCTTTACGGACTTTTTGCATTTTTCTCAACGATGGCTGTTTACAATGGTCAGCGCCTGTTCAAGGCTGATCAACTGAAGAAAACGCCGTGGCTACAATGGGTAAAACGCAATGAAAGAGGTTTGTTCCTATTGGTTGTGTTTTTTTCCATCGCCTCCTTGGGAGTGTTGGTCAGCATCCAACGGTTTGACCTGATGTCATTTGTTCTTTTGGGTGTCGCGGGGCTAATTTCAGCCCTTTATGTCATAAAAATTGCGGGGAAAAACATGCGCGAAATCCCCTATATTAAAATACACCTAATCGCCATTTCTTGGTCGCTTATTTTAATCGTATTTCCAGCACTGAATGAAGGTGCTGACACGCATTTACTTTGGATGGGCATAGCTCATTACTGTTATGTATTGGGGATAACCATACCATTTGATGTACGCGATTTAAAATATGATTTGCCCAGCCAAAAAACGATTCCACAGATCATTGGGGTGAACGCGTCGCGCATTTTGTCGCTGTTTCTAATCGTCGTCTTTTCCTTAATGATGCTCTACATCAACGAAGATTTGTGGTGGAATGGCTTGTTCTACCTCAGCGTACTTACCCAGTTTGTACTGATCATTTTTATGAATGAAAAGCGCTCCGATATTTATTGTGCTGGCTTAATAGATGGAGCTATTACCCTCTTAGGCTTTAGTTACTTTATCTAGCATTAATGAATGCTACTGCTGCCTGACTTTCCTCCAATGGGCAACATGTAACGAATGCTGAATTGAAAGAATTGGTTTCTGCGAATATCCTCATCACCTCTGTCAACACGGTAATCGGGAATTCCGAAACTATATGAAGCCTGAACACCAAACTGATCCATTTGATACCCTAACCCTGCTTTTAAACCATAATCGAAGGACCTAAAGTCACTACTCTCTGTGTTTTCAGAAAAGCTTTCATCGTAAGCTGCAGGTAGGAAAGACGCAATAAATTCTGGAATTCCAAGAGATTCAAAATCTAAGTTTTCTACAACGGGGGTGCGCTCAATAGTTGTTTCTTTTTGTTTCGCACCAACCATAAAGCCAGCGTATCCACCAACAAAGAGTTGGATCTTTTTCCATGAGAAGTTCGCTTGAACAGGAATCTGTATGTAATACTGTGACTGCCGACCATTTATTGTCGTGTATGTGTTCAGGTCAATTCCCGGAATGGCCATAGAAGAATCAATTAGTCCACCGAGGAAGTCAATAACGCTCGTATCTTCCGAGCTATAAGAATGACGCGATTGAGAAAAATAAAGACCTGTTCTCAAGGAGATCCAATCGTTGAATTTGTAGTCTACAGCGCCACCTCCATACCATGCTGGCTGAAAGTCATTGCCTATTTCTTGTTCTTCAACCTGAATAAGGTTCATCCCAAGCTCTGGTCCGATAAATAACTTCTGAGCTTTAAGCTGTTGAGAAGAAAAAATTACCGCAATAATGATTAAAAGTGGTCGCAACATGATGATCGTTTTTTACGATTGTAAATGTACGTAAGTTGAAACAATTATTGGACATCCCTATTTATGGGTTAGTTATCTATCCATGATTCACTGTATTCATTTCCATGGAACAGATGCATATTCATCTGTTCGTGAACTGGCTTCCCTGTTTTTGACAATAAGATGCGTTTTATCTATGCGCTTGCTTCGGTACCCCATTAAATGGAAAAACTGCTTGGCCATTAAGCGGGCAACTCTTCTGTTGACAATCAGCGCGTCTCTTTTGTCTGATGCCCAATTAATTCCTGGGAGCCATGTCAACAAACGGTCGGCATGAACTCTGCGCAATGCAGCTGAAATGCGAAGAAATACGGGAGAGATCTTACGAACGGCAAAAAAACCATCATTCCCCTGACTCTGATAGAGCGGCATGAAAACACGCCCTTTTTTAGTTGCTCGTATGTCAACGCCATTGCTAACAGCTAGAGGTTGCCCTTTATCAACCCACTGAAAGTTGCAATAACCGGGGTGCATGGTAAAAATCTCATCTTCTTTGATTTCGTGACGGTAATAGATTTCAAATATACCACGAGAATCAATGGTTGTTTTTGCGAGAACATTGTAGTAATGATCAAAGTCTATATCTTCTTTTTTTATTGCACCACTGAACACGAGAGAGAGGTAAATAAATGCAACATGGTTTTCAATAGAGGATAGTTCGTCGTGCTGTCCTGCTTCATATCCAAAAGCTACATATCCCAATTCATTAATATAACTTAGAAGAGGGCCGTCGAGATATTCTTCGATTCCCAAAATCATTGGTGCTGGATATTGTTCAGTGAATCGGCGGTTCAACAAACTGTCATTGACGGTTAAAAATGGAATTGTCTCGGCTGAAGTTGTGTGTAAATCCATAAAATAAAATGGACCTTCTTCAGTTGTTAGGATGGTTTCAATGACACTATGAATTTCCATTTGTTCGCCAATGTCATGGTTTTCCTTTGTCAAAGTTCCATCCTTCAATTTTTCCAAGGTCTCTCCTCTCCATAAACGGTTAAGGTCTTGCTTGTGAAATCGTTCGCCCCGCTCCAACGCCCATAGGTTGCCACTGATAGCGTGGATGGAACCGCTAACGGTGACCTTTTGATCCCTAATCTCGCGCATGACGCGGTGAAGAGCAAACACACCCGAAGGCTCATTTCCATGTATTCCTCCCGTGAAGATAAGGCTTGGACCAGGCTTGCTTCCCTTGATCTCATCGATGATTCGACCGACAGTAATGTGCTCATTTAAGGCCTTACTAAAAATTTCATGCATCGGCGAAAGGGATTATGTCTGGAATGGTAACGATACCAATAAGGTGCTTGTCTTGGATGACTGGTAGACAACCAAAGCCATTTTCTTTCATGATGGAAATGGCGTCATTGATCTCGGTGTCAGGTTCCACAGTTGAGACAGAACTCACCATGATTTCATTGACAAGGCTTTTGGGATTGTGATTTTCATCATCCAGATACTTTTTCATGTGTGTCCAAGTAAGCAGCCCACAAAACTCACCTGCGTTGTTTTCAACGGGTACATGGTGAACTCCTTTCCACTTCATGATTTGTGTCGCTAGTTCTGCAAGGTCATGCTCATTAACAGTAAATAACTGAGTCGACATAATGTGTCCAATGTTCCGTGCGGTTTTATGTGTTGTTGGTTCCTCTTTTACTTCTGGCCACTCGTGAACAGGAAGGTTGGACTGCTGGTTTTCATGCATTGTTTTGGTTAAAGCTCTTAACGCTTTGTCTTGTTTCGCGAACGACCTCAGCTTACGATAGTTTCTCACATTCCATTGCGCTCCAGTGAAGGAAACGGTTCGCTGCTCAATGACTTTCAATAAACGCTCAGTGTCTTCTTTGTCTACCCCCACAGAATTCAGGCCGTTGTATGCCATTGGAAGCAGTTCTTTGATCATTAAGTCCCGAACGGATATAGGTCCGTCTATCCAATTTAGAACGGACTCTTTTCCAGTGCGTGCGGCTTTTATGAAATTCGACTTTGCATCTTTAAAATCCATTTGAGATGACATATCGTCAAACATGGCAGGTCTACCCTTCATCATTCCAACCCAGAGAGCGAAGTTCGCCATTTCATCGATGACTGAAGGTCCAGCGGGAATGTAACGGTTTTCAATACGTAAATGTGGCTTATTACCCCCGATGCCATAACACGGACGATTCCATCGATAAATGGTTCCATTGTGCAACTGAAGTGCGGCTAGTTTAGGAATTTTTCCTTCTGCGAGTTCCTGCAAAGAGTTGGATTGGATGTCTTTTGCCAGCAGTATTTTGAATTCGGCGATGTCGTTTTTAAACACATCTGCAATGGAGCCTTTACCCCAAGAATCTCCGAATGTAACCCGCGCCTTCTGGTTTCGAAGGGCATAACTACTATTGCGCGTGTCGATGCTTTGTTGAAACAGTGCAATTCGTGTTTCACTCCATAACTCGCGACCCAACAATAGTGGGGAATTTGCACAAACACCTAATATTGGTCCTGCGATCGCCTGCGACCAATTGTAACTAGAATTGAATTCATCGGGTTCTACCTGCAAGTGCATCTGAAAACTCGTATTGCATGCTTCAAATAAAACAGAATCATGTTTAACGGAGAGTTCATCAACTCCGCAGAGATATAATTCGAAGTCCTTACCGCGCAGCTCGCGCATCATCTTATTCAGTTCTGCGTATCGGGGGTTACCTGTCATATAATCGAGGTTCAACTCATGTTTGCTTATGGTAGGAAGAATTCCCGTTAGAACCAGTTGATTGTCATGCTTTTTGGCTACTTGTTCAGCTTTGCTCAATAAATCACGCAGTTGGGTTTCAACTTGGGTGAAGCAGTTGCCTGTAAGCTCAAAAGGGTCTTGGTTTATTTCTAGGTTGTAACGTGCAAGTTCCGTTGTGAAATGTGGGTCGTCAATTGCTGCAAGAATATCCTCCGCAATGCGCGAAGGCCGCCAGTTTTTAGTGACAAGACAGAACTCCTGTTCTGAGCCAATCCGTGTAATTCCTGTTTCGAACAAGCCCTTTTCCAGCATCAGTTCCAGCGCTTCTACATCGTTTAATAAATGACGTATAAACGATGAGCGCAACTCACTGTTTGCTACTGAACCCACATTATGATCTCCCATTTTTGCATAATTTGCGATGATCTTTGCGCGAAAGCACAAAAACCCAGTTTCTCTAAAGTAAGAAAAAGGCAAGAGTATAAAAATGAGATTACTTAGGAATCAGGATGATAGTTCTTGTTTTTGATGACTCGGTCGAGGCTGCAGTTGGATGTTATGCAAACAATGCCCTCACCACCTCTGTGATCGTCCCGCATTGAACCAATTCAATCTTAAAATCTTTTTGGTTGATGCCCTTGTTATATTTTGAAAGGATGATTTTTTCAAAGCCTAGTTTTTCAGCTTCGTAAATGCGTTGATCAATACGGTTCACAGGTCTAACCTCTCCTGATAGTCCGACTTCAGCTGAAAGTGCGATGTTCGTATTAATTGCAATATCGGCATTAGAAGACAGTACTGCAGCGACAACGGCAAGATCGATTGCGGGGTCATCAACTTTAATTCCACCAGCAATATTGAGAAAGACATCTTTTGCGCCTAATTTAAACCCGCAACGTTTTTCCATCACGGCCAAAAGCATGTTTAACCGCTTGCTATCGAACCCTGTGGATGATCGCTGAGGGGTTCCGTATGCTGCTGTGCTAACCAAGGCTTGAACCTCAATAAGCATAGGGCGCATTCCTTCGAGTGTTGCGGCAATAGAGATTCCGCTCAACGTACCATCGGTGTTCGTGATCAGAATTTCGGACGGGTTTTCCACCTGACGAAGCCCAGATCCTAACATTTCATAAATGCCAAGCTCATTGGTACTTCCAAAACGGTTTTTGATGCAGCGCAACAGACGATAGACATGGTTTCGGTCTCCCTCAAATTGAAGAACAGTGTCGACCATGTGTTCCAAAACCTTTGGACCAGCGAGTGAACCTTCTTTCGTAATATGACCAATGAGAAACACCGGAACGTTAGATGTTTTGGCATAACGAAGTAACTGCGCTGTACACTCACGCACTTGAGAAATGCTTCCCGGCGAGCTTTCTATTTGTGAAGAATAAAGGGTTTGAATAGAATCGATAACCAGCAATTCAGGTTGAATCTCTTCCGCTTGCTTGAAAATATTTTGAACGTTCGTTTCCGTGAGGACGAAACAATTTTTATTGGTAACGCCAATGCGTTCTGAGCGCATTTTTATTTGCTGATCACTTTCTTCTCCCGAAACATAAAGGACTTTTAGTTTCAGCGTAGTTATGGCTAACTGCAATAATAAGGTAGACTTTCCAATACCTGGCTCTCCTCCAAAAAGAATGAGAGATCCATAAACAAGCCCACCGCCAAGTACCCTATTCAATTCACTGTCACCAAGTTGAATCCGCTGATGTTCCTGCTGTTGAATATCTTCAAGAGCTTGCGGCTTGGCAGTTTTTCCTGATTTTGAAAAGGCAACGACTTGAGGCACCTGCTTTTCAATAAGCTCTTCCACGAATGTGTTCCATTCATTGCACGACGGACACTTCCCGAGCCATTTGGGTGTTTCATGTCCACAATTCTGACAAAAAAAGGCAGATTTTATCTTAGCCATAAATGATTTAAAGAAGGACTAAGTTAAGTAAAAAGTAAGCATTGCACGCATGAAAATTGAGGCATAAAAAAACGTTCTGCCCATGTTGGACAGAACGTAGTAAATGATATAAAGCGGATTTTATCCAGCGTATGACTTACGCCCGAACTGACCACACTTGCGTTTTCTTTTCTTGTTAATACGTTTGTTTCTGCGGTTCTTTTTCTTGCCACGGTCATAGTCGATTAAACCAATGATAGTGGCATCCTTTTTGCTTTCAACAGACGAAATTGATTCTGAACTTGCCAGTGAGGTAAATGACAATGACAGAATAAATGCGGAGATAATAAATTTCATAACAGTTTGATTTTATAAACTTTAGAACTCCAAAATTAAAAAAATATTGCCTCACTTTAAAATAAAAAGGGGAATAAATAGAATTTTTAATGAGAATTGCTGTTATTGCAATCCAAGAACCAAAACAAATAATAATGAAAAAATTAATCACAATATTGTTCGTCGCAGCGTCCATGACCTCCTTCGGACAAACCTTCAATTTAAACGTTTCGGATGCCTCAGTTTACTTTCACTATGTTAGTGAAGACACAAAAGGATCTCTTTCTGGAGTGAGCGCGAAGGTAAACATTGATCCATCTAATTTAAGTGCGTCAACTGTTATAGGAACAGCTATGGTTTCTTCGTTAACCACGAAAAATAAGACAAGAGATAAGCATCTTCAATCTGCAGACTTTTTCGATGAAGCGAAGTTTCCAACAATGAAATTTGTTAGTGGTGAAATCACAAAGGATGGAGACGGATACAAAGCAAATGGGAAGTTAACCATTAAAGAAACAACAAAAGATGTAACGTTTGTGGTCTCGGAAAAAGAGGGTGTTTTACGCTTTAAAACAACCATTTTCTCACTTGATTATGGTGTTGCAACAAAGAAATCCAGAGAGAAAAGCAAGGTGATTATCATCGTAAAAATTCCAGTAGGATAAGAAGAATATAAAAATACCAGAATGAAAAGTGAAGTCGCTCCCAAGGAAGCGGCTTTGTTTTTTTTACAAAAGCTGATAACTTTAAGAAAAAAGGATTCAATCATGAAGAATACGCTGGCGTTAACTATCTTCCTGACCCTCTCTAGTTTCATAGGGATAAGTCAAATTGAAGCAATCACAGAAAATGGCGATGTTGTTTTGTTGTTCAACGACGGCACCTGGAAGTCAGCAGAGGAGCTAAACATAGAAAAAGAGGTTTATGTGATGCCAGCTCCAGAATTTAAAGGAAACACGAGGGAAGGGTCGGAAACCGTAGCGCATAAGATTTCAATAGTCAGCTCAAGTTCAAACGACATCACGGATGATGAAAAGTGGTTTCAAGAGAATGATCTAAGCCTGCCAACGTATGAAGTCCCAAATTCTTTTCGCGGAATAAAAGGGAACGTTCCAGATAAAACACCACTTAGTTTCAAGGGTGAAATGCTGATTCGGGCAATGCATTCTGAGCAACACAATTTTTTCGTGTATGGACGCAATTTTTCAGAGGGGCGTTACCTTATTATCACGGATAAACAGATGGAAAAAGTGCTTCACGTTCTGGATTTTCAAAGCTATATGCTCAGCCCGGACTACATTGAAGAGGACAGGATGTTTATTGATCAAAGTATTTGGTGGGTGGAAGTTGAAGAAGGTGTTCTTTATATTTCACACGGACACCATACGTATGCAGAAAGCTCCAAAGGCATGAATGCATACATAACGGCCATTGGTTTGAACTCATATGATGTTCTTTGGCGAACGAAACCGCTGGTGTGCAATACCAACAACTTCCTAGTTTTCGACGACGCAATCGTGTGTGGATATGGATTCACCGCCGAGAAAGATTATATGTACGTACTCAACAAAAACAATGGAAAAATTGCCCAAAAGATTCTCGTAAAAACAGGACCGGATTGGATTATCAAAAAGGAAGATCGGCTTTTTGTCCGAACATACAATATGGACTATGTTTTCAAAGTAGACTAGAGAGAGGGGTTCTGAACCCTGAAAATATATACGGGCATCTCCATAAAAGTGGTTTCCGAAGAAATCTCCATTCCATTCTTGCGCGCTACATTCATCGAAGCTTCATTTTCCTTGTGAATGATTGAAATAACGGAAGAAGGTTCAAGCTCCCTAAAGGCATAATTTTTAAAGAAAGTCGCCAATTCAGTGGCATAACCATTTCCCCATACTTCTGGAAGGAAAGAGTAGGTAATTTCAAATTCTTTTCCCCCTTCAAGTTCTCGTTGAATAATGCCTCCTACGCCAATAAGTACATTGGTTTCTTTCAGAATTACTGCAAGCTGACCAAACTCCCCGTTATTTTGACGATCGATTTGTCTTCTGATCCAATTGTTCGCTTTTTCCTCTTTGGAAATTTTCAAATGTGATGAACCAAGAAACCGCTCCGTGGGATTATCCACGAAAAAGGGTACCCACAATTGAATGTCCGACTCGGTGAAAGGACGAAAGGTAAGGCGTTCAGACTGGACTGCATAATATTTTTCTTCTGGGGCTTTAGATTTCATGAATCAAACTTCTGGATCATAGTAATTATTAAAACGTCTAGCCATGTTTTCTTTTGCGTAGGTGAATAAACCCGTATTTGCATGCATGAAATGTGAAGGTGTCACCCCGTATTTATGCTTAAAGCTATGGATAAAATGCGCTTGGTCGTAGTAACCTGCGTCTATCGCTTTGCCCGTTAATGAGTCGTCGTTTTCACTGGAAAGCGTGAAAAAATGATTCAACTGCCAAATGGCAGAAAGCTCTTTTGGAGAGATGAGCAAGTTTTGTTTAAAATTTTTGTGAAGACCTTGGCGTGAAAGCCCGAATTCATCAGCCATCTCTGAAATTCGAATTTGACCCTTTAAGTCGAGAATGTAGTTCACTTTGTCTCTAAGCCCCCCATTTACATGAAAGTTTTTGTTCAGTAATTCAAAGGCCACGACTTCCAACAGAGATGTGATTTCTTCTGGATCTTTTTTCCCTTTGAACATGTTTCTGAAACTCTTTAAAGCATGTTCTTTTGAGTAAAGTGTTTCCATGTTATTGATCAGCCCCAATTGCGAAATGTTTTGTGAAAACACATTGTGTAGTGAAAATGCCTTGAAACGAATACCGTACAGTTCTTGTTGGGAGAAGACTTCAATGGGACAGGATGAGATCGGAACCACATAAACACCTGGTGCATGTATGGTCATGTCATTTTTTAAAACGAACTGTTCAGTAGCAAAAAAGATATTGAATGTCCCGTCAGGGAAGAAAAAAAGATCATTGATTCCATTGGATTCAAATCGCCAATAGCTTTCAATAAATGCAGAGAGTTCTGCCTTTGATTTTTCTTCAGAAAGATACATTTTTAATTAGAATCAACCGTTGGTTTACATTTTTACAATTTTTAAATGTAGCCCATCCCTACATTTGTATTGAAAGGTAAGGATTACCAAGTGTTTGTAGATACACTTTCATATGAAGGGTATGAATTATCATGTTAAAGGGTAAAATCCAGTGCAAACGAGCAGGGAGCCTTTGGCAAAAATGTGGCAACAGTTTAGGTGCAACATAAGTTTTAGTTTAGTAAGTAGAAAGGGCGCATTCGATATTTCAGATGCGCCCTTTCTTTTTATGATAGGGATAAACTAAAAATTAACATTCCAGCGCTTCTCGCGCTTCTCGTAAAAAGGCTTCATTTTTTTCGCGTGTAACTTTGCTTTCATAACGCCAGCGTTTATTACAAGGTTCAAGAGTGTATTTGCTTCATTGAACTTTGTTTGCCACAATTGAACTTCGGCTATGTTACATTGAATCATCGCTGTGATCTTGTCATTGATTCGTGCCTTATTATCGTAGGTGTTGCTTTCAAGCATGATTTCATTCCACAGAGCCATCGCTTCCTCCAGTTTGTCCTGAGCTCCTGAGCAATCTCTGTCGTTTTTTACCAAGCTGAGTGCCTGAACAGTTGCAGAGTAGGCATTCGTCACGTCCGAATAGTCGTAGTTCTTGAACTTCTTCACAGAATAGATTTCTGTATTTCTTTTGCGAGTTACGTATCCCACCTGATCATTAACAAAGTCGTTTGCCTCCTTCATCGCTTGCTGACGAGCGTAGCGTTCCAAATCAAGGAAGAACTGATCACCCTGATCAAGCATGTATAGTTGATGGTCATACCGACTTTTTTGTTCTTTCATTTTATACGTTCTCTTTCCGTTGAGTACAACTTTTTGAACAAGAATTCCTTGTGTTGGTGTTTCAATCTTTATATCGATTGGTAATACATACTCACATGTATATTGGTATTTCGTAGAAGCTCCTGTTCCCTTTTTTTTCTCAATGATGCGAATGTTACGCATCGGCAGGATGTCAACGTATAAGATCACCTCTCCAGAGCCTTGTTTAAACCCATCAACCTTTACACTGTTTTGAACAGTTGCATGCGCATAGTCCGTGTGAAGGCGCGGCTGTTTTACATTGGGATACATTGGTGGTTCAGGAAATAGTGGTGGATTAGGCTTAGGAAGTGGTTGCCCATTTCCAGTAACGGCTCCTGCATTCACCTGCTTTTCCCATGTGGAAAGTTGCTTTAGGTAAATCCGTTGCAATGAATCTCGTGATTGCTGATACCGAACTCTATTTCGTTCGAATAGCTGCATAGCTGCATCTTGACGAGCTTGAAAAAGAATCAAACTATCCTCATTGGCTGCCTTATACGCATGAGAAACGCGCACTTCATAGTTGTCGTAAGCGTCATCAATTAAAATAAGGGGTAATTGAATGTAGCCGAATGAAACCTTGTTATCGTTGATGTTTTGACCGAAGCCAATCGTTAAGCCACACAAAAAACAGGTAATAAGTAGTAATCTTTTCATGGTGTTAGTTTTCTGTAAATCTATTACTTTTCAATAAGTACACCGCACTTTCAATAGTAGCGACTTCGTAGTTTCGGTGTTTTCTACCCTCCAGACAACAGCCGTGCCATGAATGACGCGTTAAGAACTATTTAACAAATGAGAAGGACATCATAGTCGACGTGCGAAACCTTGTAATCCTATGAACTCCAAGTGTTGCAGTATCATCGCTATTATTTAGACCGAGTAAAAAGAATAATCTTAAAAAAGCGGTAAATTTGGGCTAAAGACGAACACCATGAAGACTATAAAAAACAGCTTACTTATTCTCGCATTGTTAGTTTCTGGAAATTCAATTGCTCAAACAAATGCAACAGCGGCATCCCCTGTTGATTGTAACGGTATTACACACGACTTGTTTGCGGATATGGATGCTGGAAAGATTATTGTGATCGGCTGGACGATGCCGTGTGCAACGTGTGCTTCACCACTTCTGGATGTACATAATGCGGTACTCAACTTTGCCATTAGCAATCCTGGTGTGGTGGAATACTGGTTAACGGATGATTTTGGGAACACAAACTGTAGTTCAATTTCTGGTTGGGCGGCAACCAGTGGAATCTCAAATGCAATTTACTTCTCTACCTCTGAGCTTAGTATGTTCGATTACGGAACAACTGGAATGCCAAAGGTTGTTGTAGTTGGGTGCGCGGACCACAAGGTATATTACAACAGAAATGACTCACCGACAGGTTCTGGTGTAACTGATGCAGTTAATCAGGCTTTGTCTGACATCGCAGCGTCTTGCCTGCTTGGAAACGATGAGTTGAACCAAACTAAATTTGATTTAGCGTGTTATCCTAACCCAGCAAATTCTGAAATAGCGGTATCTTTTAGTATGCCAACAGCTGAAAAAATTTCTCTGGAGATTATGGATCTCAACGGTGCTGTTTTAAAGCAAGTGAATGTTGAGAAATCAAACGCCCTCGTGGGAAGTGTTCAGGTTGACATCAAGGATTTGAAAGGAGGAGTTTATCTTTTGAAAATTATGAGTAACGATGAGGCAGAAGTGATAAAATTTCAGGTAATAAATTAATAAAGGTAAGATTTAGGTATGCGTATTTTTCTTGTTTCTTCACTTGTACTGCTCTCGGTGCAGATGGTTAATGGTCAAGGTTGCTGTTCGGGTGGCGGGGGAAATCCTCTGGCAGGAGGAGCTTCTACAGGTGTTCTTCAAGAAGGTCAAATGGAAGTTCTTGGGTCTTACCAATATGCCAGATCAAACAAGTTTAAAACTCGTGATAGCGATACGGTGTCATTTTTCGATAATCTTTCAAGCAATTATGTCTTCTTGAAGGCGGATTACGGTTTTACAGAGAAGTTTACGTTTTCAGTTGCTGCCGGTTATTATGCTAATCGAACAATTTTAGAATTTCCAGATACTACGTATTCCGGTGGTCATATGGAGATTGAACAGGTGAAGGTGAAATCAAGTGGAATGGGAGACCTTATTCTATTCCCAAGATATAGCATCTTTAGTAGGTTGAAGGGAGTTAATCGAACGGAGTTGACTTTGGGGCTTGGTTGGAAGATCCCACTTGGTTCGAATACAGATTCAAATTATGTTGGACAATCTTACTTCTTAAATACACAGAACAATCCTCCAACAATTGATTCATTGGAAATATGGCAAACTTCACCACCAACCGTTCAAACAACGAACGGATCACATGATTTGATGGTCTACGGCTTCTTCTTCAAGAGTTATCCACACAGAAATTTCCGTGTATTTGCGAGTGCTCTTTATATTAAACGGGGTTGGAATTCACAGGGGTTGAAATTTGGAGACTATGCGAGTCTTAGCTTGTTTGCTGGAACTACCGTTTTCAAAAAGCTTGGACTAAACGGACAAGTTAAGGGAGAGTGGGTTGGAAAAATGGATGCTCATAATGAAATTGATCCGCTCTCACTGTATAGTATCGACACGACCTCCACAGGGAGTATGAAAGCTTCATTTGTACCTCAAATTAGCTACGCATTTAAAGGCGGAATATCACTTTTTGCTTTGGCCGATATTCCAATTTATCAATTTATGAGAGGAACACAAGTCGCTTCTCAATATCAAATTACAGCTGGTTTGTCTTACCGCTTTACTTTGAAGAAAAAGAAGGAATCTACGTCACCGATAACACTTGATGTGAATCCAGAACCGATGATTTTTACGGGTGGAGAAACAATGGAATTCAAGGTTTGGGGTCAGTGTGAAATGTGTAAAGAAAGGATCCAAACAACGATGATGGGCTTGAAGGGAGTAAATTCTGCAAATTGGACCATTGAATCTCAAAAGCTTACGGTAGCCTTTGATCCAGAAAAGGTATCAGTAGAAGACATGAAGAAGTCTTTGGCTAAAGTTGGACACGATACAGAAGAATTCAAAGCGACAGATAAAGCATACAAAAAGCTGCATTCTTGCTGCAAGTACGAGCGACCTTAAGCATCGTATTCACTTCCAAAAAACCGAGCGATCAATTCTTTGTCTTGTTTTTTATGAGCAATTAAGGGTTCCGAAAGTCTCGTGAGATACATTTTCACAGGCTTGTTGACCAACTTTGTGAAGAAACGTTGAATTCCCGGAACGGCTTTTCCAAAGCGTTCGAAATAAGTGTCAATTGTATCTTGTCTAAAATGAACAATTTCTTCAAGTAAGTGCCCATCTACGTAGTTTCCACAATGAAAATTGATTTTGGCGAAAGCATATTTTGGAAAATCGATTTTACCCATGCCGTATAGGTCAAAAGCACGCGTCATGAAATCCAAGTATGTAATTCTGCATGATTCTCCGCCTCCTAGGTTGAAGGTTTTCTTTTCCAATTGATCCTCTTTTCCAATCGAGTTTACAAATGCACGGGCTGTGTCGCGCACTGTGGCAATCTCCATGATCGTTTCAAGTGGCATATGGAACATCAGCTTAGAAACCTTGTGGTTTCCAATTCCCATGATGGCAGAAAGACGATAAATCGTCCAGTTGATTTTGCTCTCACGAATTATCTTCTCCGCTTCAACCTTTGTTTGACCGTAGTCATCGCCAACACTTGGTTTTAATTCATCTGTTGTTTTGATATCGGGATTTTTATTGCGATCCCCATAAATTGCAACAGAAGAACTATAGAGTAAAAAGGCATTGGGAGAATTGGCTTCTATTCCCTTTACAATGTTTCGCGTTCCCTCCACGTTCACGGCTCTTGCCATCTCTGGTTTTTCATCTGCTAACGGAGGAATAATAGCCGCCAAATGAATGACGTAGTCTTGATTAGCGCATGCTTTTGCAACGGCATCAGGATCCTTAATAGAGCCGTAGAACACGTGAACTCCAGGGTAAGTGCGCACTAACTTTCTCGCCTTTTTTGATGGTCTCACAAAAACAGAAATGCTCGAAGCTTCTTGTTTGTTGTATAGTTGTTTCAATGCTTCACTACCCACGGCACCTGTGGCACCAGTGATCAGAATTTTTTTGTTGTTCATCAGAAATTATCAGGTTACATGTAGCGAACTTTCATCATAAGAGACTTGTTTGCTTTCAAGTAGAATTTGAAATCGTTAAAATGAGGAGTACTCCATTTTGTATGGTAGTAATCACCGAAGCCATACCCTTCTTTAGGTAAAAGCCAGCCGAAATCCATTACCGTATTTTTATTTTCATCGTCGAGAAGTGCTAAACCATATACGCCCGCGGGAATTCCCTTGAATGTATAGTTTAATGTGCCTCCAACCATTTTGTTCTTGTATAAAAGAACAGATTTCCAGCCTTTTCGCTGAGAATAACCTTCTTGGTTGCGGTAAATGTGCAGCTGAATACGTCCGCTCTTGTTGCGAATATTTTTGATTGTAACTGAGATGGAATACGTCTTTACTGGGGTAACCTTCTTAGAGATCGAAGAGCTGGCAAACCAAAGAGTTGCCAAAACGAAAAGTAGGCTTGTCTTTTTCAGGATGCTATTCTGCAGATTCATAGGTGCAAATTAATAATTCTCAACCAAAGATAAAAAACCAATGGACGACGTTATGTATAACGAACGCGCATGGTTACTGTTTTATTTGCCTTGAGGTAAAATTTAAAACTGTTGAATTTTGGTTTGCTCCATGCCGTGTGATAATAATCTGAAAAGCCGAAACCCTCTTTAGGCAGCACCCAACCATAATCCATTTTTGTATTGTTGTTTTCGTCGTCGAGAAGAGCCAGACCATATACGCCATTGCTAAATCCCGAAATGGTATGGGTAATGGTGTTACCAACAATTTTTTTCTTTGAAATATAGGCGATTTTCCAAGGAACTTCTTTAGAAAAACTGGCTTGATCTCGATACAATTGAAGTTGTATGCGTCCTTTGGTGTTGCGAACATTTGTAATCTTTATAGTGATGGTAAATGTTGCACTTTTTACGGGAACGGGTGTTGAACGATTACTGAACGAAACCAACATGAAAAAGCAAGCAAGCAAAAAGAACTTTTGTAGTAATACGATTCTACTCATGATCCCAAATTTATAAATAATGAGTCAAATTGCTAAACCACTGACCCTAAATGCCGATAACTCTTAGTCTGATGGAAAGGAAATTTTGTTCTATTTTGCAGCCTTATTCGTCGAAATTGGTAATGGCAAAGTCAAGGTTTTTTAAGAGTGATTTAGTGTTTGTGCTATTGTTCGTGGTATTTGCGGCATTTTACTACGATTCTGTTTTGGACAAAGGCCCTCTCAATGTTCATCTGTGGCGGCAAACAGACTGCCTTTCCATGACAGAAAATTACGCCAACGGGGCAGCTTTTGGCGCTCCAGAAATGCACGTTCAATTAGGAGACGATAACAAGAGCGGATATTCAGCGGGTGAGTTTCCTATCCTTTACTATTCAATCGGAAATTTGTGGAAATGGTTCGGAAAGTCACATTTTACCTATCGGCTGTTTTATCTGATCATTCTTTTCGGTGGCGTTTTTGCCTTCTATAAGTCCTTGAAAATTGTGCTGAAAGATAATTTTTGGGCAACAGTTTTAGCCCTTTTGCTCTTTACGTCACCAGCATACGCATATTATGGAATCAGTTTTTTAACAGATGGACCAGCGTTTAGTTTTATCCTTATTGCACTCTACTTTTTCGTGATCTATCATCATAAACAAGTGTTGCGCTTTTTCTATCTCTCCATGTTGTTTTTCGCTTTGGCGGGACTTATAAAAGTATCCAGTTTGATTGCCTTTATTTTTCTTGGCGGGATTTTACTTCTTGAAACGTTCTCCCTTAAAACGCTCGGAAACAAAAAAATCTACCATGGGCTAAAGTTCGAATGGCTTGGCTTTGTCCTAGCAGTTG
>Ga0316205_10001549_pt1 | contig 28031 bp, 30 predicted proteins | sample 3monthpyrite_MG_FD_204941 | JGI IMG/M metagenome (GOLD analysis project Ga0316205, IMG submission 204941) | Microbial mat bacterial communities from mineral coupon in-situ incubated in ocean water Damariscotta River, Maine, United States -... | ecosystem: Environmental > Aquatic > Marine >...
TCATTGTGAACGTGGGTGAATCAACCTTTAAAATCACGTATCCAATCTTTTCAAATTGGATGCCTTACTAACCAGATCGCCGCGCCGGTAAGGCTGGCTCGCGATTACACGGTTTTATATTATTACCTACCTCAAAAAGCCATGTCATTGTGAGCGACGCGAAGCAATCTCCTAAATCCTGTATCTCACTTTTTCCAAGCTATATAAGTAAGCTAACAGATTGCTGCGCTACAGTTACTTGAGCAAGTGCAATTCGACTCTGTTCAAGGCTTCCAATATCTATAACCATGCAATTGTAGCTTAATCATTTCAGGTGCTCCAGCGGGTACAAATTCTACTTCTAAAGGAAACTGGTTATCCTTTAAACCCCAGGCTCGCATACTGATTCGACAGGCTTTGAACTTAACGCCACGATTAGCCAATTTTGTCAGTAACTGTGAGGTTTCCTTGTTTTCTTCCAATAGTGCATGTATTCCGTCTTCGTAAGCAACCACGACGATATTGACTTTCTTTTCACCTAGATCATCTAATACTTTATCAATTTGTAAGAATGCCTTTCTGTGACCGTAGTTATCAGGACTGCGTGTTAATTGCATGACAAATGGAACTGACTCATTGCTAGCATAGACGGGTGCAGTGAAAATGGCATCGATAGAGAAGATGAGTAAGAGTGCTAACAATGATTGTTTCATGTCCTAATCCTTAAGCGGGTTACTTTTGTCATTATAAGTGATATGAACAAAATAATGACCTATAAGTTCCCGTGATATGCGCTAATCACTATCATTTGGAACAGCAGGCTGTACCACCCTCCTGAATAGGCGGGCATGGAACAGTGCCATAGGAGCAATAGACACAGCAGTCCCCTTTTATTGGTTTAAGGAGAACTCCGCAACCCTTGCATTCATAAAACCACTGACAGGCATCAGTAGGCATCGTTTCAGTTTCTTTGTGACCACACTCGGGACATGTAATGGTTGATTGTAGATTTATTTTTTGGCTCATTTTGTTACCTCAGTGGAAATAGAAGTTACGCAAGTTTTTCTAGCGGGTGAAATGAGATCCCAGATGGCAACAAGTAGCATCACTACTAAGCCGGTATAGAACAGGTAGGTACTCCAGTTGTATTGCCATAATGGGTAAAGGCTTAGCAGTACCATGGTCGGTCCAGTGATACCGGCGATTAAACGTAACCAGAGTCGATGTGCTAGAAAAGATAAAACAGAGGCTACCAATGCTATCCAGGCAAATATGGGTAACAAAGTATTAATAAACAGGCCTTCATATTGAGATAGAAAAGCCAAGCCCAACGATGAGCCTAAAGTTCCCAATGCTGGAAAACAGGAAGCGCATCCTGTTGCAGCCAAGATGGTGCCAATAACCCCGCTTTTATCAAAAATATTGATAAGCCACTGCATATTTAACGCCTTACTTTACTTGTATAATATCGACAATATAAACCCTGTACCTATGCACAGAGTCAAGTCATAATGTAACAAGGATATTTTTTGATGAAGAGAAAACTGATATTGAGGATAAAAAGGCCCTCGATGCAGATCATTACTGATTTACAAAAGCTTACTTAAGGTTATTCATATGAGCGAAAAATCACTTACGATAGGGTTTTTAGCACGTGCAGCGTCTGTCAATATCGAGACTGTTCGGTATTACCAGCGTGTAGGATTGATTAAGGAACCTGCGAAACCTGCCCGGGGTTACAGGCAATACTCATTGGATAATGTTGATAGAATAAAATTCATAAAGCGAGCACAGAAACTTGGATTTAGCCTGACAGAAATCGCAGAACTACTTGAACTGGGTAATGGACACTGCAGGGATGTTCGCCAGCGTGCTGAACACAAACGCGAGATAATCAAGCAGCAGATAGATGATTTAACTAAAATGAAAAAGTCATTGGATAAGTTGATTCGTGCTTGTGGTAAAGGTAATAAAGCTCACTGCCCTATCGTAGAAACGCTTGCGAACCAGACTTGAAACAATTGGATCAATTAATTATCTATACGCATTAGTGGGTAAAGATCTGGATATAATGGCCGAGATACTTTGGGTTGTGAGAATTAAGCGTCTTGGATAATTCATAGTCAGAATGTACACATTTATTCTGTCTTAATGTGAGGCATCGTTTACGCGCGTTATGACTTAAATATTGACAAGATTCTGATTCATTAATCCTTGAAGCCTATAGAACACTTCATAGGCAGCAGATCATAAATATAATATGAACCTGCAGAATAAACAGGTAATATATACCTTATAATACAACAGGTTATAATATATTTATAATCTATTTTATAGGTTTAATTTATATCTGTTACGTGAATAATTTGTGACAAATGTTTAATATTAGATTACATTTCTATTTAGTTAATACGTTATGAGACTCTCAAACTTGGTTAAGTGCTTTTTGTCTTGTCACAGTAGACTTAATCACTTGTTAAGTTTAAGTTTGATAAAGATGATTTAGCTTATACATTTTTAGTTATTTGTCGTCATTTAAAACTTCTGATGACAGGTATGGTCTTATTTTTAGATGTAGTTGAGATAAATTTTTAAATGTCATTTTAATGACATCGATTTTACATTTTGTGGTGTATATAGTTGTTTGAACATTGTAAAGTCGTTATATCCAAAATTTAAGTTTAGGCTCTGTCTTGTCGATAATATAGCGTAAGTGCTATTGATGGCATGAAAATAAAGTTATATGAAACAAACACAGAATAATGTCAGGTATTGATGATGGATGAAGCTGGGCTGTTTACATTAAGGTTTGTTATTACAGGTCTCTCGACTAAGAAAGCCGCTGAGATTTGTAATACTTCGGAACAAACATATAAAAAATGGGAGTCTACTCGCATTTATCCTATTGATGCACTTGATTTGATCAAAGCCAATGCCAATACCAAGACTAAAGATCCTGTTAAAGATGTGACAACTGAATTTGAAAACAAGATCAAGCAAGCGCTTGGGCAAGCAGAACCCGATACATCAACCGTTATTAAATTCCCACGGTAGTATTCGATAGTTTAGAATAGACACTACTCGCCTGACCCTATTTCGATTTTTTTTCAGTAGGCTCTTCCGGTACTTCGTTTTGTAGTTGCTTTGATGGACTATCGTTTTTCTCGATCAGCGCCATAATAGTCCAGCCAGGCCCTAAATTTAGCTGTGTTCCTATAATAAAGGGGTTAAGTTTTCCCTTCGGGCTTATGGAAAATAATGGTATAGAACGACCGTAATATTTTTTATTGTAGTCGCTTATATCAAATTTTTCAGTGATGGTGGTACTGCGAATTTCAGCACCCTTATTAAGCATTTCTGACAAACGTTCGTAGTTAACATTTTCTTCAAACAATACATTGGTGGCTTTTGGCATGCTGAATTTTCTTTTTTCAGTAGAATCTTCATTGCTGCCAGGCCCAAGTACAAACAGCTTTCCAGAACCAAATTCCGTTTTGTAGCGCATGGTAGCTAGAGCATTTAATTCAGCGCGTGGAGATAAAGCTAAGAGTTGACCGATGCCAACCAGATCCAGATGTCGATCAGCATGCTCGGAAACTGGGTTGCCGTAATATGTTTGCAGACCACCCATCAGTGCTGCACGAATATTGTCCCAATTAGAATCTACCAGTAAAGTGCGATAGTCTATATCATTCAGGGCTTGTGCCAGGCTGCGTGCAAATGGATTAGCGCCAATAATTAAAAAACCTTTTGCCTCGGGTTCTGCCACTCCAAGCCAGTTAGCGATGGGTCTTGCAGTCGCGCTTTGTAGAACAACCGTGCCAATAATAACCATGAATGTTAGAGGTACCAAAAGTGCTGCTTGCTCGTATCCTTGTTGTTGCAAACGTAAAGCAAATAATGCGGCAACCGCTGCTGCTACGATACCTCTAGGTGCTATCCAGCTGAGTATGGCTTTTTCTTGCCAACTTAAAGATGAGCCCCAGGAAGACACTAATATTTTTAAAGGCCTGGCAACAAACTGGATAACAAGAAAAACAATCAATGCAGGCCAACCAAGTTCGCTGAACTGGGAGAATTCAGTCCTGGCGGCGAGGATAATAAATAGTCCTGATATCAGTAACACGCTCAGGCTTTCTTTAAAATTGAGTATGTTATCAACAGATACGTTTTTCATGTTGGTCAACAACATTCCCATGATGGTCACGGCTAAAAGCCCTGATTCCTCTTGTACCAGGTTAGATGCAGTAAAAACACCAAAGACGAGGGTGAGTGCAGCAACATTATGTAAGTATTCGGGTAGCCAGTAGTGACGCAACACGGTGCCTAGAAAATAACCACCTATAGACCCGGCTATAACACCAGCCAGTAGTGTGCTTCCAAATACTATTAAGGTGTGGCCAAACGCCCCTCCCCCAGCCTGACCGGAAATAATGAATTCAAAAACCAGTACCGCAAGAATAGCGCCAATGGGGTCAATCACGATGCCTTCCCAACGTAGTATATTGGCAATGCGGGCATTAGGCCGGACGGTACGTAACATAGGGATAATGACAGTAGGCCCTGTAACGACGACCATGGCTCCAAACAGGAAAGATAGATTCCATGAAAACCCAAGCGTCCAATGCGTTGTCAGGCTTATGATAATCCAGGTTACTAAAACACCAAGGGTGACCATGCGTCTTACAATAGTCGTCAAGCCTCGAATTTCTTCAAGCTTAAGTGTTAGGCTACCTTCGAATAGAATAACTGCAACAGATAAAGAAACGATAGGAAATAGTAAGTCTCCAAAAACCTTATCGGGTTGCAGCCACCCGGTTAGTGGCCCGGCAACAATACCTGCTAATAGCAGAAACAGGATAGCAGGTAATTTAACCCACCAGGCAAACCATTGGCAGATTATGGAGATCAGGCCAATGCCTGTCAGGGTTAAAAGTATTTCCTCATGCATACGTATTGTTTTTATGTGATAGCAGGATACCTGGATTATACTACATGGTTTGAGAAGATTTTAATATTATCAATTACGCTGTAATTAACATTCTTTCATTCAAATAATATTAAGATATAATCAATAAACATGAAAAATAATCCACCATTACACGACATTCCCACCAATATAATCACAGGATTTTTAGGGGTAGGGAAAACCACCGCTATACTTAATTTATTAAAGAATAAGCCACAAGCTGAACGTTGGTCTGTGTTGGTGAATGAAGCGGGGAAAATAGGTGTCGATGGTAAAGTGATGCAAAGTGCAGGTATTTCCGTAAAACAAGTACCCGGAGGGTGTATGTGTTGTGCATCTGGATTACCCATGCAAGTAGCGGTGAATCAGTTGCTGATCGAATCTCGACCACAGCGATTACTGATTGAACCGAGCGGTATGGGACACCCTGCCAACATCATGAAATCCTTGGCAGCTAAAGAATATAAGGGAGTGCTTGATTTACGTGCATGCCTTTGTCTTATTGACCCTCGTCACTTATCTGATCAACGTTATCTGGATAGCGAGTTATTTATGGATCAGATTAAAGCGGCAGATGTTCTTATCGCTAATAAAACAGATCAATGTCTTCAAGAAGATCGTCAACGCTTCGATCAATTTGCAAGTTCAATGAAACAAAGCATTGAAATGACTGCCTGGATTTCTCATGGGGATATCAAGCCTGAATGGCTGGATCTTGAGCATCACACTAATAAAAACAAATTTTCCCGGGTTGATAAAATTCCACACTCAAACTTTGAACATTTCAGTACTGCGTTTGCAGATGATAGTCAATTTGATCTAGAACTATTACTTGATTTGGTTCGGGAACTTGAGCCAGAACGTTTAAAGGCTATTATTAATACTGAGCAAGGAGTAGTTTTAATCAATAGCGTTAATGGAGATACAACGGTCTCTTCATTTTCAATGGCAGGTGACTATCGTCTGGAAGCCATTTCAACAAAGGCATTAGACCACGATTTGTTGAAAAGCCGGCTAGCGAAATGTCTATTATCTAACCCGGATTAAAACGTCAGTACGCGATCAGAATCACGAACGATTTCATATAAATCCTGCATGGTAGATAACGGGCATAATTCAGATGCCTCTGTTTTCCTTATCTTTAAACAGGTTCCGCAAGCTTGGTATCCCCTCCTGCTTCTACAAAGGCGGACATTTGATCAGGAACATTAAATTTACTGTCAGTTAATTGTTCACTTTCGACGCCTTTCGCCAGTAAAAATATGCTGACCTTATCCCCTGCTTTCACTGAAAATACACCTAGGCGAAATGCATTCCATACGGTTTCAACTTCATCGCTGTAAATAATAATTCCCAGTTTCATGATGATGACTCCTGTTCCTCTATGGGATATTGTTTGGCAATCCAGTCAGTCATCCCCTGCTTGACGACATGGACATCTGCAAAGCCGTGTTGAGCCAGAAGCTGTGCTGCTTTGGCTGACATACGGTCTGTTCGACAAATAGTGATAACCGTTTTTTCCAGGTAATCACCGAGTTCATCCAGTTGTTGTTTTAGTTCATTTAAAGGGATGTTAGTGGCACCCTGAATATGATGTTGCTCGCCAATAAAATCTTCCTTACTCCTTACATCCAGTAACAAAAAATCTTCGTTGTTATCGAATTTGGTTTTTAGTTGAGTAGCACTGATCATAGACCCTTTGCGAAAGCTGCCTATAATTCTTGGTAGAAATGACACTATCGCCAGTAACGCCAATGCCATCATGCCTTTCTGGATCAAGGATTCCCCGCCAGTGGCGGCCTCTTTACCAATGTAACCCAGGTACGTGTAAGCAATAGCACCTGGTAACATGCCAAGATAGGTTGTGATGCTATAATGAGAAAACTTGATTTTAGTAAGACCTAATGCGTAATTTAACAAGTTGAATGGAAACAAAGGTACTAACCTGACGAAAGCAACAAAACGCCAACCTTCATTTTCCACACCACTAATGAGTTGTTTAATTCGCCCGCCAGTTTTGTTTGCAACCCAGTCTGATGCCAGGTAGCGTGCTATTAAGAAAGCTATCATGGCGCCAATGGTCGCAGCCGTGAGGTTGTAGAAAGTACCCATGACAGGCCCAAACATGGCACCACCGAGTAAGGTCAGCAATGAACCCGGTAGAAAAAATACAGTACCTATAATATAAATCAGCATGAATAATAGCGGTGCTGCTGCTCCTGCATTTTCAACCCATGTTTGTATTGCATCCGCATCCAGGTGTTGACGATTCATAACAACCAGAGTGATTCCTGCAGCGAGGATAATGAAGATGATGAGTCGACTTAATGTTGTTTTCATGACGTTGAACTCTGGTCGGATTTATCATTTTTTGCTTCTTCATTCCAAACACGTCTATTGATAACATAACCACTCATTTTTCCAATGAACGGCAAGATAAGCATGGCAGGTAGCCAGGCGGTTTGTTTCGAGTCACGAAATTTATGAATACCAATGGTCATTCCTTCATGACCGTTTCTAGGCTGATCTATATAGGTGCCGAATAAACGATCCCACCAGGGTAAGTTGAATCCAAAATTGCTATTAGCCTCATCGTCTTCAACTGAATGATGAACGCGATGCATGTCTGGTGTAACAATAAACCAGCGTAAGACACGGTCTATGGATGTTGGGATTTTTACATTGCTATGGTTAAACATGGCCGTTAGATTAAGTACGACCTCAAAAATAATCACCGCGACAACGGGTGGTCCTAGTACAACGATAGTGGCAAATTTTATCAGCATAGATAATAGTATTTCGAGTGTATGGAAACGTGAACCGGTGGTCACGTCGAAGTCGAGATCTGCATGATGCACTCGATGTAAGCGCCAAAGTGCTGGAATTGCATGAACCATTACATGCTGCAGATAGATAATAAAATCCATGATAATAATACTGGCGATGATAGCAATGGTATGCGGTATCTGATAATAGTTGAACAGTCCCCAGCCATTTTCTGTAACAAAGGCTGCCATACCAACGGCCGCTAGTGGAAACAGCAGGCGCACGACAAAACTATTTAGAAAAACCAGAGACAGATTATTGACCCAGCGTAACGGCCTGGAAATGGTGAGCTTGCGTCTGGGAGAGAATGTTTCCCAGATACCCATGATAATTAAAATGCCAAAGAAAAATCCCATTCTTATGTTCTTTTCATTATCCAGAATAAAGGTTTCTACATTCAAAATGTTTTCCTCGGCGTTATATTGCTAGCATCAATTGCATGGCTATTTGGACATGCTATACTAAAAAAAGTTAGATACAGTATTCAATCGAATACTTGAATAGTATTTTATATTACAGGTATGTTATGTCAAGTAAAGGCTTCAAACATGATTTATTTAATCAGTTTGCTCGTGTAGGCAAAGCACTGAGCAATGGTAACCGTCTGGAATTGCTTGAGTTTTTAGCTCAAGGTGAAAGAAGTGTTGAAGAGTTAGCAAAGATTGCTAAATTAAGTGTAGCCAATACATCACAGCATTTGCAGCAGCTACGCTATGCGGGTTTGGTTGAAAGCCGTAAACAGGGCCTAAAGGTCTACTATTCACTGAGTAGTGAAGATGTTGTTTCTCTTTTGGCTGCTTTACGCCAAGTCGCTGAGAATCAGATTGCTGAGGTTGGAAAATTAGTGGATACCTATCTAACCGTTAAAGATGATCTGGAAGCTTTGCCCAGAGAAGAATTAATGGACAGAGCCAAGCATGGTTTGGTGACTGTATTGGATGTTCGCCCTCCTGAAGAGTACGAAGCAGGACATGTACCCGGTGCGATTAATATTACCTTATGCGATCTTGAAAAACATTTGAAAGATTTTGATCCGAATCAGGAAATAGTGGCCTACTGTCGTGGACCACATTGTGTATTGGCTTTTGAAGCGGTTGAACAACTTCGAAACATGGGTATGAATGCCAGACGTATGCAAGATGGCTACCCTGAATGGAAGCTAGCAGGTTTACCCGTTGAGTAATATAGTTTATAAGCATTCGTCACTGACAATTCATTAATTGTTATATAGTTGCCCCCAGTTTTTTTGCCAGGTATTCTATCTCGTTCTTATTGGGGTACTTTTGTTCTGGTATCGCAAGGAATGTTTGCCACTCGCTTAGCTGTGAGGCCATTTCAGGATCGGCTCCCTGGCAGCCTGTCACCGTTATAACATGTTCATTTATTTTCCATGGCCCCTGCCCTGTCAGCGTACCATTGATAAGATGTACCGAGCTTTCCAAGCCATTAACATGCCAGAACGGCTCAAAAAATAGCAAGCCTTTACTGTGTTGAAAAACTTCAATCATTAATTTCTTTTTACCATCAGGAAAACGAATGGTAAGAGGAGCGGTAACGGAAAATAGATTCATGGCATTTTTTTCTAGTAATAAACAATTATTTCAATTAACAATATTGTAGTTTAAAAGTATATTTCATTTAATGCTATATTGTTAACATATAATCATGAAAACAGGATGAGTGATGACAGTAAAGACAGTCTTACGTATAGGAGACCCGTTATTAAACCAGGTGAGTCAACGCGTTAGTGATCCCGACTCAGCTGCTATAAGACGCTTGATTGAGGATATGTTTGACACCATGCATGCTTGTGAAGGTGCTGGACTAGCGGCACCTCAGATTGGCGTGTTGTCGCGGGTTGTAATTTTTGGGCTTGATCACAATTCCCGTTATCCTGATGCTGAGGCAGTACCTAAAACGGTATTGATAAACCCTGAAATTGAAATATTGTCAACTGAGTTTGTATCAGACTGGGAAGGTTGTTTAAGTGTACCGGGAATGCGTGGGTTGGTGCCTAGAAGTAAAAAGATTCGTTATTCCGGTGTCGATCAACTGGGTGAAAAAATTGAGAGAACTGTATCGGGGTTTCATGCGCGCGTGGTTTTACATGAATGTGATCATTTGGATGGAATTATTTATACACAAAGAATTAAAGATCTAAAGGATTTCGGGTTTATTGAGGAATTGCTACAGTCAGGTCGTTATAATCCCGTTCCTTGTGACAGCGAGGAAGGTTCTATTAGTGAATAATCCAGGTACCTTACTATTCGTCATGGAAGGTTTGTTTTCCAGGATTGTTTTTGACGCTATGCTGGAAATGGGAATTCGCTTTACGGGTATTGTCCTTCCAGGCCGTTCATCAATCACTGATCAGGTTATAAAAAATAATAGTTTGAATGTACTCAATACTGCATCCATTGAGTCGATGGCACGTCATCATCAGATACCTTTATATTTTGTATCGGGTAGTAGGATAGATGAATATGAACAAGTAATACTGAAATCAAAACCTGATGTGATCATCGTTGCCTGCTTTCCTTTTTTGTTACCACCTGTCGTATTTAATAGTCCTGCCATTGGTGCTTACAATATTCACCCTTCTCTATTACCTGCTTATCGTGGCCCGGTTCCCCTCTTTTGGCAGTTCTATTTTGGGGATGAAAAAGCGGGCATAACTATCCATGAGATCGATGCCAACTTTGATACAGGGAAAATAGTATTACAGGAATCGGTAGTGCTTGAAGATGGATTGAGCAGTGCTGAAGCGACAATACTTTTGACCACGGCAGCTACACAGCAACTTAAGATTTTATTTGAAGATTTGTCAGTATCCAGGCCGACATCCCTAGACCAGGCAGTAACGAAATCCAGTTACTATTCATGGCCTCAATTGGAACAGTTTAACCTTTCTACTGAATGGCATGTTAGGCGTGTATTTAACTTCATTCGAGGGACTTCACATTGGAATCAGGTTTATAAACTTTGTGTGAGTGGCAAGGATTTATTGATCAGAGAAGCATTGGAATATAGTACTGATAGTAAAGCGGCTATGTATGTTGATAAAAACAAGAATGAACGTTTGGTCGCTTTCAAGGGGGGGTATTTGCGTGCGCGATTATAATAAAATATTTTCTACAAGGTCGCCTATATTTAAAGTAAAAGAATGATTATAGGACAGATCCAGTAATGCATTTTGACCAAAATAGGCTTTTTTCCCTCGCATTCTATATTCCTTCAATGTTTGAAAAGGTTCAACACCCTTAGTGCCCGTCACTGGGTCGATGGTAGTCATGATGCATCTAGAGCATGGCTTTACTCCATGAAACCGGTTCCCACTAAGGTCGAAAGATGTCCATTGGTCTTCTGCGTATGCATCGCATCCTTCTATCAGTAAGTTGGGTCGAAAGCGCTCAATAGGTACAGGTGATAAATTTTTATGTTGCAACCGTTGATTAAGGTCTTCCAATGAAGCTTGCGAGATCAACAAGAATGGAAAGCCATCTGCGAAACTCACTCGGTCGTTATCGGATGTAGCGAATTCAGGATCAATCGGACGTACCGTACTGTCAGGCATATAAACGAATTGGCAATCTATATCCAGGTATTCACTTACCCACTGGTTTTCAGCGTCGGACATGGGCATAGATTCGACCTGATCGTGCCAGACCTTCACTGTCCGTGTAGGCCTGACTTCAAGTGTTAAAGGCAAAGTAATACCCTCCCCAGTTAATGGTGTCAGTACTATTTGGTCAGACTCAATGCTAGTTTTGATTTGTGAGAGCTGTGGGTATAACCGTTGCGTGATAAATCGTCCTTGACTGTCGACGATCATCCACCTTCGGTCATTTTCTAATCCCAATGGTGTCACTCTGGCAGATTCAATCGCAATGCCAGCTAGAGATTTTACTGGATAAATAAAGATTTTATTGAGGGATGGATGTCTCATTTAAGAAAATTACCTATAGGGGTTTTTCCTCAGGAATGGTATGCTATTGTGCAATGAACGACTGTATATATGCAACCTATGCTTGATTTTAAAAGAGATGCGGGCATTATCCAGGATATTCTATTTCGCATACTGCAACAGAATGAGTGCGGTTTGAGCGAGTATGATTTGATTCAGACAGTCAAGGAGGAAATTTTTGGGGAAAATGCTGAGGACTTATTCAGGGATACACATAAGTTATTCACTGTACACTTTATATTGTTCCATGGTTTATATCTTTTAAGGCAGGAATTGTGGGAATCCGGTCTTGGCCACCTTGAAATATCACCTCTCAATATTTGCATTGTACCTATAAAATCTGGTCATAGTCTGTTACCAGGAATGCCGGATAAATTGAGTCAATATTACCTGGATGCAACTAATCTGGAAAATACCACTCAAAAGGATGTGGATGATTTGCTGGCAGGTTTTTGGCAGTATTTATTAGCAGGTGATGATAAAGTGTCTGCCATGAACGTGCTTGAAATTGCCGAGCCCTTTGATGATCACTCATTAACACGACAATACAGAAAAATGGTCATGAAGCATCATCCTGACCGAGGTGGCAACACAGGTAAGTTACAGAAAATTAACCAGGCATTGAAGGTATTAAAAAGATGTCTGTGAAGAGTCACTATTTTATTTTAAATTTATATAAGGAGTTTACATGAAGAACCTTTGTCTTGGCAGTATGTTGGTACTGGTTTTATCTAGTCAATCAGCATGGTCACAGGAAGCAAAAAACCTGGAAGAGAGATATGGATATTCGTTGGGTTATACATTGGGTAAAAATATCCAGAACAAGTTTAAAGGATTTGAAACCAAAAGCTTTATCGAAGCCATGCAAGCTGCAGTTAATGGCGCTGATTCAAAAATGAGCCCAGAGCAAATGGCACAGGCTTTCAAAGATTTTGAACAAGTAAAACAGAAACAGCAGTCAGCGGCTGGTGAAAAGAATATTGAACTTGGAAAGAAGTTTATTAGTGAATACAGTAAAAAGAAAGGTGTAAAACCGCTATCTGATGGCATGTTTTATAAAGTATTGAAAACAGGTAAAGGCACGAAGCCTAAAGCAGATAGCACGGTGGAAGTTCACTATAAGGGTACACTCATTAATGGTACTAAATTCGACAGTTCCTATGATCGTGGAAAACCTACCAGTTTTCCGCTTAATCATGTTATTAAGGGATGGACGATTGCAGTTCAAAAAATGCAGCCTGGGGATAAATGGGAAATTGTCATTCCCTCAGAACTTGCCTACGGTACAACTGGTGCACCCAGAGGTAAAATCGGGCCTAGTGAAACTTTAGTGTTTGAAATTGAGCTACTTAAAGTTATGTAAGTTCAACTCTAAAAGTAATTAAAATGGCCATGCAACACGTCGGTTGCATGGCTATTTTTTTATCTACTGAATTTTACACGACATCTACACATAAAAATACTTCCACTCACTTTCGCTAATAGACTTTAGCCAATTAAGTAAGGCCTCACCAGGTATTGCCTCTTTTGGGAAGATATTAGATATCGCTATATGGAAATTAATAAAACCGGCATTCTTGCGCCAGTCCAGAGTATAGAGTGCAGAGGTGGCATTACATGTTGGGCAGGTTACTGATTTATTAGATTGATGATGCCTCCAGTCCTCAAGCATTGTATCTATAGGAGGTAAACTTTTTTTACACGCGGGACATCTTGGTCGTATTTTTTGTTGACTAGACAAAAATTGGACAGGTGTTGTTGAAACAGGTACTACGGCACTACAAAAATCACTGTCTTGATCATTTTCCGGGTAGACTTTTAGATAAGGAGAGCAGCCAAGAAAGCTGATATGTTGTAAAAAGTGATCACCAACCAGGTAGAGGTTTTCACCCTGGCTATCATACGGTTTTGAAAGTAGACCGTAATCCTGACATGATCTGATAAAGTCTTCTCTATGTACCGGAAAATAGTCTAGATCTGTGCAATAAAGGTATAGATAATGACGTTGAGACATTTTGATCCTGAGCCTTTATTGTTGTTCAGAATCTTCCCAGGCAAAAGCGCAATCTAGCTGTGAGCGAACTGCAATGAAGCCTTTGATGCCCTGTTCGAGCATGACGCTAACTGGAGTCCTGCCATCAAAGCGACGATGTGGTTTGTTCATCCATTGTGCGCCCATTTGAGCATTTCGGGGATAGGTAGTTCGTAGGGCATCTGCTATACCAATGATATGGATTATTTTTTCATTGAGTAGGTCATTTTCCGGAAATGGAGCGTTACCGCGATATTTACGGATGGCTCGAAGCGGTGTTTTTTCAGGTAAAGAAAGAAATGATATTTGCCTCGAAGAGTCAATTTCCCAGCTATCCAACAGTCGAATTATCATGCCGGCAAGTATTCCCTTGTCTTCTTGCGTAACTACTGCAGAATTCATTGAATGCCCCATTCAATTAGTATATAAAACAATGGATTATAACATAAGGCAATGCTTATATCCTACTATAAGACTATGTCATTTCATCGAAAAAAACCATATTAAAATCAGAGCGATACGATCATTTGACTGGAAATATCAGAAATGTCCCCGATTGCTATGATGTTATTAAAATGGTTATTGAGTCGTTGAACGCCATGTGGGGCTGTATCCTGTAGCTGTTCTACAGCTGCAGTAATTTCCAGTTCTATGGGTTTTTGAACACGACTGACAGATATTTTAACAACACAATAATCATACTCTTTACAGGTACTCATGAATTTAGTTCGTTCTGATTCATTTTCAAAATCTGATTCTATTGCAGAGTAAATATCAAACTTTGCTATACCGGGTATCTGTTTTTTATACATATAAATAATAAGTTCAGAGGGCTGATTGGATTTAACATTGGATGTTAATCGCGAAAGGCGATTTGGAAATGTGATGGGTTTGAAATCGTAAACACCAGGCTCTACTTCAAAAAAGTCTGTTAGATCACTGGGGTTTGGAGGTAATGCTACACTAGCTGTGCGCCCTCCTCCTTCTGTATTTTTCAGAATAAATAATGGTAAGGTGGCCGTATTTTCAACAGCTATACTACCAATTAGTTTGGATTTTGTTGCTGTCTCTATGTCTTTAGTATCCAGCTTTATCAAGTCAATATTACGGTCTATCATATCTTTGAAAAAACCAGTTTGGGAATTCCAATGTTTAGTTTTTTCTCTTCTAAAGTGTAATATTGGTTTTCCATTTTCATAGTGAATACAGGTAATGGTATATGGCATATTTATAAGTTGAATGCGTTCTTTGGCTCTCTGGTGTAAAACGGGGAAATCAACATTTACTTCATCACCTTTTTTGCATCCATTAAGGCTCGTGTTTTTCAATTCCACACACAGACCTTTAAGCGAGATATCCTTAGTGACTGCTTTGAACTTTTTGTCATTCAATTGTATAAGCGTGTCTACCGAAACATGATACCTGTCTTCGCGTCTTTGTTCGGTATAGCCGAATTGCAAAATATCAACATCATTACCCGATAAATCTTGATGATTCGTCGCTATTGCTTGAGCCTGATTGAGTAATTCAATATCAAGTTTAATATTTTTCAAAATGTCGGATAATTCAGAGGTTATATCAACTAAGGCCCCTGCTTTAGTTATTTGAGTGTAAAATTTCAGCATTTCATCAACAGATGACTCTGATTTTTTCTTTAGTTTTTCTATTTTTTGATCTAACTTCCGTTGGTCCGGTGTGGACACGCTACGTATAATTATTTTGAAAAGGTTGATATTTTTTTTATTAAATTTATCGAGTAAAAAAACTTGCCAAACTTCATATGATTCAAACTCATAGTCAAAAATGATTTTTGGCAGACCGTTTTCATCAGTAAAAACGGCCATAACGGGGTCTTTTTGGCCATCATCTTGTACTTTTTCAATTAAAGTTTTTATGCGTTTATGATTAGAGAAATTAGTAAAGTCAAAGCTGTCGTTAACATTTTTAAAGCATTGTATGATGGGCTTATTGATTAAATTGACACATATAGTTTGTAGGCTAAGTTTTTTATTTAATGTACTAATGAAGAAAGGAATAGTCGGCGTTGTATTAGTGTAATACAGTTCAGTTAAAATAGACTCTGCTGTTAACCGGGTATCTTCTATATCCAGCTTCCTTCTTCCCTTTATATTTTGTTTTTGCTCTTGAATAAAATTTTCAAAAAAATCTTTTGCTTCGTTATTGTCGTCATTATGAATGGCTCGGATAATAAAATCCGGTTCATTATATTCCATTCCTACTACTTTATATTTAACATCAAATAATTTACTTTTATAAGAATTATTAAAACCTGTAAACGTGATAAGAATTTCATCGTCTACTGCTAAATTAACAGGTTTTTGAAATGAAGCTTTGAAACCTGTGCTGGATATGTCCTTTGTTTTTGCACTGATCGTTTTACCTGAGTAATGAATCAGTATATCACTGGCATGTTTAAGCCTGCTATCACCACGACGTTGAAAATATCCCAAATAAAATATATCGGCATCCTTCCCTTCTATCAGGAATTTTTCCTCATTGAATAATCCATCAATTGATGCTGAAGCTTCCTGAGCTTGTGAAGATTGCTTTACACCGTGTACTGTTTGTGCGGACTTATTTTGGTTGCTTTTATGTAGGGTATGATCTCCATTGATGATTTCTTCAAAACTTTCATTGGTAAAGACATCATTGTTTTCCTTAAGTCCCTTAAGAAAAATGCCAAGTGATATATCGTCCATCCAAAACACCTGATTTTTATGGATGTAACTTTTACATTCATAAGCCACTTTTCCTCTCATGTCGATCATACGCACGCATTCATGTTTTTTCCGTCGTGCTTCCATTTTTTTCAAGAATTCGAACGAGGCTGAGCCCGCTTTGACACGTTCGACAACAATTTCTCTTTGAGACGCGCGCGTGTCTGTACGAATGAAATGCTTTAATTCGGTGGTTGATGATGTGGATTTTTTACTCATTTTTACCAAAAATTTCTATGCCTGGGCCTTTAAGGCGATGTTTTACAAATTATAGGGATCCATACCCCTGTTACGGCCATTAAGTCGGGAACTTGAAGTTATTTTTATAATAAAAACAAGGAGTAATTCAACTATACTTTTTTGAAGGAATACAGGTGTTTACTCAGTTTAAACATAAAGGCAGAAGCTAAACTTGTTGTAGAAAAACCGGTAAAAAGCATCAATGGATGTTTGTACGCTAAATAAGTAACTGCTTCATTTCTTTAATATGTTCTTTTGCCTCATTTAATATTTCAATACCCTTTTCAGGGCCATGCCTACTCAGTGGTAACTTGTTGAATGCGGGTGATTCTGGCAAACCTGGCATCTCGGTATGGTCATTGGAGCCCATATAACTAAAAATTTGAGCAACCTGAACCACGTCGCATAAATCGGGTCCATGCTCGGAGTTTCGTGACCAATCCTCAGATTCCAGCGCGACAGTGACCAGATCGCTCGGCATAGACCAGTGCCGTAAGACTAATGCACCCATTTCTCCTCTTAGTTGCTCAATGGTTTCCTGTAATGTTTCAGGTTTTGATACTAATAGGGGGAATTGTTCTACATAGCTTAGTATGGCCAGGGTACCTATGTCGTGAATTAAGCCTGCCAGTAATGCTCTGTCTGGGTTCATTCCAGGGATCATATCAGCGATGACAGCAGATATGGCGGCTACATGAGTACTGTGCTTCCATAAGGCAGACATTTGTTTGGCAACAATTTTAGATCGCGGTTTGAAGAGTTGTTTAATAGTCATTGTCGTGACAATGTCTCGGGTATTTTCCAATCCAATTCTGGCTATCGCGGACTGACAGTCATTGATCGTTGTATCTGTTCGGTACAGTGGACTATTGGACATTTTGATAATCTGCCCGGTAATGGCAGGATCGGATTGGATGATAGTGGCAATGTCATGCGAAGTTTTACCGGGATTTTGTACAGCTCTTCTTACCCTGATGGCTAGTTCGGGGAGACTGGTTAGCTGTAGTTCTCCATTCATGTATTCCTGATATAATTTGTACACCAATTGGTTATTAATGCTATCGTCGTCAGCAAAAATCTCATTAACGCCAATGTCAGCTATTTGAGTTTGTTTCGCAGTGAGTATTTCAATCAGGTTTTTATTGAGTTTGAATAATGTCACATCTGTGAGTGCTTTTGCTGTGCAACTTCTTGGTTTATGATGATCTAACGGTGCCAGTGCTGCACTGGTTCCTGCAACGATGACTTCACGATGATCATGATCAGATAATTCTATTTTTCCCTTTATAAGATAAAACATATCTTCATCTGTCTGCCCTCTGCTAAATAGAAGCCTGTCAGCCATTAATGTATGACATGGGTTTTCGTTGGCCAGTTCTTTTAACCGGTGTAAAGGTACTTTTTTAAGTAATAAGAGCTTTTGAAGGGTTTTGTAGTTAACGATGATGGGTTTAGTGCTCATATAATACTGTCATCTGATGAAATATCTGCGGATGGGTAAGTGTTAAATACAAAGAATTACTGTAAAATACTATTTTAATCAATAAATTATAAGACTTTATGTTAAAACTATCTGGTGATGGAAATAGTATATATTTATAATATATACTAAATAACATCAGTTGTTTAATGGATTTCATTTACAAACCAATAATTAATTCAGGTTAATGATTCAATGCCAAAGCTAGTAGTTTTCAGTACGACTCCTGTCGAATACACCTTAATTGAAGGGAGTACCAGTATTGGTCGCGGCAGCGCCAATGAAATTGTTCTTGAAGATAAATCTGTCAGCAAGCGACATGCTATTATTACTTATCAAGTCATGAAAAATGGCGAGAATAAAGTGCAAATTGCTGATCTACATAGTACGAATGGTACGGTGGTTAATGGTCACAAGATCAGCTACCACACCCTGGAAGATAGCGACCAACTGTCTATAGGCACCGTTCAGTGTGCCTACCTGATCGATTAATAACATCTCCCCTTTTAGCTTTTTACAAGCAGGAATCTCTTATTTAACGGTAGTATGCTGAGTACGGAAACGTTTATTTGATTTTCTTTTTGATGGCCTGGAATTTAGTTCGCTAGCGCTGGGTTGCCATTTGGGTATCAGGTGGTGTTTTCCATTCCCGATGAGATCTGACCGACCCATTTTTTTCAGGGCTTCACGTAACATGGGCCAATTAGTGGCATCGTGATAACGTAGAAATGCTTTATGAAGTTGTCGCTTTTTTAAACCTTTTGGCGTATTCAGTTTTTCTGCGATTTTCAGGCTCCTGAGTGGATTATAACCGGTATGCCACATACTGGTAGCCAACGCCATGGGAGACGGTAGAAATGTTTGCACCTGGTCTGCCCTGTAATTGTTTTGTTTTAACCAGATAGCCAGCTCGAGCATATCTTCATCAGAAGTGCCGGGATGTGCGGCAATAAAATAGGGAATCAGGTATTGCTCCTTACCCGCTTCTTTCGAATACTGGTCAAATAGTTCTTTGAATTTGTAATAAACACCCATCCCAGGTTTCATCATTTTTGATAAGGGACCACTTTCAGTGTGCTCTGGTGCTATTTTAAGATAACCGCCTACATGATGTGTGGCTAGTTCCTTAATATATTCAGGTGATTCCACAGCCAGATCGTAGCGAACACCAGAGGCAATGGATATGCGTTTAATACCTTTGAGATCCCTCGCTCTTTTATATAGCTTTATCAGTGGAGTATGGTCTGTATTGAGGTTTTTACAGATATCAGGATAGACGCAGGAAAGCCTTCTGCATACTGTTTCTATTTCCTTGCTTTTACAGCCTAGTGTGTACATGTTGGCAGTAGGCCCACCGAGATCTGAAATGCTACCAGTAAATCCGGGTACGCTATCACGTATGGTTTCAATTTCATTAATCACAGAATCTTCTGAGCGATTTTGAATAATTCTACCTTCGTGTTCTGTAATAGAACAAAAGGTACAACCACCAAAGCACCCTCTCATAATATTCACAGAGAAGCGTATCATTTCATAAGCCGGTATTTTCTGTGATTGGTAAACAGGATGTGGTTGCCGGGTGTAAGGGAACTCAAACAATCGGTCAAATTCTCGCGTTTTTAATGGAATAGGTGGCGGATTTAATATCACATAACGATTCGTATGCGGTTGAATTAATGTGCGCGCATTACCCGGATTAGTTTCCAGATGTAATATTCTCGATGTATGTGCATAGAGTATTTTATCGGATTTAACTTTTTCGTAGGCTGGTAGAAAAATCGCGGTATTCACGGGTAAATCAATTGATACTTCCTGGCTATTAGGTGACGCATGTTCTTTTTTAGAAGTTGAATCTTTTGCCTTTTCTGCACAGGGCGTCTTGGTGCTGTCTTGATAGGGATCTGGATCGGGTAACACGACACCATTCGTATTGATCTCTGAATAATCCAATATTTTATAGTTTGCGGGTAATGTATTTGATATGTATGCGGTTCCGCGAATATCGGTAAGGGACTTAATATCTTCGCCTTTGCCTAATCGATGAGATATTTCTACTATTTGTCTTTCTGCATTACCAAATACCAGCAAGTCTGCCTTTGAATCCATTAGGATCGATCGTCGAACTTTCTCAGACCAATAATCAAAATGACTGATTCTTCGTAGGCTCGCCTCTATACCACCTATAATAATGGGAACGCCTTTATAGGCTTGACGACACATCTGTGTGTAAACTATGACGGACCTGTCAGGGCGCTTCCCCCCTTCTGCACTCGCTGTATAGGCATCATCTGAGCGTACCTTTCTATCCGCGGTGTAACGGTTAACCATGGAATCCATATTGCCGGCAGTCACCCCAAAGTACAGATTTGGTTGACCTAATATCTGAAAATCATCGATTGAATTCCAGTCAGGCTGGGAAATAATACCGACCCTGAAACCCTGTGCCTCAAGCAAACGACCAATTAATGCCATTCCAAAGCTAGGATGATCGACGTAGGCATCACCCGTGACCAGAATAATGTCGCAACTATCCCACCCGAGAATATCCATTTCTTCACGGTTTACAGGTAAATTTGTAGCCGTGCCGAAGCGATGAGCCCAATATTTACGGTAGGAAAACAGTTCTTTTTCGATGGTCATTTGTCTATAAAAATCAATGGAATAGCTCGATATCTTAGCACATGTCCAGTTGTTATGTGCTCAATTTGGCCCAGTTCTTTACGCTTTTTTGTGTTTTTGTTTAGGTATCTTTACTAAGATAATGATTATCCTCGTAAATAAATTAAAAACTAAATCAATATGGCGCTAAAGAATGTTACAACTATGTCCGATAAATGAGTAAATAACCCAATTTCATCGTGGAAAAATGCAACTATTCAATTTAAAAGGAATTACCCGGCGCGTCATTACATTACTTACTTTAGTAAGCTCGACTTTGTGTGTGTGTGCTTATGCCGCTACTGCCCCTGTTCAATTAGAGCCCAGTAAGGAAAAAGACATTCGTGTCATTATCGATATGTCGGGCAGTATGAAGAAAAATGACCCTAATAATCACAGAACCAAAGCGGTTCAACTATTTTCAGAAATATTACCCACGGATGTGATGTCGGGTATTTGGACATTTGCCTCAGATGTCAACATGTTGGTGAAACATGAAAAAGTAACCAATACCTGGAAAAAATCAGCCTTTAAGAAAGCTAAAAAAATTCATTCATTTGGCCTGTATACCAATATCGAAAAAGCCTTAAAAGTAGCTACAAAAAGTCTCCATAATAAAGAACAGACACGAGAAAGGCATGTCATTCTACTGACGGATGGCTTTATCGATATTTCAAAAAATAAGGGTGCGAATAAAGCGTCACGCGAACGTTTTATTAAACAGTTGATTCCACAACTGAGAAAAAGCGGTATTGTTGTCCATTCCATTGCCCTTTCTGACCAGGCTGATCATGAGCTACTTAAAAAATTGTCTAATAAAACCAGTGGACAGTATGCAGTCATAAAGAAAGCCAGTGACCTGGACCGATATTTTTTCAAATTATTTCAATCCACTGCCAAGCCCGATACGGTACCTTTGAAAAGTAATCGATTTGATATCGACAAATCTATCAATGACATGACCATTGTGTTGTTTAATGCGAATAATCCTACCGAATTAGTGACGCCAGAGAAGAAAAAATGGACGCACAGTCAGCACCCTAAATCAGTTAAGTGGGTTAAATCTGAGAATTATGAAATTATAACGGTGAGTAAACCGCCTGTTGGCTCCTGGTATGTTGATGCCCCTATCGACCCTGATAATAAAATTATGGTGGTAACAAACTTAAAACTAAGAGTAAACAAGTTGCCTACATTACTGCTTCCTGGTGATCATCTTGATATCAAAATGGCCATGACTGAGAAAGGTGAAGTCATTAAAAAAGATGCATTCATTAAATTGATTGATATTAAGAATATCGTTAAAAAAGCAGGCAGTTTACAACGATCAATAGTAAAGGCCTCCTACGAAGGTGAAGGTGTGTTTTCGGCACGTGCTCAAATCGATAGAATTGAAGATATAGGAATTTTATTGGTTTCTGCTAAAAGCCCGACTTTTACTCGTGAGTTCCGTCATGATTTTACCGTTATAAACAAGCCTGTTTTAGTTGAAACAAAAGTTGATCAGGACATCATTACTTTACTCGTATACGTCGATGATCGAGCAATCGATACAGATCACATAAACTTGGTGATGGATGATAGTCATAATAAATATAATATATTAAAAATTGGTGGCAAGTGGAAACTGGAACTTTCAAGTGAGCACGCAGGAAAAAATATTGAAGTTTTGGTAGATGCAAAACTGCAAAATGGAAAACCTTATAAGCAAAAAATACCAGTGTCTTTACCAGTTATTAAAAAGGAACCTGTTAAAGTAGTCAAACAGGCTGAGCCCGTGGAAAAACACAAAGAGCATGAGCTTAATAAAGAAGAGACAAAAAAAGGAAATGAAAATATAAAGGAGCTGGCTCAAGAACAACATGAAGAAGTAATAGAAGAAGAGGATTCTTCATTAAACTGGATATTCGTTTTAATTAGCGTATTGCTTTTAAATGCTATATTAATTGTTGGTGGTTACTTTATATACAAAAAATTCTTTAAATCCAATAAAGAAGATGATGATTTTTTACTGCTTAATTCAGGTGATGTTTCTGAAGACGATGAGCCATCAAAGCAAGACAGTAATGATGATGCTGACGACCTGGAAGAACTTGATGACCTGGAAGATATGGATAGCTCTGTTAATGACAATAAGAATGATTAATGGTGAAATTCAACCAAGAGACTATGTGAGTATTAAATTATGAATGAATTTCTTACAAGCCTGTTATTCATTATGGCGGAATTTGGTATAGTGATCAGTGTATTTTTCGTTGTACTGGTTGTTATTTTTTTCATGCGGCGTAAAAAGAACTCTGAAATCAGCACGCAATTCAAAGAAGATGTCAAAAGTTCTTCCACAGAGAGAATGCAGAATCTGGAAAATAGTTTATCCAGTTCTTTTCAATTGAATGGTGAAGACACTAAATCTTATGCTGAAGAAATCATAAAAAATGAGCGCAAGATTTTTTCTAATGTACTTAAAATATTTTCTGGAAAAGATAAAAGTCTTATTCTCAGCTTGCAGGATGATCTTGCCAGTCTAAACCAGACTTATCAAAAATTGGCTAATAAAATCAGTTCTCAAGTGGATTCTAGTGTGAATGTAAGTAGTTCAGAGGACGGTGATGAAGCTTTACTGGGTGAAGTCAATGTACTGAGAGAAGAGAATGCGCGTTTAAAAGAAGATTTAAAGAAATCGTTAGAAAGTATCGATTACTTGCAAGTTCAGTACTCTGATTTATTCGACAAGACTCAAGAAAAATAAGGTGTTTTTTAGTTATTAAAATCAGAAAATACGATTATAGTTTATAAGGTATCAGTATAGAGATGGCATCCGCCAGCTCTTCATCCAGCCCCTCATATATATCCGCTTTTTGATCATCTGTGATTTTAATATAGTCCCATATACACGCATCGGGTTCATTGGACTTCTCAGGAAGCTTTTCAAGGTAGGTACCCAATACGTAGCAGTTAGATAATGCGTTGGCTAAATGGATTATACAAGCATCTAGTATGATCTCTTCTTCCAGGCACGGCTCATGATGATAACGAATGGTTTGTGTCAGGGTATCAGGAAGCCCCCATTGTTTTAACAACTCAGCACCAATATCTGCATGAGTGAAGCCCAGCATTTCTTTCTCTAGCTTATAGTGAAGTTCCTCATCGCCTGCAGATTTCTTTATTATCTCTTCTGACTCTTCCGGGTGTTTGGAATATAAAAGCAAGCTACCGATATCGTGAAGTAACCCAACAACATAGAGTCTTTCAGTATGAAGTACGTTACACTGCTGAGCAATTTTCTTGGCTAGAATAGCAGTACAAAAACTATGCCGCCAGAATGTGGCCGGCTTAACCAGGTTGGTTGCAATTTTTGAGAATGAGTTAACAGCGACTACTGAGGTGATAATATTGTACAGGTCATCCATGCCTATAATGGATATAGCCCTGGTAATCGTGTCGACTTTACTTCTAATCCCATAAAAAGGGCTGTTAACGACTTTTAATACGTTCGCTACTAGGCTGGGATCGGTTTTAATGATTTCCGAGATATCCTGGATAGTCGAGTGACTGGAGTTAACGGCTTCATTAAAACGAAACCACACATCTGGCGGCGCAATAAGGGTTTTTGTTCCGTCGACTATTTTCTTGACCGCTTCCATCATTCAATTACTCTTTGACCCAGGATTGTAAGGCATCGATTACTTTCTGCGCCTGATCAACACTTGAAATATTAAATTTGGATTTTTGTTGATATTCTCCATTACGCTTTTGATATCGTCGGATGGTGAATTTGATAGCGCCGTATTCCTTCTTGGTTCTATCCCAATCTTGATACTTGAAAATAATGGTAGACCACGCTCCTTTTGTGAGTACGATTTTATCGAGTTCCTTAGTGGTTTCTGTATCGTCTTCTGTATAGCTAATTGTGATTTCGTCGACTGTTTCAGCCATGTTTAACTCCTGACCAGTATTATATTTTTAGTGCGTCTTTTGGGGGAATCTGGATATAAAAGCCTTTTTCGGTAATGACATTTAGGACTTGCTCGGGATCTGATTGTGCCAGCACCATGTCTTTAGTAATGTTTAGTTGCATCACCAGTTCCATAGTGCCTAACATATTCAGAATGGATTCAGGGATATCCACCAGTTTTTTTTCAACTGGTAAAAAAAGATAATGATCCTGTTTACGCTTTCCCTTATAAATCTTACATTCCATACTTGCTGTGAGTGTCATCGCCCGCTATTGAGTTTTAATACCTAGAATCTTCTTTATTATACGCATAATGCCACTAAATAAGGAAGTGATTTTGCCGCCTGCGGAATTATCAATATCCTTTGCATAAGTGCCGTTGTTGATTTCTTTTTCGCGCAGCCTTAATAGTTCTTCTCGAATTTGGCTGGTTTCTGTAGCATTGCGTGCATTTTCAGCTGATGTCAGTTGTTCATCTGTTTCAGACGCTTCTATCGCGATAGCACTAGCACGTAATCTGGCCTCTTGAATCTCCTGTAATCTACTCTTCGCTTTTGGCGTTTCTTGAGATTCTTCCGTGACATGTTCACTAACTGATTCATCGACATGAGATTCAAGCGTTAATTCACTTGGTAAATCATTATCTAACGTTAGTTCTTCATTTAATAATGAACGATCAAAGCTGGGCTCCTGTAAGGAGCTATTATCTTCTGGTATATTTTCTACCAGGTTATTTTCAACTTCATGCGTCTGTTCAATTGAATCATTGAAGAAATCTTCATCAATTGTAAACTCAACGAAGTTGTCATTGTATTGATCTACTGGCTCTTCAATGTCGGAAATATCATGAGTATCAGCTACTTCTAATGCTTCAGTTTCATTTGATAATGTGTAGTCATCACTGATACTGTCTATGGAGGTGACATCTTCCTGAGTAATCGTTGTCGCTTCTATCTCATTACTTTCTGGTATTGGTGCTTCATGACTATCAAGCCCAAGCATTTCAGCTACTTCATTGCCTGATATTGTTCCTTCAGCCGCATTTGTTTCAGGAGAAGCATCTACCTGTGCATCAGAGTGTATGTAATTATCTATGCAAGCCATGATTTCTTTCGTTTTAAAAGGCTTGGTAATTAGATCAGTGCCACCTGCATTATTGACTCGATTGACAAAATCCGGGTCGTCATCATTCGCTGTAATGATGATAAATGGTAAATTAGCGATAGTATCGTCATTTGAGGTACGTACGCGCTCTAGCAGACCAAAGCCATCAAGCACTGGCATAGAGACATCAGAAAATACTGCGGATACATGAGGGTTCTGAGACAATTTGTCCCATCCATCCTCTCCATCATTGGCTTGTAGCACTATAAAATCCTTCTTCAGGATTTTATTTAAAGCAAGCCGGATCACTTTTGAGTCATCGACAATAAGTACCGTCAATTTATCATCAGACTGAGGGGTAGCTTGATAATCTAATGTAGATGCATTATTAATAGTCATAGTATTCAACAGTATATATGATAAAGTTAGTGTAATTTATTAAAAATAACAATATGATACATTCAATATATCGGCGACGGGAAAAGTTTCTTTAGGTGTAATTAACGGTTGTTTAACATCTCTACAGGCGCGTGTAATCCAGGTGGAGTTAAAATATAATAGTCACCGGTATTGAGTGACAAGTTACTTTATGAGGAAATTATGGGCCCTATCCAGCAAAAAATTATAGATAAACTGAATAATGGTATACAGAATGACTACCTGGAAGCGGTGAATGAGAGTGACATGCACAATGTACCTGCGGGTTCTGAGTCTCATTTTAAAATCACTATTGTCAGCCCTGAATTTGAGGGGAAAAATTTACTGGCTCAGCATCGTATGATCAATGCTGTTCTCAAGGAGGAACTGGCGAATTCGATACATGCTTTGGCGTTACATACTTACACTAAGGAACAATGGGAGCAAAAAAGCGGTATTTCCCCACAGTCTCCTCCCTGCCTGGGTGGTGGAAAATAAGCTATTTATCAGCACTGGCAATTGACGATAACCCGTCTTTAAGGGTCGGGTATTTCAGGGTTACTTTCAATTCTTTTAGCATACGTTCAATGCAGATCTTTTTTGATTCAATCAAATAAGACATCATATTTTCAGAAAATATATTTTTACACGCTTCTAAACTGATTTGTTCTGGCTCCGGTAATTTCATTACTTTAGCTACCTGAATAAAGTAGTCACTCATTGTACTTGGATGGCCATCACTGATATTAAAGATTAAAAATTTACCTTTATATGCCATAGCCTTGACGCATGCTTGCACTAGATCATCAACATGAATCCTGTTACTCCAGGGGGATTCATCCAGTTTTAAAATGGGCCTTGCTTGTTTTAAACGTTGCAGCGGTAGTTTATCTGCTCCATAAATACCAGGAACACGTAATATACTGTAACTGACAGACTGTTTGTCACACCAATAAGCCAGGTATTGTTCTGCAGCAAGGCGACGGTGCGCTCTATCAGTGTCTGGTGCAGGGGGTCTCGATTCATCGACCCAGTCATTACCGCAATTCCCATAAACGCCTGTTGTGCTGATCAAAACAATTTTTTCAGGTGACTGTTTTACAGGTATAGAGTTTAAAAAATTTTGAATACGCGGGTCAGTGGTTCCTTGTGATGGAGGTGGGATAAAATAAAAAACAGTTTTGTCTTTGTAATTTATATTAGTAACTACATTGGCTTCATCACAATCGTATTGCAAAGCATTATAATGAGGCGGCAAGGCTTGTTTGCTTTCAGTCGTTTTTACCAGGGCGGTGACATTAACATTACTTGCATAAAGTTGTTGCGCAAGTTTTTTACCCACATAGCCACAACCCGCTATGATAACTTCAGTATGTAACACGTTATTGCCAAATTTCGATAAAGTATGGAATCCATCGTACTAAGATAAATGCAGCAATAATGAGATCCACGCGCATTATATTTCGAAATTTATTTATGTTTTCATTTTTGGCATCAATGAGCCATACCCTGTTCATTAAAGCATCCAGCATTATTACCAAAAAAACCAATGGAGTTAATGCTGGAAGTACAAGAGTACGTAACACCTCTATACCTTCATAACTGGTCTTGGTGCCAGCTTTAAGGGCAAAGATGGCTGTGACAATACCCATGAGACATAAAATGACGC
>Ga0316205_10001550_pt1 | contig 27975 bp, 26 predicted proteins | sample 3monthpyrite_MG_FD_204941 | JGI IMG/M metagenome (GOLD analysis project Ga0316205, IMG submission 204941) | Microbial mat bacterial communities from mineral coupon in-situ incubated in ocean water Damariscotta River, Maine, United States -... | ecosystem: Environmental > Aquatic > Marine >...
ATGTATCCGGATATTCCGGTATGTATGCACCAGGACCACGGCAACAATGAGCGCACCTGCCTGTCGGCCATTAAATACGGCTTTACCTCGGTGATGATGGATGGCTCGCTGGAAGCCGACATGAAAACCCCGGCCTCTTTTGACTATAATGTCGATATTTCCGAGCGGGTGGCCCGCTTTGCCCACTGGGTCGGGGCATCGGTAGAGGGAGAGCTCGGGGTTCTTGGCTCGCTGGAAACCGGCGAAGCCGCCGAGGAGGACGGCTCGGGTGCTTCCGGCAAGCTTAGCATGGAGCAACTGCTGACCGACCCGGGCCAAGCCGCCGATTTTGTCGCCAAAACCAAGGTAGACGCGCTGGCGATAGCCTGCGGCACCTCGCATGGCGCCTATAAATTCAGCAAAAAGCCAACCGGCGAAACCCTGGCGATCAGCCAGATCGAGGCGATCCATGCCAAAATCCCCCATGTTCACCTTGTCATGCATGGCTCCTCGAGCGTGCCGCAATATTTGCAGGACCTGATCAACGAAAACGGCGGCAACATGGCCCAAACCTATGGTGTGCCGATTGAGGAAATCGAGCGCGGCATCAAATCCGGTGTGCGCAAGGTGAATATAGATACCGATAACCGGATGGCGCTGACCGGCACCTTCCGCAAAATCGCCAAGGAAAACCCGGCCGAGTTTGACCCGCGCAAATTCATGGTGCCGGCGATGGCCGAAATGGAAAAACTGGTCATTGACCGTTTTGAGCGCTTCGGCGCTGCTGGCCACGCCGCCGGCATCAAGGTTATTCCGCTGGAAGACATGGCCAAGCGCTATGCCGACGGTAGCCTCTAACTAACCCCCACCTCTTGGGCCCCCCGCGCGGGGGCCCGACAACCCAACCCAACCGTGCCGCATTTATGCGAACGACCCCGCTTTGCCTAAAGGCACCTCAAAGGAGAAAATAAATGGACCAGTCAGATCGTTATGCCGATTTAAGCCTCACCGAAGAGGGCCTTATTGCCGGCGGCAGGCACGTGCTTGTTGCCTATATCATGAAGCCAAAAGCGGGCTTTGGCGGCTATCTCGAAACCGCCGCCCATTTTGCCGCCGAAAGTTCGACCGGCACCAATGTCGCGGTTTCCACCACCGATGATTTTACCCGTGGCGTTGATGCGCTGGTTTATGAAATCGACGAGGCCAAAAACCTGATGAAGATCGCCTATCCGGTGGACCTGTTTGACCGCAACATCACCGATGGCCGCGCCATGCTTGCCAGCTTTCTGACGCTGTGCATTGGCAATAATCAGGGCATGGGCGATGTCGAACATGCCAAGATCCATGATTTTTATGTGCCGCCCAACTTTCTGCGCCTGTTTGACGGACCCTCCACCACCATCAAAGACCTGTGGAACGTGCTGGAGCGCCCGCATGTGGATGGCGGCTTTATTGTCGGCACCATCATCAAGCCCAAGCTCGGGCTGCGCCCGAAGCCCTTTGCCGATGCCTGCTATGATTTCTGGCTCGGTGGTGATTTCATCAAGAATGACGAACCACAGGGGAATCAGGTATTTGCCCCCCTGAAGGAAACCATTACTCTGGTCGCCGACGCCATGAAGCGCGCCCAGGACAAAACCGGCCAGGCCAAGCTGTTTTCAGCCAATATCACCGCCGATGACCATTACGAAATGCTGGCCCGCGGTGAGTTTATTCTGGAAGCCTTCGGCGAAAACGCCTCTCATGTGGCTTTTTTGGTTGATGGTTATGTGGCTGGCCCCGCCGCCATTACCACGGCGCGGCGCAGCTTTCCCAATCAGTATCTGCACTACCACCGTGCCGGCCACGGGGCGGTGACCAGCCCCAGCGCCATGCGCGGCTACACCGCATTTGTATTGTCGAAAATGGCCCGTATGCAAGGGGCTTCTGGCATTCATACCGGCACCATGGGCTTTGGCAAAATGGAGGGCGAAGCGGCCGATAAGCTGATGGCCTATATGATCACCGATGACAGCGCCGACGGGCCATATTTCCATCAGGAATGGGCAGGCATGGGGCCAACCACGCCTATTATTTCTGGCGGGATGAACGCGCTGCGTATGCCGGGCTTTTTTGCCAATCTTGGCCACTCCAACCTGATCCTCACCGCGGGTGGCGGCTCGTTTGGCCATATTGACGGCGCGGCTGCCGGTGCTATTTCCTTGCGTCAGGCTGAACAATGCTGGAAAGAGGGCGCGGACCCGATCGAATTTGCGAAAACCCATCGCGAGTTTGCCCGCGCGTTCGAGAGCTTCCCGAGTGATGCAGACAGCATCTATCCGGGCTGGCGTGTTGCGCTCGGGGTCAACTAATTTACATGCCGTGCCCGGTATGCGGGCACGGCACACCCTAAAACCAACGAGGTAAACCATGGACCGTTCAATCAAAATCGCCCCGTCAATCCTTTCAGCGGATTTCGCCAATTTCGGGCAGGAAATACGCGCCATTGAAGACCAGGGCTGTGACTGGGTGCATGTCGATGTGATGGACGGCCATTTTGTGCCCAACCTCACCTTTGGCCCGCCCGCTGTGGCCGCCTTTCGCCCGCATGTTAAAACCGTGATGGATGTGCACCTGATGATCGCACCGGTGGACCAGTATATCGAGGCCTATGCCAAAGCCGGTGCCGATATTATTTCGGCGCATCTCGAGGCCACAACCCACCCGCACCGCACCTTGCAGGCCATTCGCGCCAGCGGGGCCAAGGCGGGGCTGGCGCTAAACCCCGGCACCGGCCTTGGTGATGTCGAATACCTGCTCGATATGGTCGATATGTTTGTGGTGATGACCGTAAACCCAGGATTTGGCGGGCAAAAATTCATTCACAGCCAGATAGACAAGGTAAAAAAACTGCGCGCCATGATCGGAGAGCGCCCTATCCACATTGAAATTGACGGTGGTATCACCCCTGAAACCGCGCCCTTGATGGCCGCAGCGGGGGCCGATGTGCTGGTGGCAGGCTCGGCCGTGTTCAGCGGTGGCTCGGTTGAAAAGCCCGAAGTTTATGGTGCCAATATAAAAGCCATTCGCGATGCTGCCGAGGCGGCACGCTAACATGAAAAACGTGATATTCGATCTGGACGGCACGCTGGTTGACAGCGCGCCTGACCTGCACGCCGCCGCCAATAAAATGCTGGCGACCATGAGCCTTGCACCGCTGTCGCTGGAGGTTGTTACCTCGTTTATCGGCAACGGGGTGCCCAAGCTGGTCGAGCGCTGCCTTGGTGTTTACGAGCATCCGACCAGCCCGGGAGCGGTCAGTGCCTATCTCGGGTTTTACGATGCCGACCCCACCACCCTTACCCGCCCCTATCCGGGCGTGCCGGCCTGCCTTGCCGCGCTCAAAGCCGCCGGTTGCAAAATGGCGGTATGCACCAACAAGCCCGAGGCCCCGGCGCGGCTTATTCTTGATAGCCTCGCCCTCACGCAATATTTTGATTTCATCGCCGGTGGCGACACCTACCCGACCATGAAGCCGGACCCGGCCCCGCTTTACGGCTGCGCCAAAGCGCTTGGCGGCAATGCGCTCTATGTTGGCGATAGCGAGACCGACGAAAAAACCGCCGCCAATGCGGGCATGGCCTTTGCGCTGTTTACGGGCGGTTATCGCAAAACCCCGGCCGAAAAAATGGCGCATGATTTCCTGTTCAGCGATTTTGCCGAGCTTGCCACCTATGTGACCGCCCCGTGATAAAAGCGCTGATTTTCGATGTAGACGGCACATTGGCCGATACCGAAGAAGCCCACCGGCGCGCCTTTAACGACACTTTTGCCGCCAGCGGGTTGGGCTGGTATTGGGATGTGGCCACCTATACCCGACTGCTCAACACATCCGGCGGCAAGGAGCGGATGGAAACCTTTCAAAAAACCCGGAGCGCCAATGAGCCGCAACTGGACCGGGAGCAGATCATCACCCTTCATGCCCAAAAAAACACGCGCTATGCCGGGATATTGGCGGCGGGTGGTGTGCCGCTGCGCGATGGCGTAGATGACCTGATATCGCGCGCGTCGGCGGCGGGCCTCAAGCTGGCGATTGCCACCACCACCAGCCGCCCCAATATCGAGGCGCTCACCGCCTGTTGCTGGGGCAAACCCCCCGAAAAAATATTTGATATCGTCGCCACCGGCGAGCAGGTGAAAGCCAAAAAACCGGCACCTGACCTTTATGAACTGGCGCTGGCCGGGCTTGGCCTGCCGCCGGAAGCCTGCCTTGCCTTTGAAGATTCGCACAACGGCGTGCTTTCGGCCAGCCGGGCGGGCCTGCGCACCATCGTAACCCCCTGCCAATACACCGCCGAAGACGATTTTAGCGGCGCGGCGCGGGTTATTCCCTCGCTAAAAGGCTTCACCTGGGCCTAGCGTGCCCTCATTTCCACTTCGGAAAAATAGGCAATGCTGCGGGTGCGGGTATTGTCGCTATCGCAAAAAATGCCGATGGATTTGAGCAGCGGGAAATCGTCACGCCCGGTTATATCGCGGTAAATCTGCATCAGGTTCACTTCCTGTTGCTGCCAGACCTTGGTGTTTTCGTCCAATCCGTTGGCCACATAATGCACGGTGTCGCCGATGGTAAAATAGTCACCCGGTTTATACTTTGCATTGCTCCAGACGATTTCAAACCCGTAAGCCCCGCCCTGCCTATCTTCCAGCTGGAGCAGAATGCGCGCCGGGTGGTCATCCCCCTGCTCGGTGGCTTCGTCATAATTGCTGGAAATAGGGAATTCGATCAGCCATTCCCAAGCCAAAACCGGGTAATCTCCGACCTCGATATCGGTGGTGCGCCGCAAAATAGAGCCGCTGCTATTGGTCTCGCAGCGCGCCGCGGGCCGGCCATCCTTTTCGGCAAATTGCATCTGCATGGGCCGCACCATCCAGAACTGGTCATGTATCCAGCCCACCGGCAAATCGTCCATTCTGGTCAGGGTGGAAAACGGCAGCACGGTCACGCTGTTGTTGCTTTCGGCCCGAATGGGATTGGACTCGGGGCCCGGGTTGAAATAGCGCCAGCCTACCCCGCCGATCACTGCCACCGCGCTGGCGACAGCCGCTGTTTTAGCCCATGCCTGCATAATCTTACCTCAAACTCCCGCACAAATTTTTACTAGAAATCACGGCCGTATTCGCCTATGTTAACCGGCTTGCTAGACAGATCATAAGTGGCTTCGCGCAAAAAATCCATCAAGGCGCGCGGGTCTTTGATATAGGCGTCAAGCGCTTCCCGGCCCAGCGGTTCGCCCACCGCAATTTTAACCGGTTTATTGATCCGGCGTTTGAATTCATTCACCAAAAGCGCGGTGCGCAGGGTGCGGCTCATCCGCCCGGCAATATGAAAGCGGCGCGAATTGAACCCCTCGAAAAACACCGGCACCACGGTAGCATTGGAGCGCGAGATCATTTTTGCCGAAAAAGTCCGCCATGCCGGGTCCATCGGGCGGGACCACACGCGCTCGGGCGAAGAAACCGAGCCGCCGGGAAAAATGCCGACCGCGCCGCCGCTGTTGATATAGCTGAGCGCTTCCTTGCGGGTGTTGAGATTCATGGCCAGCGCTTCTTTGCTGCCGTCAAAATTGATCGGCAATATCGAATCGCTGATCTCGTCGGCTTTGCTGAATACTTTATGCGCCATGATCTTAAATTCACTGCGCGCGGAACTGAGGATTTTGCCCATCATCAGCCCATCCAGAATACCGTAGGGATGATTGGAGATCACCACCACCGGCCCGCTGGCCGGAATATTTTCGAGCGACCCTGAAATCACATCAAGCGACAGCCCGTAGCGGCGGGTCACCACATCCCAAAAACTGTTTTCGGCGTTTATGTCTTTGTCATAGCCGCGGGCGCGGTGAATGAGCCGGAGCCGCCCCGTGGCATTTTCGACCGAGCGGATAAGCACGCGGCCCTTGCGCGATTTGGCGGTAACGGCATAGCTTATTTCACGGGTGGCAGAAAAGCGTCGGACCATTGGCTATCCTCATGAGCAGGCAACGGCCCATGTCTAGGACAGTTTAACGCCGGTGGCCAGACAATTCAGTGCGGCCACGCGCCACCTAACGCCGAGAGATATAGCCGCTGATATCGGGCCCCGAGCTAACCGAGATAAGCCCGCCAACCAGCGCCAATGCCATAAACCCAACCAGCGCGCCGAGCAGCAGCTTGCGGGTGGAAAACGGCCGCTGGCCATATACTTTGCCGGTTTGGCCATTCACCGACATCCGGTAGCGCTTGCCTTCCAGCTTATAATGCGTGATCCAGACCGGTAGCAAAACATGTTTGAAGGTCTCGTCTGAAAAGGTGGTGTTTGAGGAGGTGATGATCTGCTGGTCGCCACCGATATCGGCCTTGATCCAGTCCCTTATTTTGGCGCGCATGAATATCTGGCTTTGCTCATAGCCCTCTTCCAGCCCGACCGTGTGGTTTTCTGCGCGAAACCCGGCCAGAAATTCGGTTTGATAGGTTTCAAGGCGCGGCAATGGCCAAGGGGCCAAGGCATCTTTGAACTCGACCGATACCGATTGCGAGCCCGATACCAGCACATCATCAAAACTGCCGCTTACGGTGCCGGAAACCCGTGTCCAGCGGATGGTTGTGGTTTTGCCCGAGCGCACCCGCCTGCCGCGCTTGCCGGTATAATCCGTGATGGTGCGGGCGTCATAGGTCCATGTCGGCACATAAACCCCGTTAAAATGCTCCTGTGCCGCATTTTCGGTAATGCCACCCGGCGCAAACCAGCGCGCGTTCAGCCAGTCATGCATCAGGGTGCGCGCCTGTTTTTCGGTCAGCGCAAACGGCAGCAGGCCTTGCGGCACGATGCTGCGCTGCAAGGTAACATCGGCCACGATGGCGGAATCACAAAACGGGCACAAACGCGAATGCTCATCGGCGTCAAACTCAACACTTGCACCGCAAGTGGTGCAAGTGAGCGACGGATTTTCGACCGTTTCAAGCTCGACCCCGCCTGCGATCTGGTCGCGCAGGTCCATTTCCTCCTGCGCGGCGGCGTCATCCACATGCGGCACCTCCACTTCGGCCGCGCAATGGGTGCATTTCATCATGGCAACACCCGGGTCAAACCGCAGATCAGCCCCGCAATTCGGGCAGGGGAAATCCCGGCGGTCGCGGCGGTTTTCGGTTATTTTGCTGGCAACCCGCCCGCCAGACCACGGGTTGGCCAATGGCTCTGAAGGCGGCGGTGGTGGTGGCGGTCGGCTCATGGTCAGGACCTCGACGCCGCTTGGACGAGTTTCTCGACGCGGTAGGCAAGCGCATCGGTGGCGTAATCAATATTGCCGGCCCGAAACCAGTCCAGAAAAAAACTCCAGACCACAATCGCGACCAGCGCCCAGATAGCCGCCCCGATCCAGCCACTGGTTTTTTCCCGCCGGGTCATGCTGTCGCCCTCAAATTCCGTAAAGCCTTCAATGCTCAGGGTCAGGGATTTGAGCAGCGGCAAGCCCATGGCGACCATGCCAGCGATAACCGCCAATAAGGAAACCGCAAATCCTACCGGATAATCCATGCGAAACGCCTCAAAATAAAATGCCCGCCGCGCAACGGCGCGACGGGCTTAACTTAGCCTTTAATTGGCTCAATTCAATGCCGCATCGGTCACAATACTTGTCCAGGCACCGGTTGGTTCCATGGTGATCACCGGGTCATCGCCGCCAGCCAGCAGCGAATCAACGGTGCGCTGGTAATCGGCTTCATCCAATGCGCCGTTTGAACCGGCTGTGAGTTTGGCAATTTCGCCCATCATGCGGGTTTGGTGCTCAATGGTTTGCGCGCCGGTTTCGTCATATTCCAGCACAATCTCAGCGGCGGCATCCGGGTTTGCCTCGGCCCATTTCCAACCCTTCATCGAGGCGCGCACAAAGCGCACCATGCGGTCAACGAATTCGGGGTCCGAAAGGTTTTCTTCCAGCACATAGAGCCCGTCTTCCAAGGTGGCCACGCCCTGATCCTGATATTTGAATACCGTCAGTTCTTCCGGGGTCAGGCCCGCGTCAATGATCTGCCAGTATTCGTTATAGGTCATGGTCGATACACAGGCGGCCTGCCCTTGCAAAATAGGGTCAACGTTAAAGCCCTGTTTCAGCACCGTCACGCCGTCATCGCCACCATTGGTGGAAAGACCAAGTTTTGCCATCCAGGACAGGAAGGGGAATTCATTGCCGTAAAACCACACGCCAAGGGTTTCACCGGCAAAATCGGCCGTTGTTTCAATACCGGCATCGCGGCGGCAGGTCAGCATCATGCCGGATGATTTGAACGGCTGTGCGATATTCACCAGCGGCAGGCCCTTTTCGCGCGCCGAAAGCGCCGAGGGCATCCAGTCCACCACCACATCGGCACCGCCTCCGGCGATCACCTGCGTTGGTGCCACATCGGGGCCGCCGGCCTTGATCTCCACATTCAGGCCTTCATCTTCATAATAGCCGTTTTCCAGCGCCACATAATAGCCGGCAAACTGGGCTTGCGTGACCCATTTAAGCTGTAGCGTCACATCCTCCTGCGCGCTGGCAGCAAAGCCGCCGAGCGCCAAAGCGCCGGTAAGCAGGCTTGTTTTCATCATGTTCATATTTCTCTCCGTTGGTTGAAAGCCCCGTCATTTTCGGATTGACGGGTGCCAGAAGGTAGCTTTGCGCTCCATAAGCGCCACGATACCATAAAATGCGGAGCCGGCAATGGCCGCCACCACAATTTCCGCCCAGACCAGATCCAGCTCAAGCCGCCCTGCCCCGGTTGAAATTCGAAAGCCCATACCCACAATGGGCGAGCCAAAAAACTCGGCCACAATCGCGCCGATCAGCGCCAGAGTGCTGGCAATTTTGAGCCCGTTAAAAATAAACGGTGCCGCGGCGGGCAGGCGCAGCTTGAACAGGCTTTGCCAATAGCTGGCCGCATAGGTGTGCATTAAATCCTTTTGCATTTTATCGGCCGCATCCAGCCCCTGCACGGTGTTCACCAGCACCGGAAAAAAGATCATTATCACCACCACGGCGGCTTTTGACTGCCAGTCAAAGCCAAACCACATGACCAAAATCGGGGCCATGCCAATGATCGGCAGCGCCGCCACAAAATTGCCTATCGGCAGCAAGCCGCGCTTTAAAAAATCCGATCGATCAATCGCAAGGGCGGTAAGAAAGGCCGCGCCACAGCCCATGGCATAGCCTGTCAGCACACCTTTCATAAAGGTCTGGATGAAATCTGCGGCCAAGATATCGGTGGAGGATACAAAAGCGCCATAAATCATCGAGGGTGGCGGCAGAATTACCGGAGAAATACCCGAGCCGCGCACGATCAGCTCCCACATGATCACCAGCGTTATCCCGAATATGGTGGCCGAGGTCATGCTTTGCCAGCGCCCCGGCTTTTGCCGCGCAATCCAGATATTTAACGCCCAGCCAACGGCCCATACCACCAGCGCTGCAATTATGAGCATCATGCGTGAAACCCCATCCGTTTTTTAGTGATCCGCTCGACCAGCCCGACGCTTGAAACCAGCACCGCCGCCATGGCCGCCGCAAAAATCAGCGCTGCCCAGATCAGGATGGTGGTGCCGTAATAGTTGCCTTGCAGCATGCGCGCGCCCAAACCACCGTTTTGGCTGATCGTCAATTCACCCACGATCGCCCCGACCAGCGAGGCCGCCACCCCGATTTTGAGCGAGGTGAAAAGATAGGGCACAGAAGATGGCAGCCGCAGTTTCCAGAAAACCTGGGTCTTGCTGGCAAACCATGTCCGCATCTGGTCAAGCTGGATGGAATCGGGGCTGCGCAGGCCCTTGACCATGCCGACCACCACCGGGAAAAAGCTGAGATAGGCCGAAATAATCGCCTTGGGCACCAGCCCCGAAACCCCGACCGCATTCAGCACCACAATGATCATCGGTGCCAGCGCCAGTATCGGAATGGTCTGGCTGGTGATAACCCACGGCATCACCGAATTATCCATCGCCTTGTTATGGACGATACCCACCGCCAGCAATATGCCAAGCCCGGTGCCAAACACAAAGCCCATCAATGTAGCAGAAAGGGTGATCCAGGCATGGCGAAGCAGGCTCCTTTTATCGTCAAAAACCTTGGAAAGCCTGTAGGAGATCGACCGCCCCTCGGCGCGGGTCCATTTGCTGATAGCCGCTGTGCCGGTTGATGCCCAAATCTCTGCCGCCACCTGATCCGGTGTTGGCAAAAGCGGTTTCTTCTGGGTCCAGGTATCGGCCACCAGCTCGGTAAAGCTCAACTCATAGCCACCCCGGTTGGCCTTGTCATAGGCCCAGTTTTTGTTGAGCACGATGGCAAAGGCATACCATAGCGCAAAGATCACCAGCGTGACCGTGAGGATGGGCACAAAATTACGCATCATCTTCATGCCCGGCGCGCAGCCCTTCGCGCACCCTATGCGCCAGTTCCAAAAACTCGGGGGATTCCCGAATATCGAGCGGCCGCTCGCGCGGCAACGGGCTGTCTATCACCTCGGTTACCCGCCCCGGCCGCGGTGACATCACCACGATTTTGGTTGAAAGGTAAACCGCTTCAGGAATCGAGTGGGTCACAAAGCCAATGGTTTTGTTGGTTTTCGCCCATAGTTCCAAAAGCTGCTCATTGAGGTGGTCGCGTACAATCTCGTCCAGCGCGCCAAAGGGTTCATCCATCAACAAAATATCGGCATGGAAGGCCAGTGCGCGGGCAATACTGGCCCGCTGCTGCATCCCGCCCGAAAGCTGCCACGGAAATTTATTGGCAAACCCTTCAAGATGCACCAGCTCCAGCACCTCATCCACCAGCTGCTTTTGCTCGGCTTTGGGAATGCCCATAATTTCGAGCGGCAGCCGGATATTGCCGCCGATCGTGCGCCACGGGTAAAGCCCCGCCGCTTGAAACACAAAGCCATAGGCCCGCTTCCTCCGCGCCTCTCTCGGCGTCATCCCGTTTACGCTCACCGCGCCGCCGGTGGGCTGCTCAAGGTCCGCCAATACCCGCAAAAATGTGGTTTTGCCGCAGCCCGAAGGCCCGATAAAGCTCACGAACTCACCTTTGTTGATGGTCAGGTCCACGTCTTTGAGCGCATGCACCGGCCCGTCATTGGTCTCAAAGGTAAGGCTGAGCTTTTCAGCCTTGATGACAGTTTCATCCACCACGCTAAACCCCGCTCGCCGGAATGCCGGTGCGCTCAACAGGGCGCGGCGCTGTCAGTTCTTTCCACTGGCTCAGGGCTTTGTTTACGGTTGCATTCGGCTCCCGCGCCACAAATTCACCGTGGCCTTCCTGGGTTTTGATTTCGCCATCCATCACCGCCACTTGCCCACGGGTGAGCGTATAGCGCGGCAGGCCCTTCACCTGCTTGCCCTCAAACACGTTGTAATCAATCGAGGATTGCTGGCTGCTGGCCGCAATGGTTTTCTCCTTCTCGGGGTCCCAGACCACCAAATCGGCGTCCGCCCCCACCACAATCGCACCCTTTTTCGGGTAGCAGTTCAGGATTTTGGCAATGTTGGTCGAGGTCACGGCAACAAACTCATTCATCGTTAAACGACCGGTCGCCACCCCATGCGTCCAAAGCATCGGCATCCGGTCTTCCAGCCCGCCGGTGCCATTGGGTATTTTGCTGAAATCCCCCACGCCATAGCGCTTTTGCTCGGTGGTAAAGGCGCAATGGTCAGTGGCCACCACGCTCAGGCTGCCGCTTTGCAGCCCGGCCCACAAGCTATCTTGGTGCTGCTTATTGCGGAAAGGCGGGCTCATTACCCGCCGCGCCGCGTGGTCCCAGTCTTTGTTGAAATACTCGCTCTCATCCAGCGTGAGGTGCTGGATCAACGGCTCCCCCCACACCCGTTTACCCTGCATCTTCGCCCGGCGAATGGCCTCGTGGCTTTCCTCACAGCTTGTGTGCACCACATAAAGCGGCGCGCCGGCCATATCGGCAATCATAATCGCGCGGTTGGTGGCCTCACCCTCCACCTGTGGCGGGCGGCTATAAGCATGCGCCTCGGGGCCGGTATTGCCCTCGGCCAGCAGTTGCGCCGTCAGCTCCGCCACCACATCGCCGTTTTCGGCATGCACCAAAGGTGTCGCCCCCAGCTCGGCACAGCGTTTGAAGCTCGCGTAAAGCTCGTCATCATTCACCATCAGCGCGCCTTTATAGGCAAGGAAATGCTTAAAAGTGTTAATCCCGCGCCCGACAACCTCCTTCATGTCATCAAACACCTGCTCGCCCCACCACGTCACCGCCATATGAAATGAGTAATCACAATTCGCACGGGTCGATTTATTATCCCAGCGCTTGAGAGCATCGAGCAGGCTTTCGCCTTGGTTGGGCAGCGCAAAGTCAACCACCATCGTGGTGCCACCAGCCAGTGCCGCGCGGGTGCCGCTCTCGAAATCATCGCTGGAATAGGTGCCCATAAACGGCATTTCGAGATGCGTATGCGGGTCAATGCCGCCCGGCATCACATAGCAACCACTGGCATCCAGCACCTCGTCGCCCGAAAGGTTCGGCCCGATCTCCACGATCCTGCCCCCGTCGATTTTCACGTCGGCCTTGTAGGTTAAATCAGCCGTCACAACCGTGCCGCCCTTGATAACTTTGGTCATGTCATTCTCCCTATACGCATGTTTTCTGTCTTGGGTTCGGCGCACCCGTCACAATTTCCAATCCACACGCCACCCATTCCTCTACTTTGTTCAAATATCCCGGGGGTGCGGGGGCTGGCCCCCGCTCCGGCGCGCGCGTCTATTCCACAATCCCGGCCGTTTCCAACACCGCATGCAGCAACACATCCGCCCCCGCCGTGGCCCACTCGACCGAAATATCCTCCGCTTCATTATGCGAAAGCCCGTCCACACAGGGGCACATCACCATCGCTGTCGGGGCCACCCGGTTAATCCAGCAGGCATCATGCCCGGCCCCCGAAATTATATTTCGGTGGCTATAGCCCAACCGCTCCGCCGCATTGCGCACCGCGCTCACACAACCCTCGTCAAAGGTTACCGGGTCAAACCCGCCCACTTTTTCAAATGCCACCCCAAGCCCCATGGCACCGGCAATTTGCGACGCGCCTTCGCGAAAGGTCTTTTCCATATCGGTAATGGTCGCAAGGTCCGGCGAGCGAAAATCAACCGTAAACACCACCTTGCCCGGAATCACATTGCGCGAGTTGGGATACACATCAATATGCCCCGCCGCGCCCACCGCATCGGGCTTGTGGCCCCAGGCTATTTCATCCACCAACCCCAGCATCCGCGCCATGCCAAGCCCTGCGTTTTTGCGCATCGGCATCGGGGTAGAGCCGGTATGGCTTTCCTTGCCAGTCACAGTTACCTGCGTCCAGCTCAGCCCCTGCCCATGGGTGACCACGCCAATATCCTTGCCTTCGGCCTCCAATATCGGCCCCTGCTCTATATGCAACTCAAAAAAGGCATGCATCTTGCGCGCGCCCACTTCTTCCTCACCCCGCCAGCCAATCCGCTTGAGCTCATCACCAAATTTTTTGCCCTCGGCATCCTCAATATCGTAAGCCCAATCCTGCGTGTGCATCCCGGCAAACACACCCGAGGCCAGCATGGCAGGCGCATAGCGGGTGCCTTCTTCATTGGTCCAGTTGGTTACCACAATCGGATGTTTGGTTTTCACATCAAGGTCGTTCAACGTCCGGATTATTTCCAGCCCGCCGAGCACGCCCAAAACCCCGTCATATTTGCCACCGGTTGGCTGGGTATCAAGGTGGCTGCCCACATAAACCGGCAGCGCGTCAGGGTCGGTGCCTTCCCGCCGCGCAAACATATTACCCATCTGGTCCAGCCCCATGCTGCAGCCCGCCGCCTCGCACCATTTCTGAAACAGCGCGCGGCCCTCGCCATCCGCATCGGTCAGCGTCTGGCGGTTATTCCCCCCGGCCACACCCGGGCCGATTTTGGCCATTTCCATCAGCGAATCCCACAGGCGCTCGCCATTGACCTTCATATTTGCAGCCGGTGCAGCCATCGGTTTTCTCCCTTAATTCAGATTTTTCAACACATCACCAAGCGTGCCAAACAGCTCGTCGATATGGTGCTTTTCAATGATCAGCGGCGGGGAAAGCGCAATAATATCCCCCGTCGTGCGGATCAGCAGGTTTTTGTCATAGGCATCCAGAAACGCCTGAAAGGCCCGCTTGGTCGGCTTGCCCGCAATCGGGGCCAGTTCCACCGCGCCAATCAGGCCTTCGTTGCGAATATCGATCACATTGGGCAGGCCTTTGAGCGCGTGCAGGGCATCTTCGAAATATGGCGCCAAATCCCGCGCGTTTTCAAACAGCCCGTCTTCTTTATAGGTTTCCAGCGTGGCCAGCCCGGCGGCCGAGGCCATCGGGTTGCCCGAATAAGTATAGCCATGAAACAGCTCTATCAGCCCTTCGTCACCCTGCATAAAGGCATCATGAATCTCGGCGCTGGCCAGCACCGCCCCCATCGGGATAACCCCGTTGGTCAGGCCCTTGGCCGTGGTCATCATATCGGGTGTTACGCCATAATGGGTGGCCCCGAAGCTGGAGCCAAGGCGGCCAAAACCGGTGATCACCTCGTCAAATATCAGCAAAATACCATGCTTTTTGGTGATGGCCCTAATTTTCTCAAGGTAGCCCTTGGGCGGCAAAAGCACACCGGTCGAGCCCGCCATCGGCTCAATGATGACCGCTGCGATATTACTAGCATCGCCCAGCGCCACAATGCGCTCTAGCTCGTCGGCAATTTCAGCGCCATATTCGGGCTGGCCACGGGTAAAGGCATTTTCGGGGATGTGGGTGTGGGGCATGTGGTCTACGCCCGTCAGCAAGCTGCCAAAGGTTTTGCGGTTTGGCCCGATACCACCAACTGATATCCCGCCAAAGTTCACCCCGTGATAGCCGCGTTCGCGGCCGATCAGCCGGGTGCGGGTGCCTTCGCCGCGCGCACGGTGGTAAGCAATCGCGATTTTCAGCGCGGTTTCCACCGATTCCGAGCCGGAATTGGTGTAAAACACATGGTCTATCCCTGCGGGGGCCATTTCCACCAGCCGGTTGGCCAGCTCAAATGCCTTGGGGTGGCCCATCTGGAAGGCGGGTGCGTAATCAAGCTCGGCGGTTTGCTTGGCAATCGCCTCCACAATGCGCGGCTGGTTATGGCCGGCATTACAGCACCACAGGCCGGCAGTGCCATCCAGCACCTTGCGGCCATCAGCGGTGGTATAATACATACCGTCAGCGGCCACAAACATGCGCGGGTTTTTCTTGAACTGGCGATTGGCGGTGAACGGCATCCAGAACGCGTTCAGATCATTGGGGGCTGTCATCCTGACCTCCGAAAAAATTCCTTTGACCAAATGGTCAGGTTGAGGCTAGCATAGCTGACCAACTAGTCAAGAATTTGTTTGGAGGCCCGATTGGACACCGCCCGCAAGCCCCGCAATGCCGCCCGCGAGGAAAGCCTCGGGATCATCCTGCACCATGCCGAGACAATATTTGCGGAGTTTGGCTTCAAGGGTGCCACCATGCAGGCCATAGCGGATGCCGCAGGCCTGCCCAAGGCCAACCTGCACTACTATTTTCCGACCAAAAAGGCGCTTTACCGCGAGGTGATCGAGCAAATTTTCACCATCTGGCTGGATGCCGCCGATTCGTTTGATACCTCGGCCAGCCCGCGCGAGGCCCTCACCCAGTATATCCGAAAAAAAATGCAGATCAGCCGCGCTCACCCCTGTGGCTCAAAGGTGTGGGCCAACGAGGTTATTCAAGGCGCACCGATCGTGCAAGACTACCTTCAAACCACGCTAAATGAATGGACGGATACACGCATTAAGGTCATCAACCGCTGGATTTCGGACGAAAAAATTGACGCCGTAAACCCGCGCCACCTGCTTTATATGATCTGGTCTACCACCCAGCATTATGCCGACTTCCAACACCAGATTACCACCCTGAACGGTGGCAAGGCACTGGATGACAGCCAGTGGGATGCCGCCACCGAATCAGTTACCTCGATTATCCTGAAAGGGATCGGGCTTAAGCCCTAGCGGGCCGCGGGCTGGCCGCCTAGCGGCGCTCCCACCGGATGCGGGCCCAGACCCGCTCATAAATAATATAGCAGGCGAGGCCAACCGCGGTATTTGCCAGTGCCAGGGTCCAGCCCAGCTCAACCGAGCCGGTCATCACAATCCCGACAATGCTCATGGTTAAAATACCGGTAATTTGCCAGATCATCGCCTTAACAAATGTGCGTTTTCCTGATTCCATTGTTCACCTGTAACTTTAATTGCCACTTTTTTGCCACGGCGCTTGACGCGCGTAAATTATAGATTTACGCAAGATTTACGCCTTATTGATGGATTTTTTCTAATATGTTGCCTTTTATCACCAAGCACGACCGCGCCGCGATATTTCGCCAACGCCTGAGCACCGCCATGGCCGGGCTTGGCTATAACAAAAGCACCCTTGCCGCCGAAATAGGGGTTGATCGCTCCACCATTTCACAACTGCTCGCCACCGACCAAACCCGCCTGCCCAATGCCCAGGTGGTGGCCGAAAGCGCGCGGGCGCTCAAGGTAAGTGCGGACTGGCTGCTCGGCCTTAGCCAACGCCCCGAACGCGCCAATGATCTGCTTGATATCGTGGTCAACATGCCGGAAGCCGAACGCTCCTCGGTTGACGAGCAGCTTGTGGAATGGCACCGGGAAGCGGCGGGCTACAAAATCCGCCATGTGCCCGCCACCTTGCCAGATTTCCTGAAAACCCCCGAAATGCTGCGCTGGGAATACCAGACCCATCTCGGCAAAACCCCTGATCAGGCCATTGGCGCCATGGAAGACCGGCTTGGCTGGATGCGGGCCCAGCAAAGCGACTATGAAGTCGCGCTGCCGATTTACGAGTTGCAAAGCCTTGCCGCCGGCACCGGATATTACTTCGGGCTGCCAGCCGAGATTCGCGCGGCGCAAATCAGGCAATTCATTGACTTGCACGAAAACCTTTACCCGTCGCTGCGGATATTCCAGTTTGACGCCCATCAGGTTTTTAGCGCGCCGATCACGGTTTTCGGGCCGCTCATGGGGGCTATTTACCTTGGGCGCCACTATATTGTCTTTCGTGATTCCGCCCGCGTGCAGGCCATGACCAACCATTTTGACTGGCTGGTAAAAGCGGCGATTGTCGATGCACGCGATTTTGCGTCGCACCTCGCGGGCCTACAGATTTCAGACTGAAAAATATGAATTGACCGAAAACAGTTTGTGTAACAGCACCGCCCTATTCTATACTCGGCCACCTGCACCAAATGCGAGCTGTGAGCGTGACCGAAAGAACCCCTAAAAAGTCCAATCAACCGCGCGCCAGATCCACCCAGAAGCCGACCCGCATACAGCGTGAAAAAACCGAGGCTATCCTTGAAGCCGCGCTCGAGGTGTTTTCCAAGCACGGCTTTCGCGGCGCCACGCTGGACCAGATCGCCGAAGAAGCGCGGCTTTCCAAGCCCAACCTGCTCTATTATTTTGCCTCGAAAGAAGCGCTCCATTCGGAATTGCTTACTGGCCTTCTTGAAAAATGGCTGGAGCCTCTTGCACAAATCGATCAACACGGTGAGCCAATCGGCGAAATATGTGCATATATCGAACGTAAACTCGAATTGGCCAAAGAATTCCCGCGTGAAAGCCGGCTCTTTGCCAATGATATCATCCAAGCGGCACCGCGCAGCCAGTCATCGCTCAACGGCCAGCTTAAAAAACTGGTGGACCAAAAGGCCGTGGTTATCAAAAACTGGATAGACGCCGGCAAAATCGCACCGGTTGACCCCTTTCACCTGATCTTCTCGATCTGGGCCACAACCCAGCATTACGCCGATTTCGATGCGCAGATCCGCACCATCATGACCGACGGATATAGCGACCGGTTCGCGACCGCCAATACCTATCTGATCGACCTGTTCAGCAAGGCGCTAAGAACGTAACGCGCTGGTTTTCATCAGGGTTTCGGCGATATCTCTGAAGGCCGCCGCCTGGCTGCCATCGGGCTTGGCCAGCACGATCGGGGTGCCGCTATCGGCGGCAAGGCGGATATCAATATCAAGCGGCACCTCGCCGAGCAGCGGCACACCGAGCTTTTCGGCCTCGGAACTGGCACCGCCATGGCCAAAAATATGCTCCTCATGCCCGCATTGCGAGCAAATATGCGTGGACATATTTTCGATGATCCCCAACAGGGGCACATTGGTTTTTCTAAACATATCCATAGCTTTGCGGGCATCAAGTAATGCGATATCCTGCGGGGTGGACACCACCACCGCGCCCGATACAACGGTTTTTTGTGACAAGGAAAGCTGAATATCCCCGGTGCCGGGCGGCAGGTCGATCACCAGCACATCAAGCGTGCCCCACGTGACCTGGTTAAGCATTTGCTGCAACGCCCCCATCAGCATCGGGCCACGCCACACCACCGCTTCGTCTTCACGCATCATCAGGCCCATTGACATCAGCTTGACCCCAAAGCGCTCCACCGGTTCTATGCCGCGCTCGCCCACCGATTTCGGGCGCGCGGTTGTGCCCATCATCCGCGGTTGCGACGGGCCATAGATATCGGCATCCAGCAGGCCGACTTTTAGCCCCATGCCGGCCAGTGCCACTGCCAGATTGGCCGAAACGGTTGATTTGCCAACCCCGCCCTTGCCCGACGCAACAGCCACAACATGGCGCACCCCGGGAAGGCGCTGCGGCCCCTGCGGGGCCTTTTTTGCGGCACCGGTGCCTAAATTCGGCGGTGCCTTTTCGGAATGCGCGGTAATGAGCGCCGAAACCTTGCCCACGCCCGGCAGGGCTTTTACCACCTCGATCACCCGTAGCCTGACCGGCTCCATCGCCACCCCGCGCGCCGCTTCCACTTCCAGCACCAGCCGCACAGTATCGCCTTCAATCGTAATGGCGCGGGCAATTCCGGCCGATACAATTCCCTTGCCGCTCGCCGGATCCTTCACCTGATCCAGTGCCGCTTTTATCTGCTCCCGGTCTATGCCCATTATTATATCCTCGTATTGAAACTTGATGATTGCGCTCAGGCATACGCCTCGGCAACCGGATTGAAAACCAGCAATTTGCCACAGGCGCCGACAAGGCATGACCGCAGATCAGGCACACAAGCAGCGGCGTGGCTGACAGCCGGCACCATCATTAACATTTTAGTGATAATTTATATGGTATTGATTCCCGGAAGTTAAATCTTAACCATGGTCGGGATAAAAGTTAAAGTATGGCGGATATTGTCAGAATTCCTGTGTATTTCGCGGCCGCATTCGGTTTACCATTGGGCCATTCACCGTTTAATGTTTTTTCCCGTGCCAATTCGCCCTATTCACGATTCGCACTTTTAAAGCCCAAGGAACAAAATATGCATGTCGGAATAATTATGGATGGTAACGGCCGCTGGGCAACACGGCGCGGCCTTGCCCGGCTGATCGGCCACAAGCGCGGGGCGGCACAGGTTAAAAAAATCGTGAAAAGCTGCCCCGAATTCGGTGTGGATACCCTGACCCTTTATGCTTTTTCAACCGAAAACTGGAAGCGGGCCGCCCATGAGGTCGAAGGCCTGATGAAGCTTTTTCGAGGCTATCTGGCGAATAACCTTGTGGAACTGCACGAAAAAAACGTGTGCGTGCGGTTTTTGGGAGATCCGACGCCGCTGTCACCCGATATTCTGGTGTTGATGGAAAACCTGAGCTCATTGACCGAAAACAACACGGGCCTGAACCTGAATGTCGCCATCAATTATGGCGGGCGAGACGAGGTGGTCCGCGCCACCAAAGCGATTGCCCGCAAGGTCGCCTCCGGCGCGCTCGATGTTGACAGCATCACCGAAGAAATCTTTGCAGAGCATCTCGATACCAAAAACCAGCACGACCCTGATTTGATCATCCGCACGGCCGGAGAAATGCGGCTTTCCAATTTCATGACCTGGCAGAGCGCCTATTCCGAGTTCGCTTTCCTTGAGGAATCATGGCCCGACTTCTCTGCGCAAGTGTTTGAAAAAACGCTTGTAAACTTTCGGTCACGCACACGGCAATTTGGCGCGGTTGTCTCAAAATAATCAGAAATTTCGGCCCGGGTATTTGCGCGCCAGCATGCCCTGACACGGTAAACCTGTGAGCGTTTTCCGGCAAAAAAAGGAGGTAGAATGTTTTTGCCCGCGCCTTCGCTTCTTTTCAAGGTATTCGCGCCTGTCTTGCTTCTTGTTTCAGGGTGCGCCGAGGTTTCGCGCACCGCATTTCCGGTCGATAGCGCCGCTGGCCTGCCCGAAAATGTCCGGGTTGTCGCGCTCACCCCCCAGAATATCGGCCAAAGCAGCGCCCCGCAGCACAGCGCCCAGGCCACCTCCAGCCTGTCCTCTGCGCGCTCGAACTGGCAGTATAATATCGGTGTGGGTGATGTATTGAGCATCACGGTGTGGGATTATCCCGAGCTCACCCTGCCAGCCGGCCCCCAGCGCAGCCAGCTTGAATCCGGTAGCACTGTCAACGAAAGCGGCGATATTTTCTATCCTTACCTCGGGCAGGTGCGCGTTGCGGGCCGCCTGGTCGGGGATGTGCAGCGCGAACTGACCACGCGGCTTGCCGAATTTTTTCCAGACCCGCAGATCGAGGTCAAGATTGCCGCGTTCAATGCGCAAAAGGCGGTGGTTACGGGGGCGGTGGCGGCCCCGCAATCGCTGGCAATTTCCAACATTCCGCTCACCCTTCTTGAAGCCATAAATGCCGCCGGTGGCCTCAAGGATGACGCCGATAGCCAACGGATCACCATTCGGCGGGCCGGGCGCATCCACCGGGTGGATCTGAAGGATTTTCTGGAAAAGGGCAACGCGGATAACAACCCGTTATTGCGCGGTGGCGATGTGGTAAATGTGCCGGTGGCCAAGGCCCGGCGCGCCTATATTCTTGGCCAGATAACCCGCCCGGGGATTGTCGAGCTCGGGTTTGACGGCCTAAACCTGACCGAGGCGCTGACCATGCAGGGCGGGCTGGATGAAACCAAAGCGGATGCCAAAGGGATCTTTGTTTTCAGAGGGTCGGCGCAGGGCACCGATGTTTTTCAACTCGACGCCACCACCCCGCTGGCCTTTGTTTTGGCCACACGGTTTTATCTTCGCTCTGAAGATGTGGTTTATATTGTCGCCGATCCCGCCTCGCGCTGGAACGATATTATCGGCCAGCTCATCCCGACCATCGGTGCGGTGCGGCAGGCCCAGCTCATCGGGAGTGATTTGTAGTGATAGGCTCGGTGCTTGTTGTCTGCGTAGGAAATATTTGCCGCTCGCCGGTTGGCGAAAGGCTGATCGCGCAAGCCTGCCCTCACTTGCGGGTGGAATCTGCGGGCATTGCCGCCCTTGTCGGCCATGCAGCCGACAGCACCACCAGCGCAGTAGCCGCCGCACACGGGTTGGATATGCGCGGGCATCTGGCCCGCCAGTTCACCCCCGAGATCGCCGCAGAATTTGACCTGATCCTCGCCCTGGAAAAGGGGCATATCAGGGTGATATCCGATCAAGCCCCGGCGCTTAGCGGCAAAACCATGCTTTTGGGCCAATGGCTTACCCCCTCCGATATCGCCGACCCCTACCGCAAAAGCCGCGAATTTCATGAGTTGGTTTTTGCCCAAATCACCGCCGCCAGCACCGCCTGGGCCAAAAAACTGGGAGCCGGTTAATGGCCACACTGCAAGAGGATTCCGAAATCGACCTGCTGGAACTGTTGCGGCTTTTTTATGCCAACAAGTTCAAGATTATATTCATCACCCTGTGTGCCGCGCTCATCGGGCTGGCGGTCGCGTTTTTTTCAACCCCGATTTACAAGGCCGATTCCCTCATCCAGCTCGAGGAAAAAAGCAGTGGCGGCATGGCGCTCTCGGCTGATCTTTCGGGGCTGTTTGCCGATACCCCGCAATCGGTCGCCGAGGTTGAGATTTTGCGCTCGCGCATGATTCTCGGTGAGGTAATTTCCGCGCTTCGGCTCGATATTTCGGCCACGCCCAAGCGCCTCCCCGTCATTGGCAATTTTCTCAGCCGCTATGCTTTTCCCGCGCCCGATATTTCCTTTCTTGCCCCCTATGCCTGGCGCGAGGAGGGCATTGAAATTAGCCGCCTCACACTGCCCGAAGCGCTGATAGGCCAGCCGGTTCCGCTCACCTATCTTGGCGGCGGCGCCTACGAGATCAGCCTTGGCGGCGAGGTAATTTCCGGCAGGGTGCGCACCCCTTTGCGGCGCGATGATCTTGGCTTCGCCCTTATGGTCGAGTCAATTACCGGCCAGGCCGGTCGCGAATTTATCTTGAAAAAGCAAAGCTTTGCCACGGCATTGGCCGATCTGCGCGCTGCTTATTCCATTTCCGAGCGCGGTAAGGGTTCCTCCATCCTCCAGCTTTCGCTACAAAACCCGGACCCGGATCTGGCCACGCGGATTCTGGCGGAAATCGGCGATGTATATTTGCTGCAAAACATCAACCGCAATGCCGCCGAGGCCGAGAGCAGCCTGACCTTCATTCAAGCGCAGCTCCCCGAGGCCGAAGCCACGATGCGCGCGGCAGAATCTGCTGTAAACATCTATAAACTATCGCAAAACTCGGTTGATCTGAGCTTTGAAACCCAAGCCCTGCTTGAGCAATCGGTGGATATACAGGCCCAGCTCAACGAATTGGCGCTGCAAGAGCGGGAGTTGCAAAAGCGCTTCACCGTCGCGCACCCCGCCTACCAGACCCTGCTGGACAACCGCGCCCAGCTCACCCAGCGGCTTGACGAAATTCAGGCACAAACGGTCAACCTGCCGGAAACCCAGCTTGAAATGCTGCGCCTGAACCAAAACCTCGAGGTGGCGCGGGAAATTTACCTGCAGCTTGTCAACCGGGCGCAGGAATTACAGGTTATCAAAGCCGGCACCATCGGCAATATTCGCGTCATTGATGCCCCGATGGCCTTTCCGCTACCTGTAAAACCGGCCAAGGCCATGGTGTTGGCGGTATCGGTGCTGGTTGGCTTTGTGCTGGCGCTGGCGCTGGTTTTGCTACGCGCCTATACCCGAAAGGGCATTGATGGGCAGGCGCAAATCGAGGCGCTCGGCCTGCCTGTTTATGGCACGGTTCAAAAGGTTGGCAACGGCGATTTAGGCATCGCCGCCAGCAAAAAAAACCTGCGGCCTGTATTGGCCAAATCCGACCCGACCAACCTGTCTGTCGAGGCGCTCCGCAGTCTGCGCACCAGTTTGCATTTCGGCATGCTCGACAGCAATTCCAGCCTCCTGTTAATAACCAGCTCGCGCCCCGGCGAGGGCAAATCTTTTTTGGCCGTCAATCTCGCCACGGTTATGGCGCAAGCGGGGCAGAATATATGTTTGGTCGATGCCGATATCCGCCGCGGCTATTTGCGCCGCTATTTCGGCATTGAAAAATCCGCCCTCGGGCTCACCGATGTATTGGCCGGAGATGCCAAAATTGAAGATGTCATCCATGTGGATAAAGACACCGGGCTGCATTTTATTCCCGCCGGGAAATACCCGCCCAATCCGTCGGAACTGTTCATGCACAAGCATTTCGCCGAGGTCTGCGCCTATCTGGATGACCGTTTTGAGCTGACTCTGATGGATGCACCACCGATTCTTGCCGTAACCGACCCGGTGATCATCGGCAAATATACCGGCATGATCCTTTTGGTGGTGCGGCATCTGTTTACCCAGATTGGCGAGGTCAATGCCTCGCTGCGCACATTGGAAAACAACGGCCTGAAAGCCAGCGGCACGGTGCTGAATGCCTATGCGCCAAAAGCCAGCAACAAGGGTGTGGGCGATTACAGCTATCAATACGCCTATCAAAGCCGCGATTAAAGCGGCAGGTTTCGCGCCGTTAGCCAGCTCACCAGTTCTGCACGCACCGATTGCTCGCCGCTAAGGCGAGCGCGGTCAATCACCGCGGTTACTTCGGCCAGATCCACAGCCCGCAACAGCCGCTTTACCGGCCCGACAGAGGCGGGCCGCATTGAAAGCATCCGCATGCCCATGGCGGCCAGCGCCAGTGCCTCGACCGGGCGGCCGGCATCTTCACCACAAAACGAAAGCGGCGTGGAAAGCCGTGCGCAACGCTGGGCGATTTGCTCGATAAAGCTCAGATAGCTGACATTGAGCGTATCATAGCGCTGGCGCACCAGCTCGTTTTCACGGTCTGCGGCAAAGAAAAACTGCTTCAGATCATTGCCGCCGATCGAGATAAAATCTGTCAGTTCAAAAAACTGGTCGGGCGCAAAGGCAAGGCTCGGGGTTTCCAGCATCGCCCCAATCCGCACATTTGCAGGCAATATATGCCCTTGCTGCGCCTCGATATCCAGCTCTTTCAGGAGCATTTCCCGCGCCTGCCGGAATTCTTCAAATTGGGCAATAAACGGAAACATGACGCTCAGCCGCCGCCCGTTGGCGGCGCGAATAAGCGCCTGCAATTGCATCCGCATTACCCCCGGCCTGTCCAGCCCGATGCGAATGGCGCGCCAGCCAAGGGCCGGGTTTGGCTCCTCGGGCCGCTTCATATAGGGCAGCGCTTTGTCCGAGCCGATATCCAGGGTACGAAAAACCACCGGTTTTTCACCGGCGGCATCCATCACTTTTGCATATAACGCCCGCAACATCCCGCGCTGCGGCACGCGCGAACGGATCAGGAATTGCAATTCGGTGCGGTATAGCCCCACGCCTTCGGCACCCGAAGGCCCGAGACTGGGCAGATCCACCATCAGCCCGCCATTCATATGCAGCGCTATATTTACACCGTCGAGTGTCGTTGAAGGCTTATCCCGCAGGCCTTTATAGGCCTCCTGCGCCTCTGCCTGCATGGCGATTTTTTCACGAAAGGCGGTGGCAACCGTATCATCGGGCCGCAAATGAACCGTGCCGGTTTCACCGTCCACCAAGATCGGATCACCGCTGAGCGCCTCACGGGTTATCCGCTTGGCATGGATCACCAGCGGGATAGCGAGCGATCGCGCCACCACAGCGGCGTGCGAGCCAACCGAGCCCTCCTCCAGCACCACACCCTTGAGTTTGTTGCCATAATCGAGCAGTTCTCCCGGGCCAATATTGCGCGCCACCAAAATGGCGTTTTCGGGAATGCCGCGCTCCTCGGCATCTTCACGGCCGGTCAGAATGCGCAATAGCCGGTTGGCAAGGTCATCCAGATCATGCAGGCGCTCGCGCAAATAGGCATCCTGCACCCGCGCCATCCGGGTCCGGGTCGAGTTTTGCTCCTTTTCAACCGCCACTTCGGCCGCCAAGCCCGACTCGATCGAGCCAAACATCCGGTTGCGCCAGCCTTTATCCTGCGCAAATAGCCGATACGCGATCATGACTTCGCGCTGCTCGCCGGTGTTTGCGCCCCGTTCCAGCATCTCGTCAATTTCGGCCACCAGCATTTCCAGCGCCGCGTGCAAACGTCTGGTTTCAACCTCCGGGTCATCGGCCACCGGATTAGCGATCACGATATGCGGCTCGTGCAACAGCACAACACCCTCGGCAACCCCTTCCTGCCCGCGCAAGCCGCGCACAAAAAACGGCCGCCGATGCTGGGCGGCAATCGCCATTTTATCGGGGCCGGTAAAGGCGCCAAGCTCGGTCATTTCCGCGATCACCATCGCCACAACCTCCAGCCCGTAAATTTGGTCTTCCGAAAACTGGAGCGGCTTTTTGCCCTGCACCACCAATACACCAAGCACCTCTCCCAAGCGCTGGATAGGCACCCCCACAAAAGAGGAATAAACCTCCTCACCGGTTTCGGGCATATAGCGAAAGCCACGGGTGGCCGGGGCATCGGCGCGGTTGAGCGGCACGGCGGTATCAGCCACCTGCCCCACCAGCCCCTGCCCGACACGCAGCCTGGTTTGGTGCACCGCTTCGGCTTTCAGCCCATGGGTTGCGCAAAGCTCAAGCGTGGTTTCATCGCGCTTGAGATAAATCGAGCACACTTCGGATTCGAGCGAGCAGGCAATAAGATAGGTAATACGGTCCAGCCGCTCCTGCCCCTCGCCGGCTTCGGCCAGCGCATCGCGCAGTCTTTTCAACAAGGTTTGGGAGTTGATCCCGGTGCGATGGTCCATTGGCTCTCTGAAAGAAGGCGCCTAGGGCGCGCGATCAAGGTCAAAGGCATCATGCAACGATTGCACCGTGAGTTCCATATATTTCCGGTCCACCAGCACAGAAACCTTGATCTCGGATGTGGTGATCACCTTGATATTCACCCCGTCATCGGCCAGATTTTTGAACATTTTCTGTGCTACCCCGGCGTGTGAACGCATGCCAACGCCCACAATCGATACTTTGGCAACATTCACGTCCTTATCCAGCTCGCGATAATTGAAATCGCCGCGCGCCTTGGCTTCTTCCAATGCGCGCTCGGCTTTGGCCACATCGCCCACCGGGCAGGAAAAGGTCATATCGGTGCGGCCATCCTCGGCCATGTTTTGCACGATCATATCTACGATAATGCCCGCTTCCGCCAAAGGCGTGAAAATCGCCGCAGCCACGCCGGGCCGGTCGGCCACCGAAATAAGGGTGAGCTTGGCCTCATCCCGCGAGCAGGCGATGCCGGTTACCACATTGGATTCCATGATTTCATCCTCGTCACAAACCAGTGTTCCCGGTTCGTCGTTAAAACTGCTGAGCACCTGCAGGCGCACCTTGTAGCGCATCGCCAGCTCTACCGAGCGGGTTTGCAACACTTTTGCCCCAAGCGAGGCCAACTCCAACATCTCCTCAAAGGCGATTTTTTCGAGTTTGCGGGCCTTGCCGGTGATGCGCGGGTCGGTCGTGTAAATACCGTCTACGTCAGTATAAATATCGCAACGCTCGGCGTCCAGCGCCGCGGCAAAGGCCACAGCCGTGGTATCGGAGCCACCACGGCCGAGGGTGGTAACCCGCCCGTCAGGCCCAAGCCCCTGAAAGCCGGCCACCACCGCCACCTCCATGCCTTCAGCGAATTTTTGATCAAGATTCTCGCGCGCAATACCCTCGATCCTTGCGGCCCCATGCGCCGAAGTGGTGTTAACCGGCACTTGCCAGCCTTGCCAGCTTCGTGCCTGAATACCCATTTCCTGCAACACGATTGCCATCAGCCCCGAGGTCACCAACTCGCCCGACGCAACCACGGCATCATATTCGCGGGCATCATAAAACCCCGGGGTTTCGGCATCGGCACCGGTGGCCGCATCCCCGACCAGCCCCACCAGCCTGTTGGTTTCGCCCGACATTGCCGAAACAATCACGATCACCTGATGGCCGCGCGCCACTTCACGCTTTACCTTGAAGGCGGCATTGCGAATGCGGCCAAGATCGGCTACCGAGGTGCCACCAAATTTCATTACCAGCAAAGCCATGGTCGAGGCTCCAAATCCACATGTTTCGCGCGATACTTACCCGCGTTTGCCACCAACAACAAGCCCAACCGGCGAAGGTCGCCTCGGGGGGGCATCGAGCCCCCCGCTCGGCGAGGCTCCCCATAAAGAGAGCCCGAAAAACGCCGGCATAAGCGCCCGAGGCCCACGCCGGTTATCGCCCATCACCCAGGCGCAGTGCCGCTATTTTAGCTGGCGGCAGGAATGGCCTCGATCAGCGCTTGCAGAACTGCGCCGATTTCGACGCGCTGCTCAATATTTGCATAGTCTATCGCCCCGCCATACCGGGCGCGCAGCCCGGCCAAACCGGCCTCATAGGCCCTGAAAAACGGATTGCGGTTTATTGCGGCGATCAACATCGGGTTGGTCGGGTTAAGAGTGCCGTTTATCTCTTTGATCACGCGGGCATAGGCATCCGGGTCTTGCGCCCTTAAATCGTCCAGCGCGGCCTGAACCCCTTGTTGCTCGGCCCTGATAAGGCCGCCTGCATCCGGCACCCCGCCGGAAAGAAGGTTGCGCATCCGGCTGGCACTCGCCTGAGTTGCCCTTTGCGCCACTACATTGAC
>Ga0316205_10001552_pt1 | contig 27953 bp, 27 predicted proteins | sample 3monthpyrite_MG_FD_204941 | JGI IMG/M metagenome (GOLD analysis project Ga0316205, IMG submission 204941) | Microbial mat bacterial communities from mineral coupon in-situ incubated in ocean water Damariscotta River, Maine, United States -... | ecosystem: Environmental > Aquatic > Marine >...
AGAATTAAGAAATTTGTTGGTTAATCAGTAAATTAGTGTTGACCGACAAGGGGTGAATCAGTATTATAGCGCCCCTCGAAACGACATGTTTCGAACAGCAATAACATTGCAAATATCTACCATTCCCTGATAGCTCAGCTGGTAGAGCAACGGACTGTTAATCCGTTTGTCCCTGGTTCGAGTCCAGGTCGGGGAGCCATATTCGAATAGCAATATCATTTGCTATTAAAAACAACAGGTTACGTGATTACACGGGCCTGTTTTTTTTTGCCTATAATTTTTATCTACTTCTAAGTCATTCTTTTATATACTAATTTTTATCAGACCCAGATGGCAAGATATAGTTTCCAGCTACAAACTATAGACACGAACTAATGCTAACTACCCAATTTTGACCTGAGCTTCTTTTTAACCAGATCAATATGCAACAAAAGATTAAAGAGCTGATCCGTATATGACAAAGGTGTTTTTATTTTATTAACCTGAAGCTCTACCTGTTCGAGCTCGTCTATGAGTTTATTATATTGCTCTTCAGTTAGTTGTTGAGTAAAAGCCGATGTATGTTCTATTTCCTGAAGCTTTTCATACCATCGATAAATACTTGAACGTATTTTCCAGCGATAAATAGATGGCATAATTTTTATTAACGGCAACATTAATGCCAGTAGAGGAATTAATAATACAATCATACGATCAATAAAGATCGCGACATTAAAAGGTAAATATCGCATGAGAAATGGTGGGCCAACTTTAAAATACCGCTCTGCCATCTCGCTAATAGGTAAAACCGTTTTGTGCGCTGAAGGAAACTCATTAGACGCTGAGAACAGCCCCGGTGAACTGTGAATTTTTTTAGTCGCCTTCAGTAATAATACCTGTAAGGTACTATGCAAATTTTTATCAACCACCAGATTGGCTGTAGGTGCAATCATAGTTATATTTTTAGATGGAATATTTTTATGTAAATCTATCACCCCCTCTGCAAGGGTAATTTCTGATAAATACGGTAATAAATAACTATAAGCCTTTGCTCGATCAAGGCTTAATAAATGCACTCGACTATCTCGAAGCAACTTCTGAATAACAGGTGCTTCTGAAGAGGCTACAAAAAAAGCAATATCAATATCATTCTCCAGAATACCTTTTGTGGCATCTTTATTAGATAACGACAAAAAAGAAGCAGCCTTACTGTCAATTTCATTCATTTTCAACAGTGTGTTAACCATTGATTGTGTTCCGCTATTTTCTGGGCCCGTAGCGATACGCAGTTTAGAGAAATCTTTAAGCTGATTAACATGAAGCTGACTATTAAGAAAAACCCAAACTGGCTCATAATATAAACTACCCAGAGAAACCAGGTTTTCATTACTTTCATTTTGACTTATAGCACCACCTTGAACAAAGGCAACTTGAACTTCATTTTTCAATAACCGACTGATATTTTCATGCGAGCCTGACGACTCGATAATTTCCAGAGTAATACCGTCTTTAATTAATTCATCACGGTATTTTTTTGCGATCTGATAATATGCTCCATTTACATGACCTGTCGTAATTGTTATTTTTGTTGGTGCAGCAGGGGCAATAAACCGTGAAGCAACCCAGAAAGAAGCCACAATTAAAATAAAAATTGGTAAAAATGTAACTACGATGTCACGATAAAATTTAAACGATTTAACAGCCATATTATTCCCTGATACTTTTTACGGATGAACAACAAATTGACTAACATAAATACTATAACAGCTACACCCATATTTGTCTGTTATGGGCAGCCCCATAGCTGCTACCCAGTTTTTTTATGAATAGAAAAAACCTGTTAATAAATTTTATTATTCATATTGCTAATTAATTACAGCAATTATTTCAAAATTATTAAAAATCTTGTCGAAATTTTCCATATTTCATCATTTAACCTCTTAACAAATTGATTCGTAAGAGCATACAATTGATCCAGCTTAAAATAAATTTAATCAATATCCGTATTATTTAACGCATAGAACGATCTACACTTACAACTATATAGTTAAAAATATTCTTATAACATTATGTCAAAACAGGTAACATTAAAACGCAGCATTACTTTGCCCATGATGGTGCTTTACGGACTAGGCACAACCATCGGCGCTGGCATTTACGCACTGATTGGTGAAATAGCTCATATAGCTGGTTATTACTCACCTATTTCATTCTTAGTCGCTTCTATTATGGCTGGCTTTACTGCCATTTCGTTTGCTGAACTTTCTGCACGATTTCCTCGGGCAGCTGGTGCTGCACTCTATGTCAAGCAAGGATTCAACTCAGATCGTTTATCAACTCTAGTAGGGCTACTGGTTATTTCAGCCGGACTGGTTTCTGCCGCTGCCCTTGTTAATGGTTTTGTTGGTTATTTACATCAATTTCTAGAGTTAGAACGTGTTAGCGCAATTATCATTATCACTTTAATACTGGGTGGTATCGCAGCCTGGGGTATTGCTGAGTCAGTGATTATTGCCAGTATCATCACTATAGTTGAGATTGGTGGTTTATTATTAGTCGTTCTAGTTAGCGGGGATGCATTATTGACTCTGCCCGATCGCTGGGCCGAATTAATACCACCCGCCAATATCGCCAGCTGGAGTGGCATTTATCTGGGTGCGATTCTATCCTTTTATGCCTTTATCGGTTTTGAGGATATGGTTGATGTCGCTGAAGAAGTCAAAAATGTAAAACGCAATTTGCCACTAGCTATCTTATTAACACTAGGCATTACCACGTTTATCTATATGTTATTAATAATCACCGCTGTATTATCTATGCCACCCTCTGAACTTGCCAAAAGTGAAGCACCACTGGCCGAAATTTATCAATTTCACACTGGTGAAAAAGCCATAGCTATCAGCATAATAGGTATCTTCGCGATTATTAATGGCGCGTTAATACAAATGATTATGGCGTCACGTGTTTTATATGGTTTAAGTTCAAGGGGTTTACTGCCTCAATTATTAAGCAGTGTGCACCAACACACTCAAACCCCTTTGATTGCTACAGCAGTTGTTACTTTTACGATTCTTATCGTTGCCCTTATCGGTCGTCTCACATCACTGGCTGAGATGACTTCCATTATTATGTTGAGTATTTTCTCAATGGTTAATTTTTCTTTGTGGCGAGTTAAACATCGCGACCCTGACCCAGATGGCATAAAAACTTACCCCATCTGGATACCTGTTATTGGTTTTCTGGTTAGCAGCGCTTTTGTGTTGAGTAAATTATTGAGTCTTTTGTGAATGAAATTTGTTTTATTAGTATAAAATCAGCATCAAATCCCAGATTTAGATTCTGTTTTCTGGAATTATTGCATGTGGTTTTACTTCAGAATATTTATTATCTGATTAAATGTAGAGAGAATTATGAAATATTATAACTGGGTTCTTATTACTTTTTTATTATTGGTGAGCACGGATATCATCGCCGATAAATCTGATCGATTATTACGTTCTGCAAATCGATATTTTTCAGCTCTACCTGATGTTATGCCGGGGTCTGAAAATGACACACCTGAACGCATTGCACTGGGAAAGAAACTTTTTTTCGATAAACAATTATCTATTAATAATACGCAAGCCTGTGCATCCTGTCATCGACTGGAGGACGGTTTTGCTGGAGTTGATAATCAGGCTACATCAGCCGGTGCAAAAGGCGATATGGGAAACCGAAATAGCCCAACAGTATTAAATGCGGGTTGGCAGGATAGTCAGTTCTGGGATGGTCGAGCAAAAAACCTGGTTGAGCAGGCTAAAGGGCCAATATTAAATCCAATTGAAATGGCGATGCCTGATGAGAAAACAGTAGTAAAGAAAATACAGGGTATTGAAGAGTATCAAAAAGATTTTTCTATTGCATTTCCTACAAGTGTTCCAGTGATTACCTATCATAATATTGCCGAAGCCATAGCCGCTTTTGAACGAACCTTAATAACACCTTCCCGGTTTGACGATTTCATGAAAGGAGATACCGCAGCTTTAAACGAGGCGGAAAAGAGAGGACTAAAAACATTCATTAAAATTGATTGTAAGTCGTGCCATGATGGTAAGTTGCTCGGCGGTGAACTGTATGAAGTGTTAGGTAAAGAAGTGCCTTACGAAAATCAGTCTGATCAGGGTATTTATGAACTAACTAAAAATGAAGATGATCGCATGGTATTCAAGGTGGCGTCTTTACGTAATATTGCACTCACCGCACCTTATTTTCACGATGGAAAAATAAAAACGCTAGATGAAGCTGTGCGCAAAATGGCCAAAATACAATTGAATGAGGAACTATCGGCTCAACAAGTTGAAGATATCACGCTATTTCTAAACACTTTAACAGATAAAAAAAGAGCGCATTAATAAATAAATGAGGAGATTTAAGGCATGTTAATGAATGAAATAATGACTTAATACGCAACCTTAATCTATTGATATTTTTAAAAGCTGAAGACTACAGCCCTTTTCTGTTTTATTAGGTTTGGTTTTTTATGGCTAAGAAGATATCCCCGAAGGCAATTGTCGGGGATCCAGCGCCCTTAAAGTCACTAGATTATTTAATATATCTATGTATTTAAATCTTCGGGCCGTGCAGAAGAACTAGAATATGAATGTTGAGTGTCTACTTTCTATCAACTGAGAATAAACTACTCTCAACCAAGTCTGATCCCATTAATATATAAGCCAATACTAATTAAATGCCATGACATTTATTAATTTTAACAAAAATAAAAATGAAATCATCCCTGAATAGGAATAATATTGAGTCTCGACAACTCACGGGGACTCTACATGAAATCTACTGTCTTCTATAGTAATCTGATTCGTGACATTCACAATATACGTTCAAAAGCTGTATTAAAAGTATTTCATATTCGTATAAAAAATTATCATAAAGTATCGCCTAAGCATAAACGTGACAGTGAAATAACGTCCCCTTTGCTAAGCTGTTTACATAACCTGATATACAAGAAACAGGACATTGAGATATCTACGCTTTCGGATAAAACAGACTCAGAAGGCAACCCGGAAATACAAGCCAAATTGCATAATATTGACACTCTTGAAATCGACCCGATAACTTACAATGAGCTTTCTAACTACTTTCAATCTAAACACAATGGTAATGGGGTACGAACCGGAATAGAAGAAACTCTGGTTCAAAGCACCTGGAACCATATACATGCTGCCGTGCGATATGCCCGACAGGGTGAACTCCCTAACTCTAAAATGCATGCTGAAATTGCCTCTTACTCGTGCAGAGAGCTGGCTCACTTTATGACTACAGATAATTACCAAAAGTTAATGGCTAGCATTCAAGTCAACTTAAGAAAATTACACTAAGTATTTTCTAAAAACATTAACATTACGCATCAAATATAAATTTACATAACTCTATTTTTCAAACGAAAAAACTAAATTAAGTGCGTTTTATCGATCTAAATTTAACATTCAAGTTGATAAAAGACTTATCGCATTAATATTACTTTCTACACTTATGTTAACTGGTTGCAGTATTCCCGTATGCTGTGGACCAGATTCAAACACACCATCAACACATCGAATATCAGACAAGAATCCGCTATCAATCCAGAAACCAGTCAAAGAAATCAATATCAAATTGAGAGCAAAAAAAAGCACCTACATTTCTGTAAGTGCTTGATTAATATGGGGTGAATGAAGGGACTTGAACCCTCGACAACCGGAATCACAATCCGGGGCTCTACCAACTGAGCTACACCCACCATAAAACATCAAAAATGGTGCGCCTGACAGGACTCGAACCTGTTACCCTCGGCTTAGAAGGCCGATGCTCTATCCAGATGAGCTACAGGCGCATGTACTAGTCCGTCCAGATCTGCAGGACCATGCAAGGCATTATCAACTATTTAGACAATACCTTACATTTTCTTATTTGGCCTCGTTATAAATAACGATGGTAGAGAGATTACAAAACACACCCCTGTGTTTTTCCCTTCAGGCCAGAGTGATAAAAAGCATCACTCTGTTAAAAATGGCTCCCGGCCATTTTTTCGAACGCTTATCGTTCGAGCCTCTCTACTGGACCATGCAAAGCATTATCAACTATTTTGACAAAACCTTACATTATCTTATTTGGTCGGGGTAGAGAGATTCGAACTCCCGACATCCTGCTCCCAAAGCAGGCGCGCTACCAGACTGCGCTATACCCCGATATTTTTCAACATTATCCATGTTTGGCGATATGCTAGTAAGCACCTGCACTTCTGTGAAGAAGCAGGCTTCGCTTGACTGCGCTATACCCCGAACTTTTCAACATATTCCCTTGTTTCGAGTTGCAATTAAGCTATTACCCGATCTCGTATATTACATTCAAGTAGCAACAAACGAGGAAGCGGATATTACGCATTTAGTCGATTCAGGTCAACAGATTCATGGCGTAATTCATTAAAATACTTATCTTTATTCTATTATGCCGCTTGTGGGGGATAGCCAATACGTGAGAAAATCCGCCCCTAAATTCAATCCTTACATTTACTGAGTACATTTTAAACATGTCTGCAAAAATCATAGATGGTAAACAGGTTGCGGCTGATCTTCATGCAACCATCAAGCAACGTGTTGAAAAGCGTCTAAATGAAGGTAAAAAAGCCCCGGGGCTAGCGGTTGTGTTAATAGGCGAAGACCCTGCTTCTCAGGTATATGTTCGTAATAAACGCCTGGCTTGCGAAAAAGCCGGCATTATATCTAGAGCTTATGACTTACCTGCGAGCACAACTCAGCAAGAACTGAATGATTTGATTGATCAGCTTAATGTCGATGATGATATTCACGGCATACTCGTGCAGTTCCCATTACCAGATGGCCTGAATGAATCAGCAATTATTGAACGCATTGATATTAAAAAGGATGTTGATGGTTTCCACCCTTTTAATCTGGGCCAGTTAGCTCAACGTGGGCCAGGTCTACGACCCTGCACGCCTTATGGCGTGAAACTTTTATTAGACTCTACCGGTGAAGTATATAAGGGCAGAAACGCCGTAATTGTAGGCGCTTCTAACCATGTTGGGCGCCCGGCTGCACTGGAAATGCTATTAGCCGGGGCGACGGTTACGATTACACACCGTTTTACTACTGACCTGGAAGATCATGTACGTCGATCAGACATAGTTATAGTAGCCGTTGGTAAGCCAGGGCTTGTAAAAGGTGAGTGGATAAAAGATGGTGCCACGGTAATTGATGTCGGCATTAATCGTCGAGAAGATGGTAGCCTTTGCGGAGATGTCGATTTCGCAGCTGCTTCACAACATGCCGCGTGGATTACTCCAGTACCGGGTGGTGTTGGGCCAATGACAGTGGCGGTATTACTATTAAATACTCTCGATGCGGCTGAGAATTTGTATAACAAATAACAATATAGTTAAGTCACCACCATTTCCCCTCCTTTCAGTAAAGCCCCCCCTCAAATATGGGGCGGGTGATTGTGCTACACTTTAATAACCATTAAATAACTCATTTACCTCGACGTTTTAGCCTATGCATGATGCCATTAGCGATACAATTATCTTACTGAGCATTTCTGTTGTTTGCATAGCATTATTCAGACGGATAAAACTACCCGCTATATTGGCTTACCTCACGGTTGGTATTTGTTTAGGCCCCCATGCAGCTAACCTTGTACAGAGTTCTGATACATTACATTTTCTCGCTGAAGTTGGCATTGCCTTTTTATTATTCAGCCTGGGTCTGGAGTTCTCTTTAAATAGACTCATCGCTAACCGGCGCTCAGTTGTTGGTCTGGGTAGTGCACAAGTTGCTCTCACATTATTAATAGCCGGTTTAAGTGCCTGGTTATTAGGTGTCAGTAAAGAAACCGCTTTTGTCATTGGCTGCATCATTGCTTTGTCATCAACCGCTATTGTTATCAAACAACTGGGTGAACAGTTGGAGCTGGATTCACGACATGGCAGCGCCTCAATATCTATTTTGTTATTTCAGGATATAGCAGTCGTCCCCATGCTGGTTATAATCCCGGCAATTGCCAGTGAACATGAAACCTCCTTTCTGGTAGAACTTTCTTATAGCTTTGCCATGGGTGTTGGCGTTACCGTGCTGATGCTGGCAATTGGACGCTGGTTACTACGCCCGTTATTTCATGAAGTTGCTTCAGCCCACTCTGCCGAGCTATTCACAATAACTGTATTACTTATTGCTTTAGTTTCTGCATGGGTTACTGAGCTAGCCGGTTTATCGATGGCACTAGGTGCCTTTCTGGCTGGCATGATGTTGAGTGAAACCGAATTCAAGCATCAAATTGAAAATGATATACGCCCTTTCCGTGATATTTTTCTCGGCCTGTTCTTTATCACTGTAGGCATGATGTTAGATTTGAGCAGCCTTTTTGAATTTTTGCACTGGGCAATATTACTCGCCATTAGCATTATTGTTGGTAAAACATTACTCATAATGGTTTTAAGCAAACGCATAATTGGCTCATCTACTGGCGTTGCTATGCGTACGGGTGTCGTATTAGGCCAATGCGGCGAATTTGGTTTCGCCATAATGGCACTCGCTGTGAGTTTCAATTTACTACCTGAAACTGAGTCTCAAATACTACTAACCTCAATAGTACTCACCATGATAGCCACTCCCTTTCTGGTTAAATACAACGGTTTGGTTGCTAAAAAATTCACTGGTAGTTATTCAAGGAGCAGAGAAGAAACAAAAGATTCTATTAGTGAAGAAACCAGTAGTATGGATAAACATGTCATTATCTGTGGCTTCGGACGAATTGGACAAAACATAGCAAAAATTCTCGATTCAGAAAACTTTAAGTATTTTGCACTTGATTACAACGTAGACCTTATAACAAATGCAGCTAAAGCGGGTTACAAAGTATCTTTTGGTGATTCAACTCATCGTGAAATATTACAAGCGGCCGGTATAGAACGCGCTTCAATTTTAGTCATTTGTCACGACAATGTCGGCTCTGCTGAGAAAACACTACGACAGGCAAAAGCGCTTAATTCAGAAATCCCTATTTTAGTCAGAACAAAAGATGATACTTATTATGAAAAGCTAAGTGATGCCGGAGCAACGGAAGTTATTCCAGAAACACTTGAATCGAGCTTGATGATGGCATCTCATGTACTGTCATTGCTTGGTATTCCCATGGCGAGAATTGTTCGTCGTGTTCAGGAAATGCGCAATAATAAATACGCAACTATGCGTGAATTTTTTCATGGCAATGAAACAGACGATCTTGAACTACCTGATGACATTCGCAAACGCCTGTCTTGTTATACCCTTGAAGAAGGTGCCTTTGCAATTGGCAAGAAAATAGAAGACCTTCAACTGCAATCTAAAGGTATAACATTGCATAAAAATCGAAAAGATGATTCTAATGTTGTACCCCCAAATTCCGATGAAGAACTAAAATCGGGTGATGTTCTGGTACTGTTTGGAACACCAGAAGATCTGGAACATATTGAGGGTTACCTGTTAAATGGTTAAAATAAACACCATCTAGCCTCAACATCACCAAAAAGCTAGCCTCATAACTAACCTGTATATATTAAAAGCCTTTGCTATGATCTCAAAATCAACTTTACAAAAAGCCTCTGATGAAAAAATAATAAATCAGGATCAGATTGAACCGCTCTATCAATTTATTAAGAACGAAAAGTTGATAAAGGCTAATACAGAAGAACCTTTAAAATTCATACGTAGTTTTGGTGATGTTTTTATTGCCCTCGGTATTATATTATTAGTTGTTTCTATTAATATGACATCATTAACTGGCTTGTACTTTTTAATCCCCGCAGCAGGCTTTATTATTATAGCTGAATGGCTTGTACGTATTCGTCGCCTTGCACTTCCAGGCATAGTGATTCTGTTATCTATATTGTTTTTTATAAACAAGGCTTTTGCCTTTGATAGTGGTGATGCAACCACCTTCGGTTTAGGCATAATCACTCTTAGCAGCCTTTTATTTTATTTACGGTATAAGATGCCGTTTAGCCTTTTACCCCTGGCAGCCAGCCTGGTAGCAATAACTATTATTCAAATCGGTATGGATGTGCTTGATAACCCGGCAATATTTGTTGCATTAGGCTTAATTACCTTTTGCATTGCGATGTGGTTTGACTCACGAGATACAGGAAGAGAGTCTCATCTTAGCGATAGCGCTTTCTGGTTGCACTTGTTAGCGGCCCCTTTAATTGTTCATGGAGCCATGCTGTCACTCATCACTAGTGACAATCAATTAATTCATTCATTTAGCAATGATGTTTTGATGCTGTTGTTCTTTAGTGTTTTTTTTCTAACAGCTTTATTTGTTGATCGCAGGGCAATGTTAGTGTCCACTCAATTATATGCCATTTATGCACTTACACAATTATTACAAAGTGACATTATAGATTCACAAAATGTAATGATTTACGTATTAATGGCACTGGGCTTGTTTGTAATATTTTTCGGTACCTACTGGTATAAAACAAGGCGGGTGATTTTTGGTGCACTTGCTGACAGCAAGATCAGTAAATTCGTTCCCAACTTACATACAAGAGATGTAAGTTAAGTAACTACGTTTTAAACACCTTATTTCTGATATCTTTTATGTTGTTTACCAACAACAAAAAAAGATCTGAAAATATAGTATGTATGCTCTGTTATTTAAAAAAGAGCAATAACCTCAATCAAATTCAACCAGACCTTTCATTACCATATCAGTAGCACTAACCAGCCCAATGATAGTTCTATTCTCTACTACTGGGGCTCGAGTTAAACCAAACTGCTCAAACAATCTGGCACAATAACGTATATCCATATGAGGATCGATATTAATTACCGGTTTTGACATGATTTCAAAAATATTAACTCTGTTAGGTGAGCGATCTTTGGCTAATACTTTCTTAACTATATCTGATAACAAAACAATACCGTATTCATCATTATCATCTCTTTTTTGCACTATTAATGATTTAGTTTCTATATTCTTCATCATTTTAAGTGCTTCCATCACTGTCATTTTTCCATCAACGATATCAACGTCTTTCTTCATTACATCACGCACAGTTATAAGCTTTTTCTTCATTACAGTTCCTCTTCAACAACGTGCACTAAACTTTCAATCTGATGCGCAACACCCACCGCATCTTCCACATCAATTTGTATCGCAATACCACTTCCCGGCCCGGTATCAAACTCACCGACAACTGATATTTCTTCTAATATATGACGACTTAAATGCTCTTCTACCAAAAACAGCAAAACATCCCGCTGAGTTTCAAGTGATAAGCCTAAAAATGTTTTTGTTTGTGTTAATCCCTCACCTCGAGCATTACTAATTATAGTTGCACCCGTAGCACCTGCACTTCGCGCAGCATCCATGACATCACCTGTTTTAGTATCGTCAACGAATGCAATTAATAATTTAAAATGCATATCAAATCTCTCTCTAATTTTTAACGTGACCGATTATTAATATACTCAGAAATCTGTGCATACGCCATAACCGACATAATTGGAAATAAACTGGCAAAAGCGATTAAGCCAAAACCATCAATTAATACATTTCTACCCGGTACTGTTTCCGCTAGACCCAGCCCCAGTGCAGCTACAAGTGGAACCGTTACGGTAGACGTTGTAACACCACCAGAGTCATATGCCAGTGGCACAATCATTTTTGGAGCAAAGAAGGTTTGAATAACCACAACAATATAACCACTGATTATAAAATAATGAATAGGCAATCCCGTTACTATGCGATAACTGCCTAAGGTTATTCCAACAGCAACGCCTATTGCTACGGCTCTACGTAAACCCCACACACCTATAGCCCCACCAGAAACCTCATGTGCTTTTATTGCAACGGCTATTAATGAAGGTTCAGCAATAGTTGTACTAAAGCCGATGGCAAATGCAAAAATATATACCCAGTAATAATCAGCCCAATTTATAACATCAGGTACAAGCCCTGCTTCGCCATAAATAAACGAAGGGTTTGTTAATTGATCCGCCATTAAACGACCAAGCGGAAACAAAGCCTGCTCTAAACCCAATAGAAAGAGAGACAGGCCAACTAACACATATGCAAAGCCAATAATAACTCGTTTAAGATTGGGTATAGGCCTGCGAATAACTAAAAATTGAAAGCCAAAAATAATACTGGCAATGGGTAATACATCTATCGATGTATCAATGATCATCTGCAGAATTCTCAATAGTAAATCCATCAAATAACCATCCCGTATGCCATAACAAAAATCATTGGCGTTAAAGATGCGAAAGCAATCAGACCAAAACCATCTGTCATCGGGTTTCTGCCCTTAATAGATGATGCCAGCCCAACACCAAGTGCGGTAACCAAAGGTACAGTTATTGTTGATGTCGTGACACCACCGGAGTCGTATGCAATACCAATAATCTCTTTGGGCGCCAGTGCAGTCATAATAACTACTAAAATATAACCACCCATTATCATATATTGAATAGACCAGCCTTTAAGGATTCTCAAGACACCGATAACAATTGCCAGGCCGACTGAAAAGGCCACAGTAAAACGCAAACCATCGGCATAACTTTCCATAGCTTCCTGTGTATTTATAATCATGCCGCCCTGTGCAGCCACTTCAGAGGCTTCATCTGCGACAGCAATCAAGGCTGGCTCAGCTACCGTTGTTCCAAAACCCAGACAGAAAGCAAAAACCAATAACCACACTACACTGCCTTTTCGCGCAAAGGCATTGGCCATACTCTCACCAATTGGGAACAAACCCATTTCCAGACCATATATAAAGAAGGTTAAACCCAGAATGATAAATAAGGTACCAATAATAATATCGAAAAAACCGGGAATAGGCTGTTGTAAAACAAAGGCCTGAAAAAAGCCAATTACCAGAATAATAGGCAACAGGTCTCTTAAACTTCCCAACATCGATTTGAATAGTGCAAATAATGCCTGTTGCAAAAATAACTCCGAATACAATTTTTAATTATATAAAACTATGAAAATGATCTGTTATTTTCAATAACGTACAATTGTGTAACTTTTTGATATCTAAAACTACTTTTCAGTTCTCACAAAGCAGCCCAGTGAGACTGATAGTTCACATTCTTTATTTAACCACCAGCTTATTATCTAATGTAAATCTGATAACTTAAATATTTACGAAATAATACTATCATGTCTGATTTATTAATTGAGCTTCAACTTCTATAATTTGTTGAGTCATATCAAGAACACTATCAGGATTTAACGAAATAGATGAAATCCCCTGCTCTACAAGCCAGCGAGTGATCTCAGGAAAGTCTGAAGGTGCCTGCCCACAGATGCCAACATATTTACCTTGAGCTCGACAGGCATCAATTGCCATTTTCATCATTATTTTTACCGCTTCATTTCTTTCATCAAAACCGGTTAATAAACCCGAATCTCGATCAACGCCTAATGTAAGTTGTGTCAGGTCATTTGAACCAATTGAAAAACCGTCAAAGTCAGCCAGGAACTTATCTGCCAGTAACGCATTTGCCGGTATTTCACACATAAGATAAATTTTTAAACCTGAGTCACCTCTGCTTAATCCAAATTCAGATAATAACTGTAATATATTTTTGCCTTCATCCACACTGCGTACAAATGGAATCATGATATCTATATTATCGAGCCCCATTTCGTCACGCACCATCTTTAAAGCTTTACATTCCATCTCAAAGCAATCACGAAAACCTTTTGAAGGGTAACGATATGCACCTCTAAATCCAATCATCGGGTTTTCTTCATTCGGCTCAAACAGCTCGCCACCAATTAATGAAGCATATTCATTTGATTTGAAATCAGATAACCTAACAATAACCTGCCGCGGGTAAAATGCGGCTGCAATCATACCGATACCTTCTGCTAGTTTCTTTTCATAAAAATCTATGGGACTCGCAAATCCGGCAATATTCTCTGTCACCTTTGCTTTGATATCTACCGGTAATGAATCAAATTCAAGCAGCGCTCTGGGGTGAATTCGAATACTTGTATTTATTATAAATTCCAGTCTTGCTAAACCCACGCCATCTACAGGCAACCTGGAAGTTTCAAACGCCAACTCAGGGTTGGCCAGATTCAGCATAATATGTGTATCAGGATTTTTTAAATTAGAAACATCTCTTTTAATTTCACTAAAATTTAATAACCCAGGATAAATATAACCCGTATCACCTTCTGCACATGAAACAGTTACTTTCTTACCGGTTTTGATATTACACGTCGCCTCACCGCAGCCCACTACTGCTGGAACGCCTAGTTCTCTTGCAATAATAGCTGCATGACAGGTTCGGCCTCCTCGATTAGTAACTATGGCAGACGCAATTTTCATTACTGGCTCCCAGTCCGGATCGGTTATATCCGTAACCAAAACTTCACCCGGTTTTAACTTATCCATTTCACTAGCATCTAAAATAACACAGGCTTTACCTGACGCTATTCGCTTACCAACACTTTTACCTACTGCCAGAGGTTGCGGCACATCCTCCTGCTCAATTTGAAAATGTGTTTGATAGTGTTTATTCTCATCGGCATGTATCGTTTCAGGTCGCGCCTGCAATATAAACAACTCTCCGGTGTCTCCGTCTTTTGCCCACTCTATATCCATTGGTCGCCCGTAATGCTTTTCTATACACATTGCAAAACGAGAAAGCTGCAAAACATCATCATCATTAATACTAAATTTATTCTGCTCCTCTATCGACACTTCGATATTACGCGTTGATAAACCCGCTGTGGTGTCATGGCTATAAATCATCTTAATATCTTTCTTGCCAAGATAACGCCTGATAATCGGCTGCTTCGTTTCCAGCGTTGTTTTAAACACATAAAACTCATCGGGATTGACTGAACCCTGTACTACATTTTCACCTAAGCCCCAGGCTGCGTTAATTAGAATTACGTCTTCAAATCCAGTTTCTGTATCAATAGTAAACATAACGCCAGAGGAGCCGCTATCAGCACGTACCATCTTTTGCACACCAATGGATAGGGCCACATCCATATGCGCAAAACCTTTATCCACTCGATAGGAAATCGCCCTGTCTGTAAAAAGTGAAGCATAAACTCGCTTACAGGTTAAAATTAAATTTCGACGACCTGAAATATTAAGATAGGTTTCCTGCTGTCCTGCAAATGATGCCCCGGGAAGGTCCTCTGCGGTAGCGGAGCTACGTACTGCTACATCCGGGTAATCACCATATTCTTCGCCTAATTTTTCATATGCTGCTACTATTTCTGCTGCAACATCTTCCGGCATTTCAGCATGTAATACCCAGCTACGAATTTGCCTGCCTACTCTGGCTAAGGCATTTACATCACTGGTATCTAACCCTTCAAGTGCATTGCGCACCTTTTCAACCAGGTTATTTTGTACCATATAGTGATGATACGCTCTGGATGTAGTGGCAAAACCGTTTGGCACCTTAATGCCCTGTGCAGACAGGTTACGATACATTTCTCCCAGAGAAGCATTTTTGCCCCCAACCTGATCTATATCACCAATACCCACATCACCAAAAAAACGTACATACGTCATGCTAATCCTTTATCAATTATTTAATACATTAGATATAAGTATAAGACGTGAGAAAAGAAGTGCTGAAAAAATATGAAAAGGACTAAATAATTATCGACTTGCTCGATAACGCACTGCTAAGGAACATCTCCATCGGGGATGGATCTCGTTTTTTGAGCTCCGTCCCCTTAACCCATACCACTAGAAACTGATAATAATTTAAAGCTCACTCTGTAGTGCTTTGGGTGGTATCAATGAGGGGAAAGGAGTAAAAAGCACGTCCATCCCCGATGGAGATGTACCTTAGCAGAGTTTTTTTTCAGAAACGTCCATGCTCTAACATTAATAATGTACAGTCTTTTACAAAGGGAATGTCATGATGCAATAAAGCCAGTTCTAGCTCATCGCTTTCAGTACCCGGGTTTAGAATTACTCGGGATGGACTTAACTTTACAATTTCGTCTATTAAAGGGCTTATTCTTTGAGGGCCGATATACAAAGTCAGCGTATCTACCGGGGCTTGAATCTGCGACAAACTATGTTTTACCACTAAACCTTCTATATTTTCTAATTTAGGGTGCACGGGTAAAACATGATGACCATACTCCTGCAGCATTTTAATCGCTTTGTATGAATAGCGATGGGGCTTATTGCTGGCGCCGAGTACAACTATCTTGGAGTTTTGCATAGCTTATATTAACTATTTAAATGCTCAGGTTTTACAAATTTAATTTCTTGTGGTGCACTGTAGTCTCGGTCATAAACCAGAGTAATCTGTTGCTGACCGTCTTTTTCTTTTGATTTCACCTGCTTTAGCTCTGGTAGTCGCGTTGCCAGATAAGCCATGCTCGCAGAAATTAGCTTTTCATCATCCATCTTAATTGCAAACATAAGCTGGTCTGCTACAAACTGGGCCTTTTGTTCCTGGTCAGGAGCAAAGATATTACCTTGCCCACTGGGAATACCCATATCCATTTTCTCATCCATCTTTTGCAGATAAGACAATTGTTGTTCAGCCAGCGGTTTGCTCCGATCATATTCAATCTCTGAATCACCATTCACTACAGCAACCAAAATACTCATACTCTATAACCTAAAATTCGTTAAACCTGTATTCTTTATACCCGCCAAGGCAGATAGGTGACCTATATTAACATATTTTAATTTTCCAGCCTTATTCTTATCCCTGACGGGTGTCTGCCTGATACAATAAAGCCCTCTTATAAACCCCTGGATACCCTATGAGCCAAGCACCATCAGCCTTGTTACTAATTGCTACAGGCTGCCAGCACTGCCCAAGCATGTTACTGAGCCTGTCAGATTTAATCAAAGAGGGCAAAATATCACAACTAGAGGTCGTAAACATTGTTGAAGCCCCAGAGCGTGCACAGGCTTTAAATGTACGTTCAGTACCCTGGTTAAAGATAGGTGATTTTGAACTTGTTGGCCTGAAATCAAAGTCAGAGATTCAACAATGGATAGATAAATCAGCAGACGCTGAGGATATGGGCGCTTATTTTGAGGAACTAATGGTCTCCGGAGAAATCTCAAAGGTGCAACAATTAGTTGAAGACAAACCTCGGCACATGAAAACGCTGCTAGACATCATGGCTAATGAAGAATCCAGTTTGTCTGCACGTATTGGCGTTGGTGCGATTATCGAACAACTTGCTGGAAGTGAAATTTTACAGAACAATATTGATGAGCTGGGTGTCTACTGCAAAAGCCCGGTGGCCCGCATTCGAAATGATGCCTGTTATTATTTGGGTTTAAGCCATCATGAACAGGCAGCGAAATATATACGCCCATTATTAGATGACATGGATAATGACGTTAAAGAAATTGCTCAAGATGCATTAGATGAGATCGCTGAAAACCAGGTAAAAGTTTAGAAATTTAAAGGATGATAAAAAATGAAATGCCATGAAGTAGATTACAAAATTATTGGTCACGACATGCAAATGGTCGAAGTAGAACTGGATCCAAATGAAACGGTTATTGCTGAAGCGGGCGCGATGACCTACATGGAAGATAATATTACTTTCGAAACAAAAATGGGGGATGGCTCTGAGCCTGACCAGGGCTTTATGAGCAAACTATTTAGTGCAGGGAAACGCGCTATTTCTGGTGAGTCACTCTTTATGACCCACTTTACAAATACCGGTTCAGGTAAGAAACATGTCTCTTTTGCATCACCCTTCCCCGGCAGCATAATTGCTGTTGATATGTCTCAGATAAATGGTGGCCTGTTGTGTCAGAAAGATTCATTTCTGGCAGCGGCTTTAGGCACGAAGATAGATATCGCCTTTAATCGAAAACTGGGTACGGGTTTCTTTGGTGGCGAGGGCTTTATTTTAGAAAAACTTCAGGGTGATGGTATGGCCTTTATCCATGCGGGTGGTACGGTCGTAAAAAAAGAACTTAACAATGAAACACTGAGACTCGATACAGGTTGCCTGGTGGCATTTAGTGAAGGCATAGATTACAACATTGAGATGACAAAGGGCTTAAAGAGCATGTTCTTTGGTGGTGAAGGCATGTTTTTAGCGACACTAAAAGGCACTGGATCAGTATGGATACAAAGCCTGCCATTCTCTCGACTGGCTGATCGTGTGATTGAGCATGCGCCTTCACATGGTGGTAGCGACAAGGGTGAAGGCTCGGTTCTGGGCGGCATAGGCCGCATGATCAATTAGTAAAAAGAACGGTACAACAGAATTGACCTTCGTTAAGTCAATTGAAACCCACTACATTTACAATCATTTTTTAATTTATTGAAATACTATATGAAAGCCTTCTGGAATACTTTTAATGCAGCTCCGCACCGCTTATTCTTTTTTAGCGGTGCCGTGCAACTGATTCTTCCCGTATTACTCTGGTCTGTTGAACTGCTCGGCAGATATACCAGTATCTGGTCACCGCTTAATACACAGATTCCCACCACCTGGGCACATAGTTTTGTGATGATTTATGGCCTGTTTATCTTTTTCATTTTTGGTTTTTTAATGACAGTATTTCCCCGCTGGATGAATACAAAACCAATGGATAAAGAACAATATATTATCCCTTTCATCACGTTAAACACCGGTTTGATTATTTTCGAAATCAGCTTGTTTTATAATTTATCATCCCTGTTCTCTGGCCTGGCCATATTTTTATTTGGATGGCTCAATGGTATTTTTATTCTTTATCAAACATTTAAACAGGCACCTGCACAAAACAAACGTTATGAAAAAGTTATTCTAGGCGCATTGATTTCAGGTGCTTTAGGGGTAACTAGCTACGGCTGGTGGATTTACAGTGATAACTGGCAATTCATGGAGTTAGCGATAACAGCAGGAATCTGGTGTTATTTACTTCCCTTATTATTCACTGTTAGCCATCGAATGCTGCCTTTTTTTAGCAGTAACATAATTGATAATTACACCATTTTCCAACCTGCCTATAGCCTGTGGATATTTCTAACTGGTTGCGTGGGTCACTTTCTGTTAAGTGTCTTCAATATGCCTGAATGGTTATTTTTGGCCGACATACCCTTAGCCGCTATAGTATTAGTGCACACAATTCGCTGGCAATTGCTGGCTAGCTTTAAAGACCGGTTACTGGCGGTATTACATATGGCTTTTTTCTGGTTATTTATAGGCATGGTACTATTCAGTATACAAAGTTTACTATTACAGGCTACCGGACAATATATTCTGGGTAAGTCACCATTACATGCCATTACAATAGGCTTCTTTGCCTCACTGCTTATCGCTATGGCATCACGCGTCACTATGGGACATTCAGGTCGAATGCTGGTATTAGATAACATGAGCTGGGTGCTATTTTTGGGTCTGCAGCTCACCGCTATAATGCGTATTTTCTCTGACCTTCAGTATGACAATATTCTAATAAGTAACAATTTAAATCTGGTTGCAGCCGCATTATGGCTACTTAGCTTATCAATCTGGTTTATCAAATATGCGCCTATGTATTTAAGTGTTAGAGTTGACGGACGAGAGGGTTAACAAGCTTTTAAGCATTAAATAATTCAGGTTATTTCATAACTGAAATTTGCTAAAGTATTACCTCCCCCTAAAGAGTATATAAACATGAGTTATGATAGCTATGAATTTCCACGTTTTTGCAAAAAATGCAACTGCGACCTTGAATTAGATGAATACGCAATAGACACACACACTTGCCAGAACAAACATACATTCTTCTTTAAATGCCCGAAGTGTGCTGACTATGTAGCCACGGCCATGTCTAATATTCCCCAGGAAAAATGGAAAGACTTCATTCCCGCAGACGAGATAAATGAAGTTGAAGCAAAATACGAAGCTGCAATGAAAAGCCACTAAGTTAATACTATGACCCGCGAAAAAACTAAAACAGCTTTTTACAAACAACCTGCAATAATTATTTTTGTGTTATTTATTGCGGGTTTTTTTCTGGTACAACATTTTTCAAAACAAATGATTTCAGATGAACCTCTGGTATTAACTAAAACCAGCACACCTGACATTGTTATGTATAGCAGTCAAAATTGCCCCTATTGTTATATCGCCAAAGAGTTTTTTAAAAAACATAAACTTGCTTATACAGAATATGACATTGACCGCTCAGAAAAACACATGCAGATGTTTTATTTACTCGGTGGTAGAGGCACCCCTCTGGTAATAATTAATAAAGAAATCATTCACGGTTTTGATGAGCAACTAATGAGAAAAGCCCTATGAAAATTTGGGTCGATGCAGACGCCTGCCCCGTAGTCATAAAAGAAATTTTATTCAAAGCGGCAGAAAGAACAAAAACAAAAATGACTCTGATTGCAAATCATGTAATCAACGTTCCATCTTCACAAGTTATTAATTTTATGCAGGTGTCTCATGGTTTTGATGTTGCTGATAATGAAATAGTAGCAAGACTTAATTCAGGCGATCTAGTCATTACCAGTGACATCCCCCTTGCAGATGAGGCGATTGAAAAGGGAGCAACCTGTCTTAGCCCTCGGGGTGAATTATTAACCAGAGCCAATATTAAATCCCGATTAAATATGCGTGACTTTATGGATACCTTACGCTCAAGTGGAGTTGATACCGGTGGACAATCTGCCCTCAACAAGAGTGACAGAATGGCATTTGCCAATCATCTGGATAAGTTTTTGACGCAGAATACATGAAATCAGATAAAGTACTGCATTCTCATTTTAGACATATGAGTCTTAATTGAATCAGATAACGAAATAACCATAAAAAAAATAAGTTTTACTGCTATCATTTTATAATTGTTAATAAAATAATAACAGCCAATGCACAGAATTCTAATAACAGCCTTGTTAGTTTCTCCGACTATATATGCGCAGCAGGAAAGGGAAGATTTTTTCTCTATGTCACTTCAGGAGCTTTTACAGGTAGAAATAACCGGCTCCACGCTTACATCAGAAAGATCCACAACCGTGCCTGCGGCCGTGTCTGTCTTCACCCATGATGAAATTGTCCGTATGGGCCTCGATACCCTTGACGAATTAATGAATTTAGTGCCCGGCTTTCAGTCTTCACGTTCATCGTTTTCATCATTAATATACCCTTTTTCCTCTCGCGGCAGACGCATAGCTCAGCCATCCGCTGAAGTATTAGTGCTGGTAGATGGGCAAAGGCTTCAGGACCCCAGCACCAGTGGTAGCGCTGAAGTAATACCCAAATACCCTCTAATAAATATTCAACGAGTTGAATTCATGCGAGGCCCCGGTGCATCTATCTATGGTTCGAACGCTATGATGGGGGTTATTAATATCATTACCCGCTCTGGTGAAAATGAATTAAGTGCCAGTTACGGCAGCTTTAATCGACAACAGATCTATATGCAAACATCAACCAATCTTAATAATGCTCGTATTGACGTATTTGGCCATATAGAAAAAGATAATGGTGAAGCCTACTCAGTTCAAGATACTTTTAGCTCAAATCAGATTGACACCGATGACCCTCGAAAACTGGCCAATGTAAACATTAAAGTCAACTGGGAAAATACCCTGCTAAATATTCAGCATAATCAGTTTAAGAGTAATAACTTTTATGAAGCTGATGGCATATCGAATAATTTTAATGAACGAGATGCCATGCTCAGCTCAATCTCTTTAAAATATGACTTTAACTGGAAATCTGTTACCTCATATGCGCGACTTAGTTACAGTCGTTCTGAATTGAATATTTCAGCACAATTAACACCTTCAGGTTTTTTTAATAATGGCACACCACCTGAAAGCATTCCTTTAAGCAATGACCCTTTATTAGTTAGCCCTGCTTTCGACAATTTCACTGAAGCCCTTGTGCAAATACACAATAACTGGAATATGAATAATCAAAGCAGTCTGCAATTTGGGATAGAGTTTAGACATCTGGATATTCCCGAAGTAATTGCAGAGAATAATTTTGATATAGGTGATCTGGCTAACGATATAGACCCGGTAACCTATTACGGCAGCTTACAACCAACAACTACCGTACAGGCAAAATCTTCTCGCCATATAGCCGGCCTGTACAGTCAATTACAACACAAGCTTTTCAAACAAACCCAGTTAACCTTAGGTTTGCGCTACGATGAGTTTTCTAAAATCGACTCTCAAATCAGCCCCAGAATAGGCTTAGTTCAAACAGTTGATTCAATACATAATTTAAAATTACTTTATGGTGAAGCGTTTAGAGCACCAGCAGAAAATGAACTTCATTTACAAAACAATGTTCGCATTCTGGGAAATGAAGAATTAAATGCAGAAACTGTTAAGAGTCTTGAATTGATATGGGTCGCCCAGTGGGAGCAAACAGGCTTTGCTATGGGTGTTTTTGAAAATAAATTTGATGACTCAATTGTGCAAACCAATATAGGCAACGGGAAATTACAATATACCAATACAGAACAAAGCGGCATAGAGGGTTTTGAGTTCGAACTGTTACATGAATTTACACCTCAATGGTTATTACGTGTCAGTTATACTAATCTATATGAATTACCTGAACTTTCATTCCATGAAGCAGACCAGCTCGGTTCATTAATGTTAAATTATCAGGATAGAAAACTGCAAGCCAACTTAATAGCCACTTATAGCGGTGAACGTGAAATGGCCACCGGTGGTAGTGATAATAATCGAATAACACTGGATGACTACTGGCAGTTATTTGCAAGAATGAATTATAAATTTTTACCTGACTGGCGGTTTTATATACAGGCCAAAAACCTTCTTGGTGAAGATTATTTAACACCTGCTTCTAATGCTTTGCTAACTGAAGGGGTATCTAATCGTGGCCGTGAAATACTCACAGGCGTTATCTGGGAGTTTTAATCCGTAAATAAAATAACTTAGATCACTATTCCCCATAAATAGTTAAAACTCCCGTTCTAAATCAGGTAAAATTTCAAAAATATATCATTCGCTACTATCTCAATCATAGCAGAGCTAATTACTATTATGAGTACGCAACAAATCTTACTGGATCGCAGTGAATCTAAATGCGAGCTGTGCAGTACCACAGAAAATTTAAGTGTATACGAAGTTCCACCATCATCAGATGGTGGCGCAGACCAGGCTGTACTGATTTGTAACACCTGTAAAGATCAAATTGAAAACCCAGATAATGTTGATGATAATCACTGGCGCTGCCTTAATGATAGTATGTGGAGTCAGGCACCTGCCGTACAGGTCATAGCATGGCGGATGTTAACTCGCTTAAGTTCGATGGTCTGGCCGCAAGATTTACTCGATATTCTTTATTTAGAAGACGACTTACTCAACTGGGCTAAGTGAAGCGAGGCACAGCTGTACGGGGCATATCATTGGTTCCCGATAATGCGCAACATATAGAAGGCCGGGTTGAAGGTCAGCGAATTGTAATTTTGACACAATTTGTAAAAAAATTGACTGATAATAATTGCTACAACACAAACTTCCTTCATATAATCGCTGATAACTTAATATTTTTAGCGACTAAAGGTTAATACAATCAAATGAAAATATTGTTAATTATTTTGTTAGCCGTCTTAATCTCGGGTTTAATGTATTTTATTTATCTGGGTTTGAAATCACAAAGCGGAACGGCACCTGGCCTTGTAGACTCGAAACTAACACCCTGCTCGAGTAAGCCTAACTGCATCTGCACTGAATACCCAAATCAGAAACCACATTACACCAATGCTATAAGCTACGACGAATTTAATATTAATAAAATAACTGAAGCCATCCAATCTACAGGCGGCATTATTTCTATTCATGAAGATAACTATATTGCAGCTACCTATACATCTACTTTATTTAGATATGTTGATGATTTTGAATTGCGATTTGACACTGATAACAAGGTAATACACATACGTTCTGCATCTCGTGTGGGGCACAGTGATATGGGTATCAACTTAAAGCGAATTGAGAAATTTAAAACCGACCTGGAATCTTTATAATATCCTGGGATCTATTTAATATAAACTTACTTGCAGATACCTATGGAGCCATTACGACAGCGCTGATATTTAACCCAAATCGTACTACTCAATTTAGCACCAGAAAAACTAGCACCATCTATTACCGCACCTTGTATCGACGCTGCACTTAAATCAGTCTTGTCAAACTTTACTTTCAATAAGTTTGCTTCTACAAATTTAGCAGATGTTAATGTCGCTTCGCTAAAATCGGCACCTTCCAGATCAGCCTGACTAAAATCAGCATCATTAGCTGTTGTTTTTTTAAAGTCCGCAAGGACAAGTTTAGCCCGACTGAAATTCACCTGATCCATCTGCACGCTTTCAAACAGACCTGCTGTTACTTTCGCTTCATAAAAATCCGCCTTATTCAGCTTACTTTCCTTAAATGAAGTATTTTTAATCTCGGCACGGCTAAAACGCGCAGCGTCGATAATTGCAGATGAAAAATCTGCCTGTGTAACTTTAGCGTTATTTAGTTTTGCCCGTTCCATACGCGATTTTATAAACTTTGTATTCTCTAATTTTGAAAAACTTAAGTCAGCTCCCTGTAAACGGGCATTCGATAAATCAGTATTTGTAAAATTCACACGCCTTAATATTGCACCTTGTAAATTAACCCCTGTTAAATCCAGTTCACTTTTATCACAGCCTGTCCAGTTTACTCCTGCCCTTGCCTCATCTTCACATTTAGCATGTACTGTAAACGATAATACCATTAAAGATATAAACACTAAACTATATTGCATTTTTCAATTACCCTGCTTTTTATACTCTGTTATTACCCAATAATCTCATCAGAAATCAGGTGGTTTGCCTTAATCTAAAATAGCCAGCTTTCTTATTTAATACCATTTGTTAATGGTTTTAATCTAATATTTCTTTTTTCTAAGTGAACGAATTACAAATCTTGAAGAATCTAAAGCATATCGCACCCTGCTTGATACTGGCAAGGGTTCATCACATATCTTCGCAGCTAATAACTCTGAACATAAAAATGCACTGCTAAACCCCCTTGCGCCATAACCTGTATTCACAAATAAACCGGGTAAAACTTCAGCTCTGGGATACCTTGAAGCAACTTTGCCTTTATTTAAGTCAGCATAATCTTTCAGCGCTTTATGATGTTCGATAACATGCCCTACAATTGGTAACCTGTCTGTGGTAACAGCCCTCACTGAGGCTCTGCCACCACTTATATCAGCTTTATTAAATAAGCCCTCAAACCAATGTTCAATATTCTGTAAATTATCCAGAAACTCGTTATCTCTTAAGTCAGTAGCATGATCATCTAGTTCGAAACTTGCACCAGATACATGCAAACCATTATTTTCGGGCATTAGATATGCTTCAAAAGATAATGGCACTTTTAGCTTTTTACTAAGCTGGTTAGCTTTGTAGTAGCTCAACTGCCCACGAGCAGGTCTGAGTTCGAGATGTTCGACTTGAGAAAACTGCTTCATACTCCAGGCATTAGCCAAAATAAGACATGGCGTCTCAGCTATAGCTTTATTATTACTCAATAATTGCCATTGTTTACTCTCATAACGAATGGTGTCTACGTGTGTATTACACGTAACGGTTAACGCGTCCCCCATTTCATCAATCATACACTTAAATAATTTTTTAGGATAAACACAAGCCGCCTTTGGAAAATAATGGACAGGCTGTTCAATTAATAATCCACTCTGTTCACTTGCATCTCTTGCACTCATTTTAAGAACCAGTGATTCATCCTGAGGATAATTAGATATTTGCTTTTTTATTCGCTCACTGCAAGCCAGCTGCATGCCCCCTGTTTGCTGCCAGGATTCTTGCTTAGGGTCTATTAGTTGTAAACAACGTAATGCATACAAATAAGCAGAAGTAGAAAACTCGGCATCCGCTGAGTCTTCTAAACTCAGTCGTGGCATTAACATACCCACTGGATTTCCTGAAGCTTGATCGGCATACTCAGCTGCTGCTTCAATAATTTCTACCTGAAACCCCCGCTTAACTAACGTCCATGCGCTACATAACCCTGCTAACCCTCCACCAAGTATGGTGATTTTTTTTTCAGTTATTTTTAATGGCTCAGGTTCGTACCAGGGCTGAGACACACAATCTGTAGTTATTGCATCATTACTTAGTTTAGCGGTTAACATATGGCGTTTATTACCAGTACCGCTAACCTTTTCTACATCAAAACCTTCGGCTATCAGGGCTCGTTTTACAAATCCGGCTGCCGTATAGGTGCTTATGGTCGTGCCTCTTTGACTTAATCGCTTAATATGTGAAAAAACATGCTCACTCCACATATCTGGATTACAGCCAGGTGCAAAACCATCCAGAAACCAGGCATCTACCTTTGCCTGCATTTGCGGCAACATTATATGCACGTCACCAATCATTAATACCAGTTTTACACGTCCTGAGAATAAATCGAATACATGAAAGCCATCACTGGCAACGCAATATTGCTGCTGTAAAGGTTTAGTTATAGACTCAAATTCAGGCCATGAGTTTTGTGCTTTAATTAAATCCTGAAGCGAAAATGGGGCGTTTTCAACTGAATAGAAATGAAGTGACTGCTGTGTATCACTAATCTCTAGCCAGTGCTTAACGGTTATTAAAAAATTAAGTCCAGAGCCAAACCCAGTCTCTGTTATAACAAAATTGGTATGATTGTTTTCAGAAAAACGCTGTAGTAACTGATTATGCTTGATAAATACATGTTCAGTTTCTTCTATCCCATTATCAATAGAAAAATAGACATCATCAAATTCAGGGTTATAGGGTTGGCCATCACGCCATTCAAGATTTGCATACTTCATGAGTAGATTATACTATCCAGACTCATCTCCAGTCAGATTAGTTTTAAATACCTCACAATTTATGAATACCAAACAAGCCTATAAACATTGCCTGAATATTTCAAAGAACCACTATGAAAACTTTCCAGTCGCTTCATGGGTTCTTCCCCGTCGAATGCGCCTGCCAACGGCTGCTATTTATGCATTTGCCCGACGCGCTGATGATTTTGCCGATGAAGGTGATTTAACTGACGAACAACGCCTGAATGAACTCGATCAGTTATTACAACAGGTAAACGACTTATACGCAGGCAAAGACAGCTCTGACCCTGTATTCATTGCTCTTGCAGATTGTGTAAAGCGTTTTTCATTACCAAAAGAGTTATTTTTAGACTTGATTGAAGCGTTTAAGCAGGATATCAAAAAAAAACGTTACGCTGATTTTGGTGAACTCATGCAGTACTGTCGTCGCTCTGCTAACCCCGTAGGGCGTTTAATGTTACATTTATATGGACAGACTGACCGAGTCAGTCTGGGACAATCTGACGCTATATGCACTTCACTACAATTAATCAACTTTTATCAGGACATGGCTCAGGACTATGAAGAATTAGGTCGCATATATATACCGCAAGATGAGATACGTGAATCTTTTGTAAATGAAACTTACTTTAATAGTCGTCGTACTGACGGCCCTATGATTTTACTTATGCGCAAACAGTATGAACGGGCGCATAAACTGTTACAGGGAGGTGCCCCGTTAGGTAAATCTCTGAAAGGTCGATTTGGTTTTGAAATTAGAATGATCATAGCAGCGGCATCTAATATTTTATTAAAATTAGATAAAGAAACTGATGACCTGTTTAGTCGACCCCGTTTGAAATTTACTGACTGGGTGTGGGTGTTCTGGAAAGCACTAAGAGCAAAATAAATATAACTAACTTTTTATAAAATAAACCAACTAGTCTACAGCGTTTCTACAACCATATTAGCCCAGGTAACAGCCTCTACATGCGCTACAAAAAGGTCGTTTGAACTGAGCTCTGCAAACTGAGCCGTTTCAGGCTTCGATACTTCGTAAGCAAGGGCGCAGTTAATTGCTTCTCCCATCATCCCTTCACGTTTTAATAAAGCGTCCACGAGTTCTTTACTCAAGGGTAATGGCT
>Ga0316205_10001554_pt1 | contig 27911 bp, 26 predicted proteins | sample 3monthpyrite_MG_FD_204941 | JGI IMG/M metagenome (GOLD analysis project Ga0316205, IMG submission 204941) | Microbial mat bacterial communities from mineral coupon in-situ incubated in ocean water Damariscotta River, Maine, United States -... | ecosystem: Environmental > Aquatic > Marine >...
AGAACTTAGATGGCACCTAATTAGGTCAACCTTGGCTATCGTGCTTTTTGGCACCGCCGCATTTATATTTTCAGATTTTATTTTTGACGTCCTAATTTTTGGCCCTAAAAAAGCGGACTTCCCTACATATGAGTTATTATGCAAGGCAGCACGATTTGTTGGTTTTGAAGATAGCTTCTGTTTTAATGAGTTACCCTTCAGGATTCAAAGTAGAACTATGGCGGGGCAATTTTCAGCACATATATGGACATCCATTACCGCTGGATTTATCGTTGCTTTTCCATACGTCATTTATGAGTTCTGGAAATTTGTTAGCCCAGGGTTGCATGGAAACGAACGTAGAACCGCAAGAGGTTTTATCCTAGTTGCCTCCCTCCTATTTTTTACAGGAGTTCTTTTTGGATACTATGTAGTGACTCCCCTTTCAATAAATTTTTTAGGTAATTATCAAGTAAGCTCAGAAGTCTTTAACGATTTTGACCTAAGCAGTTATATAGGATTGGTACGCGCGTCCGTATTGGCGAGTGGACTCATTTTTGAATTACCTATCGTAATATACTTCCTGACCAAGATAGGACTTGTTACCCCTCAATTTTTAAGAAAATACCGCAAATATGCCTTGGTAATTGTATTGATCTTATCAGCCATAATTACTCCACCGGATATCGCAAGTCAGGTTATTGTTGCGGTGCCTGTATTGATATTATATGAAATAAGCATTTATATATCTAAAGCAGTTGTTCGTAATCAGAAAAAAAAGAAAGCAAATGAGCGATAATGTCGTTGACGAATTTAATGCCTATCGTTCTAAGATGAACGAGAAACTACTTGCAGACAATAATAAAATTATAAAGAGAATTTTCAACCTAGACACCAACACCTATATGGAAGGTGCTTTGTCCAAAAAAACCAAGGAGCTTTTAGGGTTGGGAAATTCAATGGTATTGAGATGTGACGATTGCGTGCGATATCATATGGAAGAATGTCATAAACTCGGATTGAGCAAAGAAGAGGTAGTAGAAGGCTTGAGTGTGTCTCTTTTGGTAGGTGGTACCATAGTAATTCCACATTTACGAAGAGCATTTGAATACTGGGATGCTCTAGATGAAAAAGCCAAATAATTTTTACTTCGGAAAATAAAATCTTACATTTAGCGTATTAGCTATAACCGCGTATAGTACATGAAATTAAAAGCAGAAAGCTTGGTGAAATCCTATAAAGGTCGAAAGGTCGTTAAAGGAATTACCGTGGAGTTAAATCAAGGTGAAATCGTTGGGCTTTTGGGCCCAAATGGTGCTGGAAAAACAACTTCATTTTACATGATTGTTGGTTTAATTAAACCCAACGGAGGTAGAATTTTTCTAGATGGCACGGAAATCACGAATTACCCCATGTATAAACGCGCCCAAAACGGTATTGGTTACCTTGCTCAGGAAGCTTCGGTTTTCAGAAAGCTAAGCGTTGAAGATAATATCCTGAGTGTATTACAGCTTACCACCCTTTCCAAAGAAGAGCAACGGAAGAAGATGGAATCTTTGATTGAAGAATTTGGTTTGGGGCACATACGTACAAACCGGGGTGATCTGCTAAGTGGTGGAGAACGTCGTCGTACAGAAATTGCCCGCGCACTGGCAACCGACCCAAATTTCATATTACTTGATGAGCCCTTTGCTGGTGTAGATCCAGTGGCCGTAGAAGACATTCAGCGTATCATTGCACAGCTAAAAAATAAAAACATTGGTATTCTCATTACCGATCACAACGTACAAGAAACATTGGCCATAACCGATAGAACCTATCTAATGTTTGAAGGCAGTATCCTTAAACATGGCATTCCTGAGGAACTTGCAAGTGACGAAATGGTCCGCAAAGTATATCTTGGACAGAATTTTGAATTGAGGAAGAAAAAATTAGAATTCTAGTTAATCACAGACACATCAACTCACGCGATTCTCTCTCCTGGATAAAGAAAGTACTATATAAAAGGCAATGATTAACGGAATAGCCATAAACCTAAAAAGTACGATGGCCAATATACTTACCCCCAGAAAAATGTACCGGATTGTATTGCTTTTGACATCCCAAGTCTTAAACTTTAACGCAAACAATGGGATTTCGGCGTTTAATAACATACTACTTACTAGGGTTATTCCAATCAATACCCATTGGTTCAAAACAATCGACGACACCATTTCCGAATTTTGATACTGCAATATAAGTGGCAAGCTTAAAATAAGTAAGGCGTTAGCAGGGGTTGGCAACCCTATAAAACTAGTGGTTTGTCGTGTATCTATATTAAATTTGGCTAGTCTATAGGCAGAAGCCACAGCAATCAACAGCCCAACAAATGGAAGATAGCTCTCCCAGGTATTAGAAAAACTTTCAGCGGTCAATATCAAATACTCTCCACTAATAGACTTGCTTAACAATTGTACCATGACAATGGATGGAGCCAAGCCACTCGTGATCATATCTGCGAGAGAATCCAACTGAAGCCCTAAATCGCTCTGGGCACGAAACATGCGAGCCGCAAAACCATCAAAAAAATCAAAAAATATTCCGAAGAAAACAAAGAAAGAAGCCGTAATTAGATCCCCGGAAACCGCAAATATTACAGCCACACATCCACAAAGAACATTGAGAGATGTAATTATGTTAGGTATATGTTTTAGCATATGTTTTAATAAACCTTGTAAAAATAGCAAAGTATTTCCGTCTATTACCAAAGAAACACAATATGTAGTTAAAAATATAGTTTAGTATTCTGTAAAATAATGAGATATTTGTTCAAAATTTTGAACTTGAAAAAGAACCTATTTTTTGTCTTAATTGTACTATCTGTTACTGTTGGAGCACAAACAACCCGAAAATACTCGAATGAGTTTATGAACATTGGTGTTGATGCCGCTTCTTTTGGTATGGCGAATGCCGTTGTGGCTTCCTCTGCCGATGTAAATTCTGGTTACTGGAACCCTGCAGGACTCGTACACGTAAAAGACAAACAACTTTCTTTGATGCACGCATCTTACTTTGCGAACATTGCAAATTATGACTACGCTGCCTTTGCCATGCCTTTAGATGATAGAAGCGCCGTGGGGTTATCGGTTATTCGTTTTGGTGTGGATGACATTTTAAATACCACCCAACTAATAGATGATCAGGGTAATATTGATTTTAATCGCATTAGTCTATTCTCAACGGCAGATTATGGAATTACGTTTTCCTATGCACGACGACTTCCGTTGGATGGTTTAAACTTGGGTGTAAACGCAAAAGTAATACGCCGTATCATTGGGGATTTTGCTTCCTCATGGGGGTTTGGATTGGACGCAGCCATTCAGTTTGAAACAGGCGATTGGAAATTTGGATTAATGGCTCGCGATATTACAACGACGTTTAACGCATGGAGTATTGATGAGGAACAATTTGCGACCATTCAAGGAGCCGTAGAAGGTCAAAATCAAGACTTGCCTGAAAATACAGAAATTACGATTCCGAAGCTTCAACTTGGAGTCTCGCGTAAGTTTGTATTCCATTACGACTTTTCATTGCTCACAGAAATAGATCTTAACTTTCGATTTGCCGAAACAAATGATATTATTTCTACCTCTTTTACCAGTATTGATCCAGCCATGGGGTTTGAATTTGGCTATATAGATATGATCTATGTTCGTGCTGGTGTGGGTAACTTTCAGAATATTCAACAGTTGGATGGGAGCGACTCTGTAGGGTTTCAACCCAACATTGGTGTTGGATTTAAATACAAAGGCATTCAGGTAGATTATGCCCTTACCGATATTGGTGACCAAAGTGCGGCTTTGTATTCCAACGTTTTTTCACTTAAATTAGACTGGAGCATTTTTAGATAGCAAATATCTAGACCGTATCCATTTATTTCAGTAATTTTCAATCTCAATTTATCTACGTGAAAAAGATTTTACTCCTTACTATTCTTCTATTTACAGGTATCTGCACCTTTTCACAAACACGTCAACTTTCGGAAAACTCCGAAATAAGCCTTATTACCATTGGTCCAGGAAGCTATCTGTTTGATAAGTTTGGACATACTGCTATTCGCGTTAAGGACGATTTGGGAGATAAGGTTTATAACTACGGTGTATACGACTTTAACACGCCCAACTTTTATACAAAATTTGCTAGGGGAAAGCTACTCTATAAATTGGACACAGAGCCTTTTCCAGGCTTCGTGCGGCGCTATGTCGCTCAAAATCGTACAGTAACGGAGCAAGTTTTGAATCTAAACTCAGACCAAAAACAGGTTTTTTACAACTTTCTAGAAGAAAACGCCCTTCCTGAGAATCAGGAGTACCTGTATGACTTCTTCTATGACAACTGTGCTACCAAACCTAGAGACGTTCTAAAACAGGTACTGGGCAGTGATATTCAGTATGACGATTCATATCTCACAGAGCAAAAGACCTTCAGACAACTAATTAGGCAAAATGTTGACTTAAATAGTTGGGGAAGTTTGGGTATGGATGTTGCCATTGGCGCCGTTACCGATAAAAAAGCCACTCCATGGGAGCATCAATATTTACCTCAGTTTGTTCATGAAGCATTGGCAAATACTACCATTGGCCAATATGGTGCTACACGTCCTTTGGTTAAGAATTCTCAGGTTCTCTATACCGCAAAAGAGACACCTACCTCATCCAATTTTTTTACAAGTCCATTGTTCATTTTTGGGATACTAGGCTTGCTTATACTATTTATTACCTATAAAGATGCAATCAAGAGTCGTCGTAATAGAATTTTAGATGGCGCTCTATTTTTTATTACTGGAGTCATAGGTGTTTTTCTGTTGTTGCTTTGGTTTGCTACAGATCATTCGGCTACTGCAAATAATTACAACTTGCTTTGGGCAATGCCATTATCATTAATTGCCACGTTTGGCATCCTAAAGAAGGAACCAAAAAAGTGGATCCAAAAATATGTGTTTTTCCTACTGCTCTTATTGGTTTTAATGGTCATCCATTGGATCACTGGCGTACAAAGCTTTGCCATCGGTCTTATTCCCCTGTTTATAGCTATGGGGGTTCGGTATATCTATGTGTTTTGGTATTTAAAAAAAATCCTAGCGCGTAGGTAAAAACTATTGTCCGCGGTAGAAAATAATAGTACTTAAGGTTTTAATCACAATACTAATATCCAAAAAGAGACTCCTACGCTTGATATAGTATAAGTCATACTGCAGTTTTTCAAGGGCATCCTCGGTAGACGATCCATATTTGGCGTTTACTTGGGCCCATCCTGTCACACCAGGTTTTACAATATGTCTAACTTCATAAAAAGGAATTTTTTCTGAAAGTTCTTTCACAAATACAGGTCGTTCTGGTCTTGGACCGATGACACTCATATCCCCTTTAATAACGTTTATAAATTGAGGTATCTCATCAAATCGTGATCTTCTCAAAAATCTCCCAAATTTAGTTACTCTGGTGTCTTTTTTTGAAGCGAATACAGCTCCATCTTTTTCAGCATTTGTAATCATTGAACGCAATTTGTAAATCTTAAAGTTCCTTCCATTATGCCCTACTCGTTCCTGAGTGTAAAACATGGGACCTCGATTTGCAATGATATTACCAACGATGAGAATGGGTGAGATAATCACTCCAAACACTAATCCCAACACCGAAAACAATAGATCTAATATTCGATGGAAAAATAGATACAACTTATTCTGATTACTACGGCTAAAAGGGAAATAACGATAAAAATCTTTATCTACATGCTGAACAGGGACACGACGGGTAATTTCTTCATATACATGCGTATATTCTCTAATAGGTATTCCGTTCTCCAGAAGGTGAATTAGTTGATTGTACAGAGAGACCGTCATTCCGTCCGCTTGGGGTGTTGCTACCACAACTTCAGAAATTGCATTCTCGGCGACTGTTTCTTGAACATTGGTTAATGAAAATTCCTCTAATGGATTAAATCCGGAGGGTACATAACGCCTTGTATCTGTATTGATAAACCCCACCACCTTATAATTTGGATCCGACTTTTGAAGAGAATCTACAATTTGATTCACATCTCTGGCATCACCAATTAAGAGTACTTTTTTAAAAAACCGCGGCGCCGAAATAAGCACTACATAGGCATACCTCCAAACAAATAGTGAGAGGTTAATCGAGATATAGAAGTATATAATTTGTAATCGATTTTCCGGGAGTTCTGGTGTAAAAAAGGGCGTCAATAAATAAAATAGCACCGTGACTGAAGACGCCAAAATGATATTCTGTATAACGATCTCAAATTTACTCGCCTTTTGCAGATTGTAAAGTTCAAAAATGGTTGCAAAAACAGTAAGATACAACGCGAGTACTATAGACCAAACCCAGTGTTGTGAGTTTATTTTAAAATAATCAAAATCGAATACCAGCCCAACTAAATACAGGGAGGTGAGCACACAAACAATATCTATAAGACGCAAAAGAATTTTTCGCTCTGAAATATCAAAGTGAATGTTCGATTTTTTGGTCATTAATTAGTTTTGATTCTATAAAAGTAGGCAATTATTTACTCGTTTAAAAGAGCAAACCACTTATGTTTTACCTTCTGCCAAGCAAAGTTTTCAACTGTACTACGGGCATTTTTGGCTAGATTTTGAGCCTTTGTTTCGCCTTCCAATAAAGTGGTAATAGCTTGAACAAAGAGCACGGGGTCGTTGGGGGCCACCAAAATCCCATTTTTGTTGTGTTCAATCAAATATGGAAGCCCTCCTACATTGGTTGAAATCACAGGAATTCCAAGAGCCATAGCCTCTATAACACTAATGGGGGTATTATCGAAGTTGGTGGTATTAATAAAAATATCATATTCTGAAGACATTGCGATCCATGCTTCTTTCTCTAGTTTTCCTGTAAAACGAACGTTTAACTGCCTCTCGTTAGCTTCTTTTTTACATCGTGCCAAAGAGCCATCCTTCTCAGGGCCAACCATGCAAAGAGAAACATCCATTCCCAATGCTTTGCACTGGGCGACAATATCTACTGCTAAATCAGGATTATACAATGCTGCAAAGGAACGCACCCAAAGTAATTTTGGGTTTAGGTCTTTTCGTACTTTACAGGTGTATTTCTCAATTTCAATTGTATTAGGTATATACGTCAGGTTGGTATATCCTGCCTCCTTAAAATGTTCCATTAGAAACATTGAAGGAGCTACATTAGTCATGGCACCTCCAAATAGCCTTTGAGCCAACCTCTTGCTACGATGTATCCTTTCGGGCAGATTCCCTCCTCTTAAAATAGGAACATACGGTATTTTTAACAACCTACAAAGATTGGAGACCGACACAGCAAAATAGAAATTTTGGGTGCTATATGTATCTATTAACACTACCGAGGCACTCTTGCGGCTTTTAAGAACCGTATATAGCATGTCCAACAGTCGAAGTACTTTATTTTGCATAGACGAAGAAGTTATCACCTCATACCCTTCTTTTTGTAAAAAAGAGCCCAGCGTTTCTATGGAAGTGACTGTCCCTCCTTTTCGTGCCAATTTATTTCCTATATATACTATTCTTTTTCTTTGCATTAAATACATAAATTAAGGATAATCCATACACAAAGGCAGGAGCGGCTATTCGCATTGAGGAATGATTTATGGTGAACAACCAAAACAATAGAAAGGAGAACAAATAAACGTTTGTCCTATTTCTAATTCTGAAAACAAGAGGGGTGATAAACAAAACACTTAAGGCGAAAAAACCAAATATTCCATGTTCGGAGAGAATCCGACTCATTTCGCTGTGATTTGCAGATAACCTTCCTGTTTTTTCATAGCGATATTCCCTAATCTTCCCAACTCCAATTCCTGTTAAAGGATTATCAATAAAAGCCTCTATCTCAGATTCTATCAACTCTACCCTCCCTGTTGAAATATCATCTTTGATTCTCCCTGCCGCATCCTGATTGGCATATCGTTTGTCAATAAGGCCAAAGGTGGATATAGACGTAACAATCCACGTTATGGTAACCACAACAAGAATTATCACAACTTTTGGAATTAAAACAGTTTTCTCTCTTCGTTTAGATTTGAGGAAATAGAAGAAAAGAAAAGCTCCGGCGCAAACTGCTGCCGTGATAACGCCTCCCCGAGAAAAAGTAACAATAGCACGATAACTTACCAAAGCCAAAAGCGAAAGGTCAATTAAGTTTATGAGTCGGCTTTTAACCGAAAACAGGCGCGTAAATAAGATAAACATCCCCAATCCAAGAATCGTCGCAACCTGATTAGGGCCAAACCCCCCAGAGGCTTCAAAATTGGATCGTGTGCCAGAAAGTACATCTCGAATGTTGGGAGAGTACACATATAGATAGGCCGTAGTAGCAACAATGGGAAGCAACCCCGCCAATAAAATTTCTTTCAATCGTTCTTCAGGCATTTTCCGATTGTAACAATAGAGCGCCGACATCCCCAAACACATAGGGCCACTTAAGTTAAAACTGATGGCGTTCATAAAGTTCGTATCGTAATTCAGGTTCATCGCCGAAAAGAATATCCCTGGTGTGAGAAACAAAATATAAAAGGCATACGGCCATGATTTACGTGTAAATCCTCTAAAGAACATTCCTAATAACAAAAATCCAATTACCGCATATTTGGCAAACTCATACGAAAAAGCACCTCCAGTCATTCGTGAAAGCACTTCAAAGCCCATAACATATGCCGATGCCAAAAGCACTTCATCCTTTCTGTTTGCATTTGAAAAGATTCGATATAAGAAATAGGCAACCGCTCCAAACAGGAAAAATTTTGAGGTAAATTCAGCCACATAAATGGTCATAGCCATACCCACATGTAAAACAAGGAGTTGGATGTATGTAATTTTTTTAAGTGGTTTAATGGCCATTAACTCTTGTAAATTTTAATAAGTTCTGGTAACACTGCTTCTGGAGAGTAGACCTTTTTGATATGCGTATGAAAGTCATAACTGTCTTTTTCTCTATGTTCAACGTCTCTCATATACTCCAACATGGCATCACTCAGCGCTTTTTCATCTTTTGAAGGAACTACTTTACCAAATGTACCGATAACTTTTCCACAATCACCAACGTTTGTAGCAATTACGGCCAATCCAAAAGCCCCATATTCTAGTAATGCCATTGGAAGTCCTTCACTACTAGAAGATAACACTCCTATGGTAGCTTTCTCAAGAAACTGCTCCGTATTGCTTCTAACCCCCAATATTTCCACCGAGCTTTTCAAAGCATTTTTATAAATATACTCCTTCGCATCCCTTGAATATGTATCATCATTATCTTTTCCAATTAACTGTAATTTCCAATCTGGAAATGCTGTTCGTGTTCGTTGAAACGCCTTTATCAAGTTCAGATGATCTTTTGGAATTCTTAAATTGGCCAGGCAAACGATTGACTTTTCACGATTTTTATGTGATATATTCAATGAACTTACTGGAACTATATTTGGTACATAGGTCGCGCTATTTTTGGCCAAATGGGTCTGACACCATTGAGCCAACGCCTGATTTACCACAACTATTCTGTTAAAAAAAAAGGAACATAGATAAAGAGCCTTATTGTCCATTCTTGTCGTGGAAACCCGATTACCATGGTGTTCGTGCCAAACAAGTTTTGTGCTAGGGCGTAGTATTTTAACTAACGTTGCTAAAAAATAGGATGTGGAGTGTGCATGAACAACATTTATTTTATGACGTTTGAGAAGCCTCCGCAATGCAAAAATAGCTTTTATATCCAAGGTACTTTTTTTGTTTAAAAAGAAATAAGTCACATTGTCTTTTATCTTTTCCTTTAAAACGCCTTCTTTTCGAGAAGCGCATATAAAGGAATGTTCAACATACTCTGGAAACACATTTGCATAGGTCACCGCAAGGCGCTCTGCTCCTCCGGCATCCAATGAATCTATAAGCTGTAGCACTCGCATTATATGAGTTGTTTTATTTCGTTTTCAAATGAATCCAATGTATACTGTTGAGACCATTGTCTACCCTTATCGGCCATATCCGTAATACCTTCGTTATTGGTTTCACTAAGAGATCGAATTGATCTAATATCTTTTTCGATATCCATTTCTAAAAGTATACCTCTTTCACCTTGAGCCAACATCCAAGGAACACATGAAACCTTAGAAACTATAGGTATTACATTCCAAAACATAGCTTCAGCCACTACTTTTGGCCATCCTTCAGACCTGGAAGGAAGGACCAAAAAGTGACTCTTTTTATACGCCTCTTCAATCGTTTTTTGCTTTTGGTTACCGTGTAATAGTACTTTTTCAGACAATCCATTTTCAGAAATATAGGTTTCCAAATTTGATTTTTCAACCCCATCCCCATAAATGTCTAAATACGAAGATATTCCTTCCTCTAGTAGTTTTTCAATCAATTGAATAACATACAAAGGTCTTTTTCCTGGCGACAGGTTTCCTACAAACAAAAATTGAAAAGGAGACACAAAGCGCTTTACAACAACCTCTTCTTTCTTACTTGATCTGTAAGATGCCGTAAAAAATGGTTTAATATTCTTTGTTTGTCCCTCCCATTCGCCATACACCAATACCTGCATCTTTCTGGTAAGAAACGTATTTGAAAGAATCCATTTTTGAAATCGATAGCTCAAAGGTTGCTTTGCGCCGGGCTTCCAGTTTCCTGCATATTTTGCTGTTTTCTTTTTCTTCGGAAAAAAAACTTGTACCAAAGACCCTAACAAACCAATATTGCCTGGGCACCTTAGGTGAATGTGATCTGCGCTTTTCATTGCTTTCCATATACGATGCACAATCACCGGAGTATACACAATGGACTTTATAATTTCGAAAAATGATATCAGAGAAATCGAAGGAATTGAAGCAATATTTAATTGGTTGTGTTCGTACGCCAAATGAATATTTGAAATATCATTATCTGAAATGGGCGCAACCACCGTCACACTATCTGTATGTTGGATCCACAAGTTCATTTCACGTACATAAGGACCGTAGGCATAATATTTTTCGCCTGTTAAAAAATGAGGTGTATGTGTAATAACAACAAACTTCAAGACTATCGGGGTTTATTAACAATTAGACTGAACCAACCTGCCATGCGGCCCAATGCCTCGGTCAAGGCTTCTTTTTTATTCTTGCCAGATATCACATTGCTGAACCGTATCAAAGTTAACAGAAATGAAGTAGCATTCCATTTTAAGCGCGACCCAAATCCCGGGTTAGGGTACTTTACGCGCCATACATACCAGCCATTTCGAATCACCATTTTTCCATACGCATATTTATTGGGTCTTCCCGAAGCCTCATGATAATGATACAATTGAGCGCCAGTATGCACATACAGATGGCCTTCATGGGACAAACGTAGTGTAAAATCAGCATCTTCATACAATCCATATCCTTGAAAATATTCAGAAAATTTATGCCGGTCCAATACTTCCTTACGATACGAAGCCACACCCCCCATAAATTGCTCCACCGGGTATATTTTACCAGAAGGTGGTAAAAAACTTACGCTTCTTCCATGACCAAAATTTGGCATGTGGGCTGGAGGCCTATTTGCATCCAATCCCAACTTTTTTCTAAGTACAAATCGAGAGCCATCCCCTCGAACCCATCCGTCATATTCAAACTGATTTGTAGCTGGCTTCTGATCTTTCTCTAATAGTTTCCAAGAGACATCCCCTATTATATAGCCTCCCACTCCCAAAGCTTCCGGATGTTTCTGATATGTACTTAATAGGGTCTCAAAATAGGATGGAGTAAGTACAATGTCATCATCCAAAAAACAAACAACATCTATGCTTTTGGATGCCTTATTGATCCCATAATTACGTTGTTTTGTGAGCCCCCTATCTTTCGAATCCACTAGGGAATAGGATAAATTATCAAAAGATTCATTCTGAAGTGCCTCCTGCGTAGCATTATTTGTGGAGCCATCTATAATAAGAATTTCATCTGGATACCTTATTTGCTCCCGTACAGACTTTAACAAAGTAAGCAAAGGCTGAGGCCGCATATAGGTACAAACAATAAGAGAGAATCTCATACAGCATCCAATTTTTTAGCCCACAGCATGCTATTCTTCCATCCTTGTTGCATACGCTTATAATAACGAATAGGATTCTTAATAGGTTGCTTGGCGTAAAATTTTAAAAATAAAGATAGCTTATAGGCATCCAATTGTTGTCTCAATAAATTATTTTGCCGAAATAACATCACCGTTGGTGATGGTTTCGGGAGAATTGGCATGTTTTCCCAAGGCCGTACCACAGGCTTCCGAAAGCCCCCAACAGGTGCTTTTATATGCTTCAGAGAAATAAAAGGGTTATAAAGAACATCTACTCCTTTGTTTCGTAATTGCATTCCATATTCCTTATCCTCTCCATAGCCCAACTCAAAGGCCATATTGTAATCGGTCTCTCGTGCTATTGTTCCATCAACTACACTGCATCCTGATCCAAAGGTGTTCCATTGCAGTATTTCCATAAATCTTTCTTTTTCATGTTCTTGAAGACAACTTACCGTCACCGCTTTGACTTTATACGTATTTAAAAAAGCGCCTACGTTTTCAAACAATGTTTTAGAAAACCGAATATCATCATCGGCCATAAACACCCAATCTGCAGTGGTCTCTTTAAGGGCAAGGTTACGCGCATTACACGCTCCTGTTTGATGTATAAAGCGATGTATTATTTCAAAAGGCCATTCTCTATTGGCAATATAATCAAGATCAGTAGTACTATTCTCTTCGGGGTTTTGTTCAACGATAATCACCTTCTTGGGTCGTATTGTTTGTTTTACCAAATCCTCCAATACATCCTGTAAATATTTTTTTCTTCCCATGGTGGGAATGATCACATCCATTTCCAAAGTGGTATTTGCAGTTTCAGAGATTGTCAACTCTGGAATAGACGGTTTCATTGAAGTCATTTTCTTTCTGAAAAAACCCAATAAAAAAGGCAATAAGGGTATTTTCTTCTCAAAAAGCACAAATGACAATAACGTTACCCACATCCATTGTGTTCTGTAATGCTGAAAAATAAAAGAAAATAGTTGATACGCTGAAGCTTTCGTTTTCTTTTCAAATGGCACCTCAACATTCTTCAAAAGCTGGGGAGATGAATAACTCAACATTCCCTGACTCTGCCCTATTTTTGCGATGGCGTTTAATCCATATTCGAAGGATTTCTTTGAAATAAAACTGAATTCCTTCAAAGTTGATCCGTACATAGCGCCAACATCACCGCTCATACGCCAGGTAGGATATAAGCAGGTTCTGTTTATTTTTAAAAACACGGTATCTTCCAAATACCCTATACTATCTCCTATACACTGACCCCCATTCACCGAATAACTAGCCATAATTCTTGGGTGATAGCATATTTTGCTAATAGTATCAACATCCAATATATTATACAACTCATTGGCACACCAAACAATTAGTGCATCAGGATATGTACGAGCCACTTCAAACAAGGTTTGCATAATGGGTGCTTCAGGCCGGTCTTCGACACCTTCTGCACCATAGATGCTAGTTACATGTTCACCATTATGCGTAACAACAATCATTGCTCAATTAGTTGTGTGTAAAATGCTATATTTTGCTGTAAAATAGACTTGATATCAAATGTATTTTCCATTTTCTTTCGTGCAAGTTCGCCCATTAGAAGTGTGCGCGTCTCATCTTTGAAAAGGTCGGAAATGGCCGTAACATACCCCTCAATATCATTGGGGTCAATTAAAAAACCGCTCTCATTGTGATCCATAAGCTCTTGGGCCCATCCATAATTGGTATTGACCACTGCTTTTTTTAACGCCATAGATTCTATAGTCACCATACCTAGCGTTTCTGCCAGCGAGGGAAACGCACAGACATGAGCCTGCTTGATATGATCCTTTACCGTCTCATAAGGTACTCTTCCCAAATATGAAGTTCTCTTCCGAGCTAATTTGGATAAACTTTCTTCAACTAATTCCCAAGTAGAGGAGGCTCCAGTCTTCAGATCGGAGGCATCGCCGCCGATGAGCACCAATTCTGCTTGAGGGAATCTTTCTACAATTTGATTAAACGCTTTTGCCAATTGAAATACTCCTTTCTTCCGAATAACAGTACCAATATTCAAGATGCGATACCTGATAAAGTCACTAGGGGCTTCATTCACAAAATGTTCAAGATTTAGTCCGTAATGAATAATTTTCACTCTTTCTTTTGGGATTCCGAAGAGTTTTGCACTTTCAACACCGGCATAGGTAGTAGGTGCAATATAGGCACTGGCTTTGGCAACAGCGTTCTTTTCAAAGAAGCGATTTTTAGATTTTTGTTTTCTTCCTTCTAGCTTACAGAAGTACGTGTCACTACCATGAAATCTAATAACCAAAGGTGCTTTAAAGTTCATAAAAGCTGTTATTCCGGTCCAATCTGGTGCTTCGATCGCGTCTATTTCTGTAGCGACTATTTGATTGTTCACATAGCGCTCAATGTGCTTTCTATGCAAATACCAGCCTAGTATTTTATATTTTCTATTCTTAATCAAATGAAATGTTATTCCGTCCTCATTGAAAATGGCATCCTCTTTTTGACCATAAACAAATAGTGAAACCGATACTTCATGGGTTACTAGGCCAGATACAAGGTTTTTAATGCTCGTAGCTATACCCGCAGCTCGTGTTACTCGTGGGTGAGGATATTCGGAAGTAAGAAAGGCTAAATGCATTAGTTAATAGTTTCTTTAAATTGATCCCAAATGCGCTCTGATGCCATTGTAGGTGAATGCAAATTAATGATTTCAAACCACTGCTGTGCAGCGGCAACAGTTTTGGAAGCTCCTCCCAACATTCTCTGAATGTTTTGAGCTATTTCTTCAGGGGTATTCATCCAAATAACAGCCTCTTTTGAAGGCATTGAACGAAAATGCACATAATCATATAAATACATGCCTTTTTGAACTTCTTCTGCAGGGTTCAAATAGTTATAATTCATGTAAGCGCACGGTTTTCCATGGGCAACATAATCAAAGACCATACTAGAAGCAAGGTTAATAACTCCCTCGGTATGAGCGATAATGTTGGCCTGTAGGTTGAGGTCTTCAGCCGTAGGTAAAATAGTGTTCCAAGAACCGCCAATCTTTTTCCATAGCGGTGGAATATCAACCAAAACATCCTCAAATTCCTTTAATACGGTATCGTGTCTTCCTGAGAAATCAACAGGGCATCTTCTAAAAATCATCTTCACATTCTTGCCCAAAGCATTAAGGTCTCTTATGGCTTTCGCCACATCCCTAAGGTAAAGTTCGTCTTTGGGAGAAGTGGTATGATCGTCACCGCTATAGCATAAATATTTTGCATTTGGATCTAGTTGATACTGTTGGCAAAAATCTTCTCTGGTTTGTAGCCGTTCTTTCTCGTAATGGGGTTCAAATTGAGGAGTTCCTGTAACTTTAATCTGACTCTCATCAATATCCAAATGATAGTGCAACAGTTCTCTTTTCATTAGATCGCTCCAAACGAGATAATAATCTGTTGTCACTACGGTTGTAGCCTTTGGGACATTATCCCATGAAAATATGAATGTGGTTGTAGGAATTCCTAACGCCTTGGCGGCTGTTAACGGGGCAATGGCAATTACCGAACGCTGACTCGCGCAAAACACCAAATCCGGTTGTTCTCTTTCTAAAACTTTGAGGCACGCTTGATAATAAGGAGTCTTTTTTTCCAAGTTTATCATTTTCGCACAAACCTTTTTCAATCCGTGTTCCGAGGTATTCCAAAAGGTAAACCATCGCACCATGGTACTTTTTACCACGGCCTTAACCGATTTATAGGAAAGTGGAAATAGGTATTCAAAATAGATAGGGTCTTTATCTCTCTTGGCAAATAACCGAATCTCTATCTGCTTTCTGGTATTCTTAAATATATCGGTTAGCCAGTGAATTTTTTGGTTGGGCAATGCAACTTGTGAAAATCCAAGTGATTCCAGATCAAACGGAGTCGCATTCCAGAAAACAACTTCGTACCCTTTTTCGATTCCCATTTTATAGAACGAAGTGTATGCAAAATTTCTAAGGCTCACGCCATCAGGAAGAAGTATTAAAATTTTCTTTTTAGTACTTGTCACGAAATTGTTTTTGGTTACTTAATTTCCATAATTCAGTGTCAGTGAGTGCTTTCATAAAAAGTACTGCGCTATTTCCACTTCCAAAGGAAGGGCCCGATGTTTTCACCGTTTGTTTCTTGGCATGCCGAATGGCATTGAGTATATCTTGATCATTGTATGAGCAATGCAAAATATCATCGTGTACCGATCTATTTTGCTGTCTACTACCTATATTAACCGTAGGTATATGATAGTAGGGCGCTTCCCGAATACCTGCACTTGAATTTCCTATCATAAATCGAGCATTCTTCAATAGGGTCAGAAAATATTCAAATCGAATGGAAGGGAAAATTCGAAATCTCGTATTTCCCTCTAATTGTTCATAGGCTTTAAAAATAGCATCACTCCCCAGGTCATTATTTGGATAAATCACTACATAATTGGCATCATCTTCCAAAAGCGCATTTACAAAGTTTTGAGCGTTCTTCGCCATTTGTTCAAACTCTGTTGTCACTGGATGAAACATGGCTACCGCGTATTCGGCAAATGGAATTTCATAATACCTCTTTACTTCAGAAACATCTGGTAAATTCCCTGAAAACATAATATCTACATCTGGAGATCCAATTTCGAAAATAGATTCCTTTAGCTCTCCCATTTGTTCCAGTCTTCTTGCTGCTTCACTGTTTGACACAAAATGAATATGGCTTAATTTACTTACCGAATGCCGAATCAATTCATCTACAGTACCCGAAATCTCTCCTCCTTCGATATGTGCCACCAGAATATTATTAAGCGCTCCTACCACGGCACCCGCTAGGGCTTCCACACGGTCTCCATGTACAACAATTAGGTCTGGTTTTAGTTTGGATACATAAGTAGAAAAACCTTCTATGGTCTTGGCCAAACTAAGGTCCATGGTTCCTTGTGCTGTTTGATTATCAAACGTATGGATATTGGTAAAGCCACTTTTTTCAATTTCCATAACAGTAAAGCCATATCGTTGCTGCAAATGCATGCCTGTAGCAAAAATATGAGGTTCAAATCCTTGGGTTTCCTCGAGAATACGAAGTAGGGATTTTATTTTACCGAAATCTGCTCGGGTTCCTGTGAGAAAGGCTACTTTTTTCATGATTGAATGTCTTTCCAGGTTAATTGAATATCTGTGTCCAGCTGGGTGACAGCCTTTTTTCCTAACACTTCATTGTATTGTTCTGCCAATATCTCGCCAGTACCCGGACGTTTTACCCAAATATTCTCTTTTGTAAATTCCTCCCCTTCTGCAATAGGTAGAATAGTGCACACTGTAGCAAAGGCAAAATCAATGGTTACCTGCTCTTCTTTAGCCGGCTTCTTTTCACCACCGCGCATGCTCCAAATTTCTTGACTTCCTGTGATAAGTGCGGCACATTCTGTTTCATCCATGCTACAGACTATATCCGGCCCTGTTCGCTGCATATGATCCGTAAAATGACGCTCCAAAATGGAAGCTCCTAAAGCTACCGATCCTAAACACGCGTTGTTATTGAGGGTATGATCGCTCAACCCGAAGACCTTATCTGGAAAAGCCTCGTGCAGTTGCATCATGGCTCCATAACGTACCAAATGTGTTGGGGTAGGATAAAGATTGGTTGTATGCAATAATGCTAGGGGTACATTATGCGCATCAAATATAGCGACTGCTTTCTGCACGCTTTCAATAGTATTCATCCCGGTGCTTAAAATCACAGGTTTTCCAAAAGAAGCGATATGTTCTAATAAGGGGTAATTGTTACATTCGCCTGAGCCAATCTTATACCCAGCAACATTCATGCGTTCCAATCGGTTGGCAGCGGCTCTTGAAAAAGGCGTTGAAATAAAGATCATCCCTTTTTCTTCTACATAGTCCTTAAGACGTATCTCATCGGTTTCAGAAAGAGCACATCGCTCCATGATCTCATAAATAGATACTTCGGCATTTCCGGGTATGACTTTCTTAGCAGCCCCACTCATTTCATCTTCCACAATATGGGTTTGGTGCTTTACAACTTCAACACCAGCTCTATGGGCCGCATCTACCATTTCCTTGGCTACATCCAAAGATCCTTCATGATTAATACCAATTTCGGCAATAACCAAAGGGGCGTAGTCTCTGCCTATTTTACGTCCGGCTATTTCAATATATGGTTCCATTCTAGTTAGTTTCTGCAGCTTCCATGAGGAAACTGATTACAATCATAGCGTGGTAGCGCTTGAAGGTGTTGAGATAGGTCTTCTTCAGAAATATCTCTGGGTTCTACATTAAACGAAAAGGCCACGTGGGCTTCATTTAACAGTCTCCTTGTATCCTCTGTAAAGGTATGAAAACCCCCGTAAGGATAACAAAAGGTTTTGGTCAATATTCGGCCTGTGGTCTGTTCTAAAAATGAAAATGAATTTTCAATTTCTTGGTGTTGTTCCATAAGGTTCAACTTACTCATTACGGGATGAGAAACTGTATGACTTCCTACCAGCATTCCCGCACTGTGAAGCCTCTTTAGTTCTTCTTCAGAAAGATAAAATTGTCTAAACAACTGGGATGGCGTTTCCTCAAAAAACTGCTCCATAAGAGCATCTATCACCTGTGAACGATACACATAATCAATATAATAGTTGAGTGTCCTTTTTACCAAATTGGTGTGATCGTCATTGTCTTGTAACTTATAGGTGGCTTCTCTAAAGGCATCCACCGTATTATGGGACAACATCTTCGGGCTTATTTGAGATTGTACCGCTTCAAACACTTCTTTGGATGAAATTTTTCCCAATAACAAATGTATTTTATGAACGTCCAATAGTGTTTCCTTCTGATAAACCCCCGTGGTGATGTAAAAAATACCCCATAGCCCTCTTTCTTCCAACGCAGGAAGCACATGTGCAATGTGATCCTTAAATCCATCGTCGAATGTAAGTATGACACCAGGTGTTGGAACTCCTGTTCTTAAAGACGTTAAAAAGTCTTCTTTAGAAACAAAGCCGAAGGTATCTTCAAAATAATCCAATTGTTTATGAAAATCGGCTACATCAAGGTTCTTGAAATTAGGGAATCCATCATCAAAGGGACGAACGTAATGGTACATTATGGCTTTCATAGCAACCTCATTCATTGGACAGGTCGGGGTTTTCAAGAATAGGAACCTGAGTATCCCTTTCTTCTTTTTTGGTTAGGTAGTTTGTAATCTGGCCGTTCTCAAAATTTTGGTACAACTGTATCAACGATTCTTCGGTGAAATCAGAGTTTTTATAATACTTTTCTGAAAAATTGACGGGTTCTTTATGCTTTGTTTTGGATAGCGGCCACGATAAAATAAGTTTACCAAGAACTTCAAAAGATTTAACCAACAACCGATTGCAAATGGTATGAAATGTATCAGTTTCATGAATATCTGGGCGTATCTGATGCACAATTTCTCCCGTGTCTATACCCCTATCAATTTTCATATAGGTTACCCCACAATATTCGGGTTCATTATTTACAAATGGCCAGAAATTAGTGCCGCTACCTCTATAATACGGAGACAGACCGAGGTGAATATTAATAAATGTATCGGGAAATGCTTCAATAAGTGCGGGCTTTATTATAGAGCATCCGTAAGATATGATAAGGTCTGGCTGCTCATTAATAATTTCCTGTACATACGTATCGTCGTTAATGGCTCCCTTCTGAATAAAAACAGGATTAGAAAGATCTTCTTTGGTATCACAAAATGTTTTAAAAAAGGTTTTCTCGCTTTCGGTTCTGGCTGCTAAATGCTTGTGGCGTAATTTGTTTTCTTGAACATCTTCAATCTTATGAACCAGATTCTTTTCGGAAGACTCGCAATAACTTTTGCAAACTGAAATTCCTTTTTCAAGTGCAATGGATTTTCTAAAAAAAGTATGACGTAGCTCTGAAGATGTTAACAAGACAACTCGCTTCATTGATCCTCGTATTTTTTTAGAAGTGTTTCTGCAAAAAGAAAATCATTTTCGGTATCAATATCCACATCATTAAAAGGCGAATCTGTCACAAACCCATGATTGTCTTCCGTTAGTATAAGTCCTTTTTTAATCGTTGCCGCTTTGCAGATATACAATAATCCATTTTCACGATATAAAGGCGGTAAGTCCTGACTTCTTTGACCCATGTTGTAATTTATAGGAACAAATGAATTTCCTGTAATAGAACCAAACTTGGCTTCAAGCTTACTTATGGTCATTAAACTACTCACTTTCATGGCTTCAAAAACTGAAAAAGCCTCTCGCAACAAAACTTTAGGACGTAGTGGATTGGTAGGCTGCAAAAGCACGACGTTTTCTACCACCTCATCCAATGCATCCAATACATGTTGTAGTGCTGTAATAACCGGTTCAAGATCTCCGGCCAAGTGGGCCGGTCTATGAATTACCTTTGCTCCGTATGTTTTTGCAAGATCTGCAATTTCTTCTGAATCTGTGCTTACTATGATCTCATCAATGATATCTTGAAAATTCTGAGCATATTTTATACTATGTACCAAAAGAGGGTACGCACCCAAGAGTTTTGTGTTTTTTCCCGGAAGTCTTTTGGAACCGCCGCGTGCAGGGATTACAGCTATGGTTTTTGGGTTGGTCATGTACTCATTTTAGGAGGGCAAACTCGATAGTGTTTTTATCCTCCAACACTTGGTAAATATAGGGATAGTTTCTGTAATACGTAATGATGTGTAACAGTAACATATCGTTCACGTCTCGCATAGAATAATAGTTGGGCACTTTCTTTCCTAGTAGCTTTTTGATTCTATATTTGGACGTATTCTGAAAATCATCCGGGGAAATTTTGAAAGAACGAACGCCCTGCCATTTTTCTGCCAACACAGCATGCAAAACATGAGCAACTTCTTCCTTCCTATTGGATAGTACTAGCGGTTCTTTGAAAGTTTCGGTTAAAAGAGTAGCGGTTGTTTCTTCCATAATCTCTCCCCACTCTTCAGGATTAACCGAGGTCACACCCTTAGCAATGGCATGTTTAAGGTGTTGATAATTTAACGGGACAATATCTGTTATCTGTAGATTTTTGGTTAGCACACCCGTTTCTTTACTTCGGTAACTGGGATGCCATTGATGCAACATCAGCGTTTCTGCATCATAAAAAGTCACTGTCTTTCCATTATTTTTAAGCCGAATGTGTACATCGGTGTCTTCAGAGCCCCAGAAGTGATAGAATTCATCAAATCCTCGTATTTCATGAAGAGCTTCCACAGGAAACATGGTAAGTCCGGTTGCTTCATTAGTACTTAAAAAATGAATTTTATAGTGCTCATAAGGTTTCTCCTTTTTGGTTTCAGCTTCATCCAAAAACCCAACTTTAAAATATACGGCCGTATCCTCCTTCTGAAGAGAAATTGCCCTTTCCACAAACTCATTGTGGAAAATCATATCAATGTCGGCTACAAAACAAAACCCATCGTGAAGTTGTTTAATTACATGATTGAGTGCGCGTGACTTGTTCCAAGGTTGTAAGGACGTTGGATGGTATTGATACTTGGCGAATGTATATGTTGCTACCAAAGCTTCAACACTCTTTGCCCTTTGCGTTTTCGAACCATAGTCCACAAAATATACCTTGAAATTGGTATTGGTTTGAGCGCTTAGGGAATCCAGCGATCGCTTGACCCGTTCTTCTTCCCGATTTCGATATGGATATATTATATGTAACATCTATTTACAATCCTTCTGCTACTTGGTTATAGCAATGTAACACTTGTTGTTGTATTTTACCATATTCCAATTTCTCTTTTAATTTTTGATTGTATGTAAAGGCAGCTTCCAAAAGAGAGTTATTTGCAAGCGCTGCTACTATATGATTCTTAATTTCTTGGCTATTAGTATGATCTTGAATTAGCAAACCATTGAGACCGTGTGTGATAATTTCCTCTGTAACGCCTCCCGGGTTCGATTGAATGGGAAACGCTCCCATAATAATTGCTTCCAATAAAGTGTTTGGCATTCCATCTGAATTACTATTCCCTATATATAGTAGAGATTTTCCCATAAGTTTTATTACCTGAGTATGAGGCAGCAAGTTTTGTTTGGAATGCACTTGGTGAATACGCTCCTTCCATAATTCATTTTCAACAATTGCATTTTCCACCTCTGGATCAGCACCAAAAACAACAATATCATAGTCCTGCAGATCGTTCAAAGCGACAATGGCTTCCAAAACTTCTAACGCTTTACCCGATCTTCCCTGATACCCTTTCACAAGTATGGTTCTTCTTTGAGGAAGTGGTTCTATATATTTTTGATATGATTCTAAATGAAAACCACCACCGCCAGGAAACGCTCCTAAAAATGTTCCCTTAAAACCCAATTCTTTAGCTATACCATGATCACGCTTGTTGTCATTGAACATATAATCAATATGGGGTAAAATCCTTTCTAGGTCTGATCTGTATTCTGGAATATCTCTAAAATAAAACAGGTCGCTTCCCCATGAAGAATATATCCATTTGCAATTGGAGTTTCGCCGCATTACTGGAAATATAGGAACACAGCATTTATACATTACAAAGCTATGCACCACATCCGGTTGTACCTCATTCATCACTTTTTCAAACGTTTTTTCAACATCATTTTCAAACAGTTTATGCACTCCGGGAAGGTTCTTTTTTAGAAAAAAGCGCCCCTTAAAATCGCCCCCTTTGTAGCGCCATCCCGTATGCTGATTTACCCACTCCAACTCTTTTATATAGCCTCCGTTCAAGATATCGAACCAATGTACCTCATGGCCCGAATCCTGTAACTGTTGTGTCCATCGTGTAAAATGAATGGACCGCATAGAGACCATCAAAATCTTCATTAGGTCAAGTGGGTTTTAAAATTCATATTCAAAGGTATCTATATCTTTTTGATAAAAAGAAGCCACTATTTGTCCAGCTTCTTTGGTATACAGTTCTTTGTACGGTCGTTGTGCGTTAAAAAAAGGGTTACAGACTTTCAATAGATAGGGTTTTTCTTTTAAGATTCTGTAAATGTGTCTTAGGTTCCATCTGCTATACACGTTGTATTTCTTTTTCGATTTGTTGATATATTCAAGTTCAGGAAGTGCTGGATCCATGGTACTTCGGATGTGTTCAAAATCTTCCTTCAATTTTTCAAAACGTCCAATAAAATCAACTAACAGTTTCCCGTTTTCATCATACAGATATTCTATTTGGGGTTTAACAAAGTAATACCGTTCTTTTTGTAATTTAGGAAATTCAACCTTCAAAAAAGAATGGAATGACATTACTCTATGGTAATTAAAATGTCTGTAAATAGAAACGATGCGCTCCCATGGGTTTCGCACAAAACCAAACCTAAAATAGTCTTCAAATTGTGTTTTGGAAATATAACTTAGAGACACATATTCTTTAGGGGAAAGATGTGCCAATGATGGCGGTCCTTTGCTTGGATCTTGGTTATAGGTTAACAAAAGAGTGGGCTCTTGCCCTGCTTTAAATTCGAGTCCCAACGATTTCAAAAACGAATTTTCTATACTCATTCCAGCTGTCTTCGGAATATGAATAAAAATGCATTTATGTTGGTGAGAGATCAATTATAGCTACAAATTAGTTCAGGTCTTTGTTCTTTCTAAGTTCTTTTTTAACAGCCAACTTTGTGCTAAGCAATTTAAAATCTCGCTTCACCACATTGAAAAACGCAACCGGGTTCTTTATAATTAGTTTATACAGGAAAGAAGACAAAATCTTTCCAAATCTAGGAAAAGGTTTGCCGCTTAATTTATGATAGGCCAATGTTTCTATCTTCCAGCGTTTCAAACCACCATTGACATCTCTTTTGGCAAAGTAAAAAAAGGTTTCATTGAGATCAATAACCGTGTGTCCTTTGTCCAGAACTGTCTGGGTCCATGCCTTGTCTTCACTAGCCATTAATTGCTCATTAAACTTGGTCTGTTTCCATACTTCTTTATTGATCAACGCGCAAGCTGCCATCAAACCATGTTCTATTCCGTTTACTATTTTAAAATTGCCCGCCTGTGCCCTTTGATAATTTTTAAATGAATTGATATACCTAATTCCAGCAATGGTAGGATCTTTTTGAACGGCAAGAATTGAATTTTTAAAGAATGAATCTCCCACAGGGACCGCATGAGCACTTAACAGTAATACATAAGGATGTGATGCGGTATCAATCCCAATATTACTAGCCTTTCCATAGGAGAAATTTTTTATGGTAATGACTCGACAATCAAAGGATGTGGCAATCTCAACACTATTGTCTGTAGATTGGTTATCAACCAGAATAATTTCTGAAACATCCTGGGCATACACCTCACGTAAGATAGTAAGTGTCTCTTTGAGTGCTGTGCCTTCGTTTTTATTTCGAATAACGATACTAATCATACTTCCGGATAATTGAGTCTTTGAAACTACGCAGTACTTTACGAATATAGGGGAACGAGAGCGAACGACCTCCAAAGTTTTTCAAAATCACCTTAAATCCCTTGTAATATTCTCGCCTTCTAATGTGTTGAAATTCTGAATAACTTACCCAAGAACCTTCCCAAAGGTGAATAGCATAGGTCTCCTCTTTGGCATAATCAAGAAACTTTTTTTCGAAGGGCCTATCTTTTACATAGGGCAATGGATAAAAATAGTTGGGCGGATAAATAGTAAGCCTTTCGATTTCAAAAACCTCATCAAAACTAGCTTCTTGTATTTTATATTGGGCCTCAATCGCTCGAGTCATTACCCTTGGAATCGCCAAACGAAAATACTTTTCCGTCAAGGGGTGTTCGTTATAATAATTGAGTGCTCGTTCTATAACGCTATGCCCTGCCGTGGCCGCGATAATGCCACAACTTATGAGGTCATTTCTTTCGGCTCCAATAAAAAAATCACGGTCTAACAATTCGTCTAAATTTTTCAACATAAACATATCTGTATCCAAATAGATACCTCCGTGGTCGTAAATTGCTTTCAGTCTAACATAATCTGACACAAACGCCCATTTTTGATTTGAATAGGCATACTGAGTAAAGGGATGTGTTAAATCTGTGTTGTCTTCATTCCAAAGGATCAACTCATAGTCTGGGAGCTTGGATCTCCAGGTATCAATACACCGCAAACCTAAAGGGGATATGGGATTTTTCCCAAACCAGCAATAATGTATTTTCTTAGGTATTGTTTTGTACATTCTATTATTACATCCTAAGGGTTAAAGATTCTAACAAGGTCTTCATTTTATGGCTTGGTGTATTGACCAAACTGCATATTGAAAACACACTTCGTATTATGACCACATTCCATTTGTTTTTGGTGGCAAGAATGGTCAACAGTTCTTTTTTAATATAGGTTTGATTTTCTTTGTGGTTGTTCCGAAAGGCCCTAAACCACAATGCGATTGTTCTTTTATAAAAATACGCCGCTAATTCGGCATCACCAAGTGCAAGACCTTGTTTCAATTTACTTAGATAGATATAGCTCACCGATAATTGTTCACTATGCACATATATTTCGTCTGTAGAAGACTTGCTTTTTGGATGTCTTCGATATAAAAATTGATATTCATGCACTGCCTTAAACACTTCTGGCATCATACCGAAGAATACCCGCGAAAAGAACTCGGTATCTTGAAACCGAACAATCTGTGTATTAAAAAGTGGCTTGTCAACTAAAAAGGATTTTCTAAAAAGCATAGATGGGGTGAAGAGATGTAAGTTCCAGAGGGCATAATCCTTATAGATATTATTGGTCTCAATAAGGGTTATTTTTTTTCGATCTTCCAGTTGGTCATTTACATAAAACCCAGAACAGTATACAAACTCCAAGGAGTCTGTCATAGCATCCATTTTACATTTTAAAAAATTGGGAAGCATGATATCATCACTATCAAACCAATTCACAAAATCTCCTTGGCTCATTTCAAATCCATAATTTCGACACGAATTAGCTCCTTTTGGCAGGTGATTAGGGCGCATATAGTATTTGAATCTACCATCGTTCTCTACATACTCTTTTAGTATTTCTGGCGTATTGTCTGTACTGCCATCATCCACCACAATACATTCCCAATTTGAATGGGTTTGCGCAGATACACTCGCAAGGGTCTCACCAATAATGTGGGCCCTATTAAACGTGGGGATTATGATAGAGATGAGTGAATCCATCAAAGTTTGTTAGTCCGTTGCATGATAAAAATACTACAAAGTAATTTTAGAACCGATACGTTAGTGTAAATCATTGTAGGTAATTAGGGGTTCTACCGAATCATTATAGGCCGTTATTTCGAAATAGTTTAATACAGCCTTCATCCTACCAATTTGATCATCTTTCAGATTTTTTTTCCAATACCCTAATTGTTCTTTTGCCGAAATAGGGCTTCCAGCTTTGGTTGTCACACTCCTTTTTGTAAGATTTAAGGCCTTGATATCACAATCTATATTCCACCGATCAAAGATTCGTTGTACAGATTTTTCAGGATCAAGGAGTAATTCTTCATAACTCAAGGTGATCCATTTGGTATTATTCCCGGTATGACTTAGGGGTACTTTATTAGCAATGCACCATGAAGCGGTTAGAGCCTCTTCATGTGTTTTCAGGGAGCCTAAATACTCCTCATGCTCCTTATATACCTCATTGTAAGGAATATCTGGAATTGTATATTTGGTAAAATCATAATTCCACGCGCCATGTTTAAGTTGTGAGGATACCACCGCGAAGGGATGTCTAATGAGGTGAATAGGAGCATGCTTGAAAGTATAATTATGTACGAGATATGGTAACAGCATATGACCTCTGCAGAATTTCACGATAAAAGCCTCAGCTCCCAGCAATTCTTGGATATTCGTCATTTGAGTGAGCCATGTATTCAGTATTTTTCCAGAAAATAGTCTATCAAATTGCTGTTTTGCTTCGTTCCATTGCACTTCTTCTGGTATGTATTGTCTCCATCCAAAGCCAATGTTTTCAAACTGTTTCATAAACCCCAAATGAAGCGGCTCCCATAAAATAGGCTGCGAAACACCTTCCTTAATTATTTCTGTTAACCACGTACTCCCTCCTCTAGGATCACTAAATATTAAATAATTATCTAGCGGATCTATCTGCATTTTTTGAGCCAGACGCAAGAAACGTGCTCCTTTCACGGTCTTCTTTACGAACTTATATCCGGGGAGCTTAGAGGTTTTCATAAAGTGCAATGTACTTGTTAGACGTTGTTCGAATGTCAAAATTTTTATTGACATGATCTACTGCCGCCGTACTCATGGTTTCTAACTTATTGGCATTGGTAATAAGTGATTCTATTTTTGCGGCGAAAGCCGCTACATTTTCTTCTTCCACCAAAAATCCTGTGGTATTTTCAACAAGCGTTTCGGGAACACCCCCTGAACGGAATGCAATCACTGGAAGCCCCATGGCCTGAGCTTCTAACGAAACCACTCCAAAAGCCTCACGTCTCATATCCTCATCAACAATAGATGTCATAAGAAAAATTGAATGCTCACTAAGCAGTTCTTTTATTTCTGATTGATTCTTAGGGCCCAAAAATTCAACACTATCTTGCACGCCTAGGGCAGTCGCAGTTTTTTTTAGCATATCTAATTGGGGGCCGCTTCCTACTAAGCTATAGTTGATTCGATACCCTTTATTCTGCAATAGTTTTATAGCCTCTATTCCTAAGTGTTGCCCTTTTAATGGCATCAATCTACCAACTGTGATTAGCTTACATTCATTTTCAGTGTACAGTCTGGCTTTATCTTTTCGGAAAAACTCGCAATCAATTCCTATTGGAACCACGTCAATTTGCTTACTTTCAAAACCTTTAGCCTGCAACACCT
>Ga0316205_10001555_pt1 | contig 27902 bp, 30 predicted proteins | sample 3monthpyrite_MG_FD_204941 | JGI IMG/M metagenome (GOLD analysis project Ga0316205, IMG submission 204941) | Microbial mat bacterial communities from mineral coupon in-situ incubated in ocean water Damariscotta River, Maine, United States -... | ecosystem: Environmental > Aquatic > Marine >...
CATTGTTTTATGTGGCCTTGCCAGTACACCCAGTCGATAATAATATGGATATACTCTCACTCTTGAACATTAAAAGGAACTACTATTGAGTTTCGATCTCGACAAGTCTTCTAATAAACTGCTGATCTTATTATTATCCGCTGATTTTATTTTTATAGTGGTCCATATTCTTTACATGAATGAATTCATGTCAAATTCGCTGTATTCGATCGATAGAGATTTAGGTTATGCAGAGGTTTATCAATACATAAAAGAATTCTGGATTGTGCTGCTATTATTGTTTGCTGCGGTTAAGAGAAAGCATGCGATCTATTTAGCCTGGGCTGCATTGTTTCTGTATTTTTTATTAGACGATTCTTTCAGAGTTCATGAAAGATTTGGTGGATCATTGGCTTACAATTTTAATTTGCAACCCATGTTGAATTTACGTGCACAGGATATTGGTGAATTAATAGCCTCTTTATTCTTTGGAGTTTTGTTACTGGTGTTTGTATGGGCGACCTATATATTCAGTGATGATGTGTCTAAAAAAATATCACGCCAGCTTTTTATATTGGTTATGTTTGTTGTATTTTTTGGTGTTTTGGTGGATATGTTTCATATTGCACTTCCCTGGGGTAAATCACTATTGGGATTAATTGAGGATGGTGGTGAAATGTTAGTGATGAGTATAATAGTGTGGTTTGTATTTAAGTTGGATCATACTTTATATGAAGCAATAGATAGTTAATATTGTTTTAAGATGGACTATAAATTAGGCTATTGGAAATTATGGCGAGTAAGATTTATGATGGCATCAAAATTATAGCATGAGATTTTCCAGGTTATATTTAGACAACTTTTAAATTGAGTAGATATGAAACACATTAAATTAGGTAGCAGTGACTTACAGGTTTCTGAAGTTTGCCTTGGATCTATGACATGGGGTAGCCAAAATACACAGTCAGATGCTTTTGAGCAAATAAATTATGCTTTAGAGCAAGGTATTAACTTTATTGACACCGCTGAGTTATATGCCGTGCCACCTCAACAAGACACCTGTGGTTTGACTGAACAATACATAGGAAACTGGATTTCTAAACATCCAGATAAACGAAAAGATATTATCCTGGCGTCAAAAATTGCAGGCCCTGGACTTCCCTGGATTAGAGAGGGTGGCAAGATCACTGGTAAAGCAGTTAAAGAGGCACTGGATGGTTCTCTGAAAAACCTTCAAACTGATTATATTGATTTATATCAGTTGCATTGGCCCAATCGGCCGCACCCACATTTTTGTAAACACTGGCCTGAAGATGTTAACTATAAGGGTGTTGATGTTACAAAAGAAAGAGAAGGGTTTTTTGAAATTTTAAGTGCGTTGGATGACTGTATAAAAGCGGGTAAAATCCGCCATTGTGGATTATCTGATGACACACCATGGGGTGTAAACGAGTATTTACGTCTTGCAGAGATACATGATCTGCCAAAAATGGTATCCATTCAAAATGAGTTTAATTTGTTACACTTACTAGATTCGCCACACCTCATTGAAACCTGCGTATTGAATGATGTCGCTTATTTACCGTGGTCGCCAATAGCCGGTGGTGCTTTGTCAGGAAAGTACATGAACGGAGCTCTACCTGAAAATTGTCGTTGGACTATTGAGCAACGTAATGGAATTTTTCGGGATACCAGTCAATCGCATGCTGCGATTGATGCCTACTATGAAGTGGCTACACGGCATGGGTTGTCGCTTACGCAAATGTCTTTAGCCTGGGTTTATCAATTTAAAGGCGTTACTTCTACGATAATTGGAGCAACTTCTCTAGATCAATTAAAAGAGGATATAGAGGCTTATCAACTGGTGCTTTCCGAGGAAATTCTGGGCGAAATTAGCGAGGTTATCAAGCGTTATCCTGTACCGTTTTAAATAATATTAAATAAATATTTTTCGAATGAGTGGGTTGGAACAGTCATTATAGATCAGTGGATATTTACTGTATATTGCTTTTTTGATTGTATTAACCGGTATTTATTTAGTGTGTATCACCTATACACAATAATTTAGGGAGAGATGATGAGTCCATATATTCCCGCGTTGATCTGGATAGTGAGTGCAGGTATTTGCATTTATATTGCTAGAAGAAAAGAATTGCGTTTATCATTTTTATGGAATTTGACTTATGCATTCCTGGGTCCTTTCGCTATTCCAATAGTATTGTTTGTTAAACGGAAGGTCTCTGATGTGAGTAATGAATCAAATAGAAATTCAGTCTCTTAATTCATATTTTGGTTTTTTTTCATAGTTAATTTATATTAAGTGATTGAGTATTGCTGATATTTTAAGGTTTACATTCTGACGCTTCTTGCTGTTAGGGATTTCTTTATCTTAAGCAGGTAACATTACTTTTATTGTAAACTGGAGCAATAATAAGTAGCAAAGGATGATGATTTTTTTGTTATCAGGATGATGTTTGTATAATTTCTACGGGGTATTTTGTGAATACATACTTATTTTCTGCTGGTTGTTTGGCATTCCTTGTAGGCATAGTCCATTCTGTCCTTGGTGAAATACTCATATTCCGTCATATGCGTATGGGGACTCTTGTGCCTACATATGGAGGGGAGATTCTTAAGGAGCGTCGAGTGAGGATTTTATGGGCAAGTTGGCATCTTGTAACGGTGTTTGGAGCTGGTCTTGGCGTTAGCTTGATAGGTTTGTCCTTTACTTCTTCACGTTTTGCTTCACTGGATTTTATTGAGCTGGTGATATTGTTTTCTATGTTGGTTTCGTCGTTGATTGTACTTGCTGCTACAAAAGGAAAACATCCGGGGTGGGTAGGATTATTAGGTGTAGCTGTCCTTATATGGCTTGGCCGATAGTAACTGACTGGGTTTGATGCGCTTAATATTGATTGTGTATTTATATTGAGCTGAAACCTGATAAGGCTTTAGTCTGAATGTAATATATTGCGAATGATGACTTATCTCAGGAATAATTAACGGACATGCTTAATAAGCAAATATATAGTGTAATAGCTATTGTTCTGACTTTTATCGCCTTTTATCCTTATATTAAGTTGATTATCAGGGGTGTAGTACATCCCTACGTGTTTTCGTGGATAATCTGGAGTAGTACCACCTTGGTCGTTTTTCTCGCGCAACTTGAGGAGGGTGGTGGTGTTGGTGCGTGGCCAATTGGTGTATCCGCTTGCATAACGTTATTGATTGCATATTTGTCTTATTTGAAGTGTAAAAATATTTCTATTACGAGAATGGACTGGTTGTTTTTTATCTCAGCTATGTCGTCGTTACCATTTTGGTATTTTACATCTGATCCTCTATGGGCAGTTGTCGTATTAACAATAGTTGATGTTCTTGGTTTTGGGCCAACTTACAGAAAAGCCTATGCATTCCCACATGCAGAATCGGTGGTTTTTTACTCGATTTTTGGCGTTCGTAATATTTTAGTCATTATGGCGCTAGAGAATTATTCGATGACAACGGTGTTATTTCCAGCTGCGATTGGTTGCATGAGTGTAATATTAGCTGCAGTAATTTATCAACGGAGAGTTATCAGTCTCACATGAAGCTTTTCAATAGATTCAATGTTTAGGTATCATCAAATGACTTGTTATGGCTATGTAGCGGGTTCATGATATGATTGAATTTCATTAATAAATTACAACTACTACCTCATGAGTTTATGATTTTGGTACCCCACAAGTATAGAGAATGAATTCCTTCCCCGAATATCAACAATACGATGCGCTCGGTTTATCAGCGTTAGTAGGTAAGGGCGATATATCCCCAAAAGAACTGCTATTAGAAGCTCAAAGCAGACTTGATAGAATCAATCCGACGATTAATGCAATTACTTGTAGAATGGACTCCTTGGCTGAATCTTTGATTATGGACCTGGATAGAGATAGTTTGTTTTGTGGCGTGCCTTTTCTGGTTAAAGACTTAATGTTACCTTTTCGCGGGTTTCCTATGTCGAATGGAAGTCAGGCAATGAAAAATTATATACCCAGCAAAAGCAGTGGCATGGTGGATAAGTTAAAGGCGGCTGGTTTCATTACATTCGGTAAAACCAATACATCAGAATTAGGTGCGTCATCACTTGTGAATCCAACAGCATTTGGGCCGACGCTTAACCCTTGGGATACGACAAAGAATTCCGGTGGCTCAAGTGGCGGAAGTTCCTCTGCTGTTGCTGCACGAGTTGTACCCATGGCTTATTCCAGTGATGGCGGTGGCTCTATCAGGTTGCCTGCGTCCTATTGCGGTATTTTTGGATTTAAACCCTCAAAAAATCTTAATAAATATGAGGATCTGTCAAAAGCGTGGGGGGGTGCAGTAGTAAGTCATGTTTCTTCAATTTCTGTACGCGACAGTGCAGCTTATCTTGATCTTGTATCAGGTAATACTGAGAAAGCTTACTCGATATCCAGTCCCGGTGAGAATACTTATTTATATGCCGTTACACAATCGCCTAAAAAATTACGAATAGGGCTGATTACCGATGCTCCTACAAAGACGCCTGTATTTAGTGAGTGTATTAATGCTGCTGAAACGGCAGCCCAATGTTGTGAATCACTGGGGCATCATGTGGAACGCGCGCAATGGAATTTTGATGGCAGAGAGCTCATGCGAGCATTTTTAACCATCGTATTCAGTTATACCCATCAGGATGTTCGATCCATGTCGGCATTATTAGCCGTTAAAGAGCATAAATTGAAGCTAGAGTTAAATACACGATTTATGTCATTAGTCGGGAGTGGTATAAGTAGTAAAGAAGTCGATGAGGCAATTAATGTATGGGAAAAAGTATCGAGGAAAATAGTTGAGTTGCATCAGTGCTACGATGTTATTTTAACGCCCACCGTAGCAACATCACCGCTAGCTAGTGACGAGCTTGATCCTACTGGCATAGAAAAAATAATCATGCGACTTTTGATTAAAACAGGACTTGGGAAAAAAATTCACAATAAAGCATTTTTAGAAACCTTGATTGATAAGTCAATATATCAAACACCCTTTACTCCGATTGCCAATATGACCGGGCAACCTGCGGTCTCAGTGCCGCTATATTGGGGTAGTGATGGTTTGCCTCATGGAGCGCACTTCATGGCTGCTGAGGGAAATGATGCCTGTTTGTTCATGTTAGCGGGACAGTTGGAGACATCATTTCCGTGGAAAGATAAAGTACCTGCAGTGAGCTAAATTCATCGTATCTTGAAAATGGTTTGATTGTTGGCATGAATATTATGAGGTCTGAGTAAATGCATATGTATTTTTTTTGGGCAGCAGCAATGATGAGTATGGTAACTTTTACCGTTCACACATTTATAGGTGGGCCAGTAGTTGCTCAGCCGTTACTGGCTGATAATAGTTTGCCAAAAGCTTCTAAATGGCTTAATTATTATACGTGGCATGTTACAACTCTATTCACCTTTTTTATGGGTGGAGCCTATGCCTATGTGGCGTTGTACCCGGATCGTCCTGAATTGGTTGTTTTTTTGACCATTGTTACAGCTGCGTTGTCTGTTTTAAGTGCAGTTGTTGCCTTGAAAGGAAAGATAAATCCATTTCGGTTTCCCTCTACTTATCTTTTTGCAATAGTGTCCTTGCTTGGGTTAATTGGCCTTCTGGTGGAATGAAATTATAATATTTGTCTTTAATTGCTTTTATTCTGAAGTATGGAATGGTTATTAATAAATAAAATGCTCGTGATGCTATACGATAGTGAACAGGTGAGAGTTACACTCTGTGTGTCTGAGGCTAATGGAGTCTCTTTTATTTATGCCAATGAATTTGGTTATTTTAGTATTTATATTAATAGCGAGTAGAATGGACTTATTTGATAATATTATTGGCCAACCAAGAAATTTGTTACGACAAGATGGCACTGTCAATTACTATGGGCCGTTGATGGGTTCACAGAAAGCCAGTCATTATTTAGAAGATTTACTTCATAAAATAGAATGGAAAAATGACGAGGCGGTTATTTACGGTAAACGCATTGTGACGAAGCGAAAAGTAGCATGGTATGGCGATAGACCATTTTCTTATACTTATTCGCGTACGACAAAACATGCGTTACCCTGGATAGACGAGTTATTGGAACTTAAAGATATAGCAGAAAAAGCATCTTCTGAAACATTTAATTCCTGTTTGCTGAATTTATACCATGATGGTAGCGAAGGAATGTCGTGGCATAGTGATGGAGAGCAGGACTTAAAACGGAATGGTGCGATAGGTTCTTTAAGTTTGGGAGCGGAGAGAAAATTTTCCTTTAAACATAAGAAAACCAAAGAATCTGTATCACTATTTTTACAAAATGGTAGTTTGTTGGTCATGAAAGATGAAACTCAAAGGTTCTGGTTGCATAGTTTGCCTCCCACAAAGAGGGTGTGCCTCCCGAGGATTAATTTAACTTTCAGGACTATTGTTGATCAAGGATAATATGTTGGCGTAGATATTTATAGTTTTAGTATGTTTAGATTTTTCAATAAGATTTAATGTCTAAGCTACTCGCCCTTGAATTATTTGTGGTGCAACTTCTTTTAAATGTTTCGCGAATGCATGAATATGCTCAGTAGACTTGATATGTCTAGGGAAGCTGATTTCATACTCAATAATTGCTTTTGTTTTCTTGTTTTGTAATAAAGGCAAGCCTTTGCGATTTTCTGTGGATAATTTAGATTGAGGTAGGATTCCAGCACCAATACCAAGACTGGCCCAGTCTTCTATCACTTTATAGCTTACTGCATTGCCTCTGTATTCCGTTAAGTCTAATCCTTCAGTAGCAAATAAGTGTTCAATTGCGTCACGTAGACCACAGCCACCAGCTGTAATTATAATGGATTCATCAGCAATTTCAGATAACATGACTGATGTCTGATCTTTTATTTTGTCACTATCTCCATGATGTTCGCATGGCAAGAAATATAATGGTTCTGCATAGAGTGGTATCGTTTTAAACTGGGCATAACTTTCACGCTTCGGCATAATGGCAAAATCGATGGTTTCATCAATCATTCGTTTGTTCAAATCGCCCATGTAACATTCCTTGAAAAACACCTCAATATCTGGATGCTGATTCCTGAATGGTTTCAGAATATCATCAAGTAACTGCATGTCTATAAGTGGGGATAAACCAATGCGCAATAATTTGTGCTGAGGATTTTGAAAGCTTTTTGCTTTTTCAATAAATTCTTCTTGTGCGGTTAAAACTGCATCTGCCAAAGGAAGTAAATACCGTCCGAGAGCAGTGAGACTAACCTGGCGAGTACTGCGATTAAATAGTTTTCCCTCAAGAGATTCTTCAAGCATGGCGATTGAATTCGAAAGAGTAGGCTGTGTAACACAACATACTTCAGCGGCTTTGCTGAAAGAACTATGTCGGGCGACTTCATTGAAAAATCGTAATTGTTTTGTGTTAACCATGATTAATAAAAAAAAAGTATAAATAGTATTTATAAATATAATTTAACTATGAGTGTGTGTGTATTTATACTTTTTGTCAACTTAGGTTTTGCAACTGAATGCATTACTCAGGGAAATATTAAAGTATTTTTATAATTATGATGAGGGTAAACACATGAAATATCGAACATTTAAAAAAACATCACGAATATTTTTTCTTGTAACGACATTGATCTTGAGTTCCACGATGGTTGCATACGCCGGGAATCAGTCAGGCATGACTGATGGAGCGATTATCGCTATCTATAATCAGGTTAATACCTTTGATATAGAAACGGCAGGACTGGCAATTGCCAATGCGAAAGATAAACGTGTCATTGGTCTTGCCAAAATGGTGCAGACGGACCACACCGCAGTTCGTCAAATGGCAGCCGATTTAGCTATCAAATTAGGGCAGGATCGCTCTCTACCTCCTTCACGTGCAAATGCCGCTTCACAACATGCAAATGTTTTAAGTGCTTTAAGTTCAAAAAAGGGTGCTGAATTTGATAAAGCATACCTTGAGCATGAAATACAATTTCATACCGCTGCAATATCTGCAGTCAAATCTGTCCTTATTCCAAAGGCGAGAAATAATGAACTTCGTGATCTAATGAAAAAAATACTTCCGGGTTTTGAGCATCATCTTGCTGAAACCAGGAGAGTTTCTAAAGAATTAGGCTACCAGTAGACGACAGGCAAAGTTTAATATCAGACATGGATGTCGTTGGGAAAGATAAATGTAATTTAGAAAAAAATTTACTTAACGAAAGAGGAAAAACAATGAGCGCGCAAAGAATGTTATTTTTAACTGTGGCAGCACTATTAGTAGTTGGAATCTGGATGACGGGTTGGGATAAAGCTCACTGGTTGTTTTATGCTGTTGTTGGGCTGCTGTCATTTGCATTTATCAGTGGTGTCTGTCCAACTTTAATTATGTTCAAAAAGCTTGGATTTAAGTAATCCCTTGGTGTAAATACTACGATACAACGGGTATTACATGTTACCCGTTGTATACCATAACCACTAATGTGTGTGTTTATGAAGCATAAATATATATTAAATAGAGATTTAAAATGGTTTATTGGGCTTTCTGTCGGACCAGCATTTGTTGCTATTTGCGTAAAAATTGTTCTGATAGCCACGCTTTATTCTTCTTCAGATTTAAATGCCGTCTCGCACTCTGTCAGAGATAAAAGACATGAAAGTTATACCTTTCCTGATCGTGGAAACAAAATAAATGCAATACAAAGTACCTTTAATGGTAGATATGTATGGAAAGCACTTCCAGTAAAAGCGCCCGAACCTATTGATAATCCTCTTACAAGTGAAAAAATATTACTGGGCCGAAAATTATTTTTTGACAAACAGCTCTCTTTCGACCGTACAGTTTCCTGTAGTACTTGCCATAGGTTGTCTTTAGAGCACGGAGGCGGAGATAGTCTTGAGGTACCTGAAGGGATTTTCAATCGAAAAGGTTTACGTAACTCACCAACTGTAATCAATGCTGCATTTCAACGTGCATTATTCTGGGATGGTCGAGCGATGTCATTGGAAGATCAAGCGAGCGGACCATTGCTAAACCCATTAGAAATGGGGTTGCCATCTCTAGAGTTTCTCCAAAACCGTTTAAAAGAGTTGCCTGAATACAAGAAGTTGTTTGAAAATGCTTTTGGAAATAAAGACTCGTTGACACCAGACTCAATATTAAAATCCATTGCGAGCTATGAAAGAACACTGATTACACCTGACTCACCTTATGATCGTTTTGTCAGGGGAGATAAGCATGCTCTGAGTAAACAACAAATTAGAGGGATGGCATTATTTGAATCCACAGGATGTATAAATTGTCATTTTGGTGAAAATTTTAGTGCAGCCAATCATCTTGCCAGGCAAACGGCATTTAGAATTTTTCCGATACATAGCAATAAAAAATATGAAAATAAATACGATCTTACTAAAGACGTAGGCTTAATGGAAAATATTTCACTGGATAATAGCAGCGGCGTATGGCGTGTTCCTACACTCCGTAACGTTAGCCTTACTTCTCCTTATTTTCATAATGGATCTGTGAAGGAATTAAAAGAAGCCATTAGAATTATGGCTGTTGTTCAACTTAATAAAACTATTGCTAAGGATTCACTTGGTTATAAAAGTTATTACTGGGATGAAAAAGGCAAGATCTTAAAAGTAAGAGAGGAAAATACGCTTAGTGAAAAAGATGTTGATGATATTGCGGCTTTTCTTGATTCACTTACAGGGCAAAATATTTCTAATATGTAATTTCATCTTGATAACGATGAAACTTTGATGTTATTCCACTCAATGAGAATACCGAATGTATTTGTCGTAGCATTGATATTTTGCGGCCGTACTAATTTCATGCTATAAATACCAATATACTATCGTTAATGAATAAATAACAATAATGCCTGGCGTATAAGAATACAGTCAGAGTCCAAAGGTGATTATCTTGAACAATTTACATGCCAAATGGCCACTATGGTTTCTTTTTGCCCTTAGTTTTATTCTGAGTGCTTGCGGCGGCGGCGGTGGAGGAGGGAGTAGCCCAGGTTTTTCTGTCTCTACCAATAGTCTCTCTTTTTCAGCCTCATCTGTTTCCTCACCAACACCTGTTCCCCAAAAAATTACTGTAACAGTGACTTCAGGTACAGTCTTTTTGGCTGCTTTGTATGGCGGGGATGCTATTAGTAACGCAACATTTTCACTGACAGGGGCGACCACTGGTGAAGTTACTATATATCCTGCTGCACCCGGTACACTAGGGCCAGGGACGCACACTGGAACTGTATCTGTTTTAGGTTGTAATGATATTAATTGCACATCACAGGTGTCGGGAAGTCCTAAAGATGTGACGGTCACTTATGACATTGAGGGTCTTACTGTATCTCCATCCAGTGTTAATTTGTCGTCCACAATTAATACAGCCTCAACAACTGCACAGTCAACACTCAGTAGTTCACTGGGATCTGCATCCTGGTCAAGCAATGTTACTTACACAGGTGCTACCAGTGGCTGGCTTACTCTATCTCCATCATCAGGTAATTCTTTACCGCAAGCCATCGATTTTTCGGCTGCAGGATTATCTACCGCAGGTACTTATTCCGCTACTGTTACCTTAACGAGTGGAGCAAATCAGATCACCTTGCCAGTGAACTACGTGGTAAATAATTCGTTGAACCCATCTCCGAGTACGCTGAGTTATACGATAAATGATAATCCTCAAGCCTCAGACTTAACCCGTCAACTTTCTTCTGGAGCCTTCACGGGGGTTACCTGGACTGCCTCTACAGATGTCGTCTGGTTGGATTTATCACCTACCAGTGGTAACAGTAGTACAACCATCACAGCGTCTTTAGACCAAACTCAAATCAATACGTTGAGTAACGGCACTTATACAGGAACCATTACATTAACGCCTTCTGTAGGTTCGGCTGAAACAGTGACCGTTACATTGGTCATTAGTCGTGCGCAAGTGAATTACGTGACGCCTTATGTAGCCACCACTAGTACCGTTAAAGAAGTCATCGTACGTGGTGATAATTTTATTCAGGCGGCGATTCAAAATGTAAAATTCGGCACGACTAATGCTGACTCATTTACGTTTGTTAGTAGTACTGAAATTTTGGCTACGCATCCTGCGTTAGCGGCGGGAAGCTATGATGTTAGTGTGACGACAACAACGGGTGATAGTAAAACACTGGCTACTCTTCAGGTCGTTGATGCTCCGGCCTTCGCGGCAACTTCCATTGCTTATCCGAATACTGTAACCAAGAGACCACTTGAGATCATCTATGATGCTGAACGGCAGGCTCTTTTGGTGGCCGTTGCGTATCCATCAGCAGGGGCATCAGGAGATATTTTACGCTATAGCTATTCTTCGGGTACATGGTCGGCAACACCTGCTAGTGTATTTGTACCGGCATTCAGGGATATGGGTATTTCCACTGATGGACAACAAGTAATTGCCGTGTCTAATTACGCTATTACCCAGTTTGACCCTATAACACTGCTCACAGGGACTTCTACAAGTGCTCCTTTCAGTTCATTCTATTATTTAAAGAATGTTGCTTTTGGGAATAATGGTGATGCCCTGGTGACGACGGGACTCAATGGCAGTGGTATCACTCAGTCGTACCGATACAATGCGCGAGCCCCTGCTTTAGGCTCGATCGGAACCAGTCCGAATAATACTTTTTATTTTGGTACACCGGGAGTCAGTGCAGATGGCTCAAACATTACGGTTGTTCAGGGTTCTCTATCTCCCGCGCCTAGAGTTGTAAAGTACAATGCTTCTGATGATACATTATCCAACTCAGGTATTTCTTTGAACCAGAATTTTTTAATACCGCCGGAGTTGAATAGAAATGCCAACCGAATTATTCTGAACGGCTATCTCGTTTACGATGAAAATTACCTGCAACTCGGTAGTTTACCATTCTCTGCAACGCAAGCAGCTATTGTATTGTCACCTGACGGCACTAAAGCATATCGCTATGTGAGTGGCACGACACTCAATACATATGATCTATCTAGTGCACCTGTTGGCGGTATCTTCCCTGAACTGGGGGGTGGTACGACATTACCCAGTAACCCGGGTACTTCCCCGCGTATGACCATTAGCCCGGATGGTGGCTCTTTGTTCATAGCAGGGGATAGTGGCATCGTCGTGCTACCGGCACCATAAAAAAATGGTGCTAGCTTAAGGTAGTTTATGTCTTTTCCTGTCATTACGAGCCGGCTTTTTCGGCGTAGCGATCTCTTGATGTTTATGTCCAGCTTATTACTTCTGTAAATCTAAATTTACATTTTTTTAAAGATTGCTTCACACCGTTCGCAACGAAAAATTTCAATCATGTTTAGCTTAAGTAAGTGACATTCAGGTTAGTTAATGATTTATTTAACTGAGAGTGGTGTCAAGCATTTGTAAAATATGCCCCCAACCACCTTCATGATCATTTCGGGTTTCTTCATCAATGAATTTTACATGAGTGAGATCGACGCTGGTGGTATTCTCGTTAACGGCTTCAAAGAGGAGCGTCACAGTGCTTCCGTCTACAGAGCATGGAGATATCCAGGAGAAAACCAGTTTATTTGGGTGTTCTATCTCAAGGTATTTACCTGTGTGAGGAATAATGTCATCACCCACTTGCATATGAATAGCAAAACTTCCTCCCACCTGGGGATCACACTCAGTTTTTGGGTTAGGCATACCGGGCATAGGTAACATGAATTGAGAAAGGGTATCGGTATTTAGCCATGCGTTAAATACTTGCTCTATAGGTGCGTTTATTATTTTTTTTACATTTACTCTTAGATCACTCATTGCATTAATCTCCTGTATTTAGTATTTCATCCAGTTTATCCAGACGTAAACCCCATATAGATTTAAGTTCTGCAAACCAATTTTCGACTTCTGCTAAAATTTTTAAATCGGCCTCTATCCAGTGAATTCTTCCTGTTTTTTTTCTTTTAATTAAGCTTGCTTTCTCAAGCACTTTGATATGTTTTGATACTGCATTCAGTGACATGTCGTAATAATTTGCCAGGTCGGTCACGCGGCTTGGACCTTCCTGGCACAATTGTGTTAACAAATCACGTCGTGTTGTGTCACTGACAGCTTTTAATATTTCAGATAGTTTTGCTTTATCTTTAAATTCAACCATAAGGTTTAATATAGTGATGAATGAATTTATTGTCAACCAATGGGTTGATAATAATTGTTAGCCATTGGTAATGGAGTTCCTAAGTTATTGTAATTAATATAATTAAAAAAGACATGTATATAGAATAAGCAGGGGTGAACATTTCATTATGTTAACGATCAAATACACAATACTGACAACAATGCCGTTTTGTCATTCGGCAGACAGTCAGCAAGATGTTTTTTGTTTCTTTTTTATTAGTTCATATTTCTATCCCATTGCATGGGTATCATATGCTCGTTAAGAAACAGAATGGCATTAAACATATGGGTTAATTGAAGGAACTGCAGATGGTCAAGACAATTTTTATTTCTATACTGTTACTATTTTTTAGTGCTTGTGCATCTCATTCAGTGCCTAAAAATAACCAGTCATTTAAGTCAATTACAGAATTATCAGAGTTATCGGGTCTATATAAAAATGCAGGAGATCCATCTGGTTATTTATCGGCTGTTATTTGGGGTGACAGCATCGAAAATATAAAACCTGAGTTCCAACATGAAGGCATTGAATTCATCGAGGTTAAAACAATAGAGAAATCGATCATTGTCAGGGCTATAGAAAATTCATGTTCCATTTATGAAAAGACCTATGTTCTCGGACGTGATTTTGAAATTAATGCAGGTCAAATCAGTATCCTAAGTGAAACATCTATTTTGACGAGAGGACTTGGTGATGTATTGGTTGGGCCTAGTTATGAAAAAATTACATTAGGCCTTGATTCAAGAAGAGATGCCAAATACAGGAATTCAGGATATGCTGCTGGTTTAGCGTTCATGATCATTCCAGTTGCAGTTTCGGGGACAAAGGATATAAGATTTGAACGAGCAAGTGATGAAGCCAAAGAGTTTAATGCTTGCAACACCAGTTGATCTGTCATTCAATTGGTGTCTTACCCCAAGTAGTTAAATAACAATGGAGGTAACATGAAAATATTTTTTTATGTAGTGTTAACTATTCTTACGCTGTTAGCAGTGTCTTCAGGAATGACAAAGATCTTACTTTTGCAGCAAGATGTCGATTTCTTCGGTAAGTATGGGTTTACTAATCCCATTTTAATGGCGTATGGTGCTATTCAATTACTGGGTGGGATCTTACTGGTGTTGCCTAAGTCGCGAGTTGTCGGTGCTATTCTCGTGGCGATTACATTTCTGATTTCAGCTGTCGTGCTGGTGATGGAAAATAATATCCCGCTTACTATCGTTACTTTTATCTGCGTACTATTATTGGGTTTTATAATAAAGCGTTCTTATAGCAGTGTATCTGTTAGTAGCTAAGCTTATAAGGAAGGTTTTTGTCTATATAACAGAGGTGTGATCAGAGTTTCTTACTCGTTAATTGTCAGGCAGCATAGCAACAGGTGGTTTGGACTGTTTGTGAGAGTCAGGCATGTGTAATGTAATTGACACGCGTCGGTTGCTCTCGCGGCCTTGCTGGGTTGCATTGTCTGCTCTTGGTCTTGTATCGGCATAACCAATGGCGCGTAAGCGATGGGCTTCGACATTACTTTCTATCAGGTGGTGTGTAACCATGGTGGCACGTGCTGTCGATAATTCCCAATTGGAATGAAATGATTGATTATTGATAGGTGCATTATCAGTATGGCCTTCAACAGAAAGATTGAATCGGCTATTACCAAGCATGATAGCAAGGTCTTCCAATAAATTTAATCCTTCTGGCTTGAGTTTTTCACTGCCAGGAGAAAATAACACGTGATCTTTAATCACCAGGTTTACCTGTCCCAGGTTTTCATTGATGTCAATTTTATCGATGAGTTGAGAGTTTTCAATTTGTTGGATTAATGCAAGACGTTCCTGGGATAATGAAGTTTTATTCTGAGTTTTTTTACCTTTAGCAGTAACATTTGATGTTGTTTTCTCTTGAAGTAAAGATATAGCATTTTCTTTATTATAGCTGGTTTGTACAGGTAAAATCTTTGCTGCATCAATTTCATTGCTAAACATTTTTGCTGTATTAATGCTTAAATAGTTATCGATGTCAGAGTGGGTCGGAGTTTCTAGTTGGGGATCATTATCCTGCGTACTTATTAATGCATCAGCAATAATAGGCACTTCATTTTCTAGTTTCGCGGTGACTGTAGGCAGTTTGTTTATTGTATTGACAGAAGAAGAGCTGTTTTTATTGTTCGAGATTTCTTTTTTATGCTGATTTTCTGGTTCAGGAACAAAATTAATATTAGATGATTGAATTTGCTTTTGTTGTTTTTCCGTGTGGTCAAGATTAATGCTTAATTGGTTTAGTGATGATGTGTCCGCTTTGAAGTGTGACATGGCCAGCAGAATAACAAACAGCGTCAATAGTAATGTTAGGATATCAATGTAACTAATGATCCAGCCTTCCTGGTATGAATTTGAAGAACCATCGGAATTATCATCTTCATTCGATTGACCAAACAAACCGAATTCGAACTCAGATTCATTCATCAATGAGTTCGCGGTGGTGTTGGTCTGTAAATTAACGACAGAGGCTGATCTTGTCGTCATCGTCAGGCAGCACTGGCTAAAGTGGAAGTTCTACGTGGTGAAAATATATCGGGTGATGAGACGCCAAAAGATTCCAATGATTCGATAATCAATGATGGGTGATTACGTTCCTGGATCATTAACAGGCTTTCTCCTAGCATATGGTTAATCTCAATTTCCTGTTGATGACGACGTTCGAGTTTCATGGCTAGTGGTTTCAGAAAAAGATTGGCAGCTATAATGCCGTAAAGCGTGGTAATCATAGCAAATGCCATAGCTGTACCTATCTCTGCGATGCCACTGGACCCCAAACCATATAGCATGTGTATGAGACCAAAGAGTGTTCCTAGCATGCCAAAGGCAGGGGCAAAAACAGCCATGGTGCGTAAAATTTGTACTTCAGCCTCTCCTCGTTGTCGCATGTTTTGTATTCTGTATCGAATGAGTTTGATTAAACCATGTCGAGGTCCACCATCAACAATGTGATGCAAGGCTGGCCGAAGAATGGGATGGTGAATTTTTTCGATATGTTGTTCGGCATGACGAATGGCGCCACGGCGGTAAATTTCGGCAAAGTTAAGTAATTGTTTGATTTCAAGGTGGGCGTTGGGGCTGTAGTCTTCCAATAACATCGGTATTTTACGCAATACGGGGACAACTTCCTTGATAGGGCGGCTCACTAGAGTTGCCGCTATAGTCCCACCTACAACAACAATGAGACCAGGAATGTTGAAAAATGCGCCGATATGTTCGGGAGCTATCAAGATCATAACTAGTATGAGCAGTAATCCACCCCCAAGCCCTATGGTTGTTGAATGATTTAAATTACCGATAATTCGTTTCATTATTTCACCTGCTATTCCTGATTAGCTTATTTATGTTGGATAAGTGCAATAATTATTCCATTCACATAATTAGATCTAAGTCTATGTAAGTAATGAATATATATTTAACTCTGTAATAGAGGATGGTGAAAACGGCAAACATTGGCCGCTTAATATTGCCATGGCGGCGCGTGATTGTTGTTATCCTCAATAGGGAGTAGAAGGTTCTAATATTTCGATTAGAGTAAGATTTGATGATGGCTTACGCCGTTTTAAATCTAACTAAAAAAAGCTACCCTAAGTCTTCAATACATAGGATTAAGTGATGATAAGAAGTTCATTTAGAATATTAGTGATTTTGGTGATCATGGGTCTGGTTTTCCTGTTTATGAATAAAGACCACGTCTCATCCAAAGAGCGGTTGGCTGGATCCAGATTGGTGATATGTTCCGGGAAAATACGTCCTGAAGTAGGGAAGTCACTGCTGAGTAAACAACCAGTAAAGACTGATATCAAGAATCCTTGTCCCAAGTTCGTATCTGAATTACATATTGATGATCATGGCGTCATAAATATGAAAAATAATCAGTATTCAATCGAGGTTTCTTTTACACCTGTAATAACTGAGAGTACTATTCACTGGCGTTGTTTGGGGAGTCCGGAAGAGTTTTTGCCGAGGCGTTGCAGGGGAAATGAGTAATCTTATTGTTGAGGTGGTTTTACAAAAAGTATGAAAGCGATTGTCTACAGAGAATATGGGTCTCCCGATGTTTTAAAAATGGAGACAGTCGATACTCCAACGCCAAAAGAGAATGAAGTGCTGATAAGGGTTCATGCTGCAACAGTTAATCGAACAGATTGTGCCATGCTAAGAGCCAAGCCATTTATTATGAGATTTATGACCGGGCTGTTTAAACCCAGGAATCCGGTTTTAGGAACAGATTTCGCAGGTAAGATAGCTTCAGTGGGACCGGGTGTTACATCATTTTGTATTGGTGATAGGGTATTTGTGTTTGATGATAACGGTTTAAGTTCTCATGCAGAATATCTGGTGCTCTCAGAAAATAAAGCGATATCAGTGATGCCTGAAAATATGTCTTATGAGCAGGCTGCAGCGAGTATTGAAGGCGCTCATTATGCATACAATTTTATCAATAAAATTAAGCTTGAGGTTGGACAAAGAGTATTGGTTAATGGTGCAACAGGTGCCATTGGTTCGGCAGCCGTTCAACTATTAAAATTTTTGGGTGCTGAAGTTGATGCAGTCTGTAGTACTGAGAATATTGATTTAGTGAAGGCGATGGGAGTAGATAATGTTATCGATTATACAAAAGAGGATTTCACGCAAAGCCAGCAAGATTACGACTACGTATTTGATGCAGTAGGAAAGAGCACATTTTCTCGCTGCAAACCATTGTTAAAATCGGGTGGTATTTATATTTCATCTGAATTGGGTTTTATGGCGCAGAATCTTTTTCTCTCACTGGTGCCCCCTTTACCTGGCATTAAAAAAGTTAAGTTTCCGATACCGGTAGATATAAAAAGAAGTCTGCATTTTGTAAAGTCATTAATTGATCAGGGGCACTTTAATGCTCTGATGGACCGTACCTATCCAATGGACCAAATAGCGGATGCATTCAGGTACGTAGAGAAAGGCCAAAAAACTGGAAACGTGACAATCAAGATGGATGTCAGTAAGGTATGATGCGCTGAGTAGGATGCTTAAGGGTTACTGGTATTATTTGGATGTTTTAGTCATAAAAATGATATGTATTATAGAGGCATAGAGCTATTGCTTATAGTGAAAAGTGACTACTCATCAAGCTAAGATGGCGGCCAGGATTTATTGAGATGTTAGGTGTCAGGCAGCAAGCGTCAATTGATGCCACATGAATAATTCTATTATCTCTTTAAATATTTACTTGATTCATTGACGTGTCAATTTTAGTATAAGAACACGATTTATCTTAATCTAATAATAAAAGGAAATTTGCATATTTAAGTTTGCATGGAGCGCAGCAGTCATCTCTCACATGCCTACTCATAATATTGAACTGAAACGAGCCGGCAATCACATAAAATCTATCTTCCTTGAATTATTATAGAGGCCTCTAGTACGGCTTTAACTAGAGAGCCGGTTCTTTAGTTGTATCCCCTTAAACCCACATCAGGCTTATCTGACTCAGTAAGCTTGATGATAAAATGACGAGTCAAAAAACATGGAGAAAATATATGGAAATTTTATCTAGATTATTATTACTGTCAGCGCTGTCATTAGTAACCGTTGTACACGCTGCTGATTTACCACGGTCTGAATCTCCGGATGGAGCTAAAGCCTATATTATTTCACCTAAGGATGGTGAAACAGTGGGTAGTAAAGTAACAGTGAAATTTGGATTAAAAGGCATGGGCGTATCACCTGCTGGTTTGAGGAAGAAAAATACAGGACATCACCACCTGATTGTTGATGGAAAGCAAATGCCAGCATTTAATAAGCCAATGGGTAAGGATGTGATGCATTTTGGTGGTGGTCAAACAGAGAAGACTGTAGAATTATCTCCAGGTAAACATACGTTACAATTAATTTTGGGTAATCACCTTCATATTCCGCATAATCCTCCGGTTATATCAGAGAAAATTACTATTAACGTCAAATAGTTTAGAAGAAGCTGATGCTGGGGCGATAGATGACGGTTAGGTTTTTGTGTTTAAGAATGAGTAGTACTATTTCTTAGATATGAAATACTCGAGCGATCCTTTGCCATCCAATTAGTTTTAGCATTTTTCAGGCCCGGGCTTGGTGAGATCAGTATTATTATCTCATCTGTTCGGGCTTGTTTATTTTTAGAGCGTGTATCTACGTACCCAATTGAAAAAAGTTAAGTCTAGCAGTCGCTTTTAACGAAATTGTGCTGCGTATAAAAACAAATGTATGCCAGAGGGGCTGTAATACGTCAAGTGTTTGCCTTATTATTGATGACAGGTGAGTGCATGTTTGAATCCGCCTTTGGTTAAGTCTACGTTGAATGGTTTTATATATATCCGCACTTTATTTGATTTAGAGGAAAAATTTGATGTTCAAAAAGCTCATTTTACTGATGACGCATTTAATTGTTGGGTGTATTGGTTTTGCAGCGGGCATCTATGCATTACCGATTTTGATTGAACCCCCGTCTCCAACATCCGAATCGATGAAAATTGTAGAACAGCAAGCGTTATTTGAGGGTGAGTTTAAACGAAACTTAATGGATAGTGACGCATTGCATTGGGGGGAAGGTAAGGTGTTAGTTAGTCGTCATGCAGTTTCTTTTCAAGGAAAGCTGGCACCAGGCCCCGATTATAAACTCTATTTGTCTCCGGAGTTCGTTGAAACTGAAAGCGACTTTCTGCGCTTAAAGACAAGGATGGCTAAGGTGGGTGATGTGAAAACTTTTAATGATTTTTTGGTAAACATAGATGCATCTATAGATCCAGCCGCTTACAATAGTGTTGTAGTATGGTGCGAAACATTTGGTCAGTTTATTACGGCGACAAAGTACCGATAATTTGGCGTACCTATGTCTCTATATTTTTAAGATCACTATATTTTTGTAATCCTCCTGGGTGTTAAGTGATTTTAATATGCTTATAATTATTAACCTGTTTGCACGTTTATAGTTAACGCTATTAACCACCCCTATGCGTTTTAAATCTTTTTGTATACTTTCTGGATTTTTTAATTTTTGGCTCTTATACTTGCCTCAGCATTTTAGTGGCCATGCCTCAATGTGTCACAAATGCTGTCACTAATAATTATTTTGCAAGGAGCAATATTAATGAATCATCAAAATAGACGGAATTCGTTTAAGAGTAAAATCCAACACCTTACTTTAGCAGCAATCCTGGCCTCAGGATTCGCCTCAACAGCTGCACTAGCTGAGTCTCTTTCTCCTGAAGTAAAAGCCAAGATTGATATCTATCAGAAAAAATTAATCCAGTGGAGTAAAAATCCTGTCATCGTGAAGGCACTAAAAGATGGGAATACACAAGGTACTGCAGGCTTAAATAATGATCAATGGAAAACATTAAAGCCTCGTGATCCTAAAGTTATAAGTTTTCAAACTAGCCAGGCTGGACGGTTTTTAACAAACCTGGAAAATGACAAGAGCATTGGTAAGCTTTTTCTACGCGACAGCAAAGGTAATCTCGTCGCAGGTAGCAAGAAACCAGCAATATTCAATATTGCTGGAAGACCTGCGTATGAAAATGCAATGCGTGGTAAAACCTGGGTAGCCGGTAAGGTTAAGGCAGATCCTACTACTAAACTCCAGAGCGTTCAGTTATCTGCGCCTGTTATGAGTGAAGGCAAAGTGATTGGTGTAATACACAGCAGTGTAACCGCTGAATAATTACTTCTTTACTTAATACAGAAAAGCCGAGGGAGTGCTTCCTCGGCTTTTTTTTTGTCAAAAATATCATGTTCGGATATATCTTGATTCGAATGACAAAGTAGAATGTTTTGGTGGTCAACGCCTATGAAAATCAATAACTGCTAATGACTGGTCTTTTGTAGGTAAAGCTGCTTATAATAATTTATTCTGTTTAATATAATTATACGTCCACTTTATGATAATGGAGTGTATCGAGAAGGTCATATGCAACCCATAGTTTCAATTTCAAATGTGTCAAAATCTTATGCAAGCGGCTTTCAAGCACTTAAGGATGTTAGTCTGAGTATTGAAGACGGGGAAATATTAGCATTACTTGGGCCCAATGGTGCGGGTAAAACGACACTGATTTCAATTATCTGCGGTATTGTTAATGCCAGCCAGGGGTCAGTGACCGTTGGTGGTCATGATATCGTCAAGGATTACCGGATAACACGTAGCATGATCGGGTTGGTTCCACAGGAACTCACGTTAGGGGCATTTGATACTGTCTGGAATACGATGTGTTTCAGTCGTGGACTTTATGGTAAGAAACCGGATCCTGCATTTATTGAAAAGTTGTTGAAAGACTTGTCCTTATGGGAGAAGAAAGATAGCGAACTGATGGCATTGTCCGGGGGCATGAAACGGCGCGTACTTATAGGAAAGGCATTGGTGCATGAGCCATCCATTCTCTTCTTGGATGAGCCTACAGCGGGTGTCGATGTCGAATTAAGGAAAGATATGTGGAATATTGTTCGCCGACTCAGAGATTCGGGTGTAACGATCATTCTGACCACTCATTATATTGAAGAAGCAGAAGAAATTGCCGATCGAGTGGGTATTATCAGTCATGGTGAATTATTGCTGGTCGATGAGAAGCAGGCTTTAATGCATAAGTTGGGAAAAAGACAGCTCATCATTGAACTGGAGGAGCAGCTTACTGTCATTCCTGAAAGCCTCAATTCATGGTCGCTGGAATTATCGTCGAATGGTATGCAGTTAACGTATACTTATGATCCACATCGATCAGACACAGGTATTAATGACTTATTACAAGTCTTCAGGGAAGCTGGTTTAACAATGAAAGATATCCAATCGACACAAAGCTCGCTTGAAGAAATATTTGTCACCCTGGTGAAAGCAGAATCATGAATACATACGCGATTCGAGTTATCTATAAATATGAAATGTTGCGAGCATGGGAAACCATTTTGCAGAGTTTTGCTTCCCCGGTCATTTCTACCGCACTCTATTTTGTTGTTTTTGGTTCCGCGATTGGTTCACGTATCGAAAATATTGAAGGGGTCTCTTATGGTGCCTTCATAGTGCCTGGACTCATGATGTTAGCGCTGTTGACCCAGAGTATTTCTAATGCCTCTTTTGGCATATATTTTCCGAAATTTACCGGTACTATCTATGAAGTTATGTCGGCACCCGTTTCATTTGTTGAAATTGTTATTGGTTATGTTGGTGCTGCCGCTACCAAGTCTTTCATCATCGGTTTGATTATTTTGGCGACGGCTGGATTTTTTGTTCCACTACAGATACTTCACCCGGTGTGGATGATGACTTTTCTGGTGCTTACCTGTATTTCATTTAGTCTATTTGGTTTTATTATAGGCTTATGGGCAACTAATTTTGAAAAATTACAATTGATACCCCTGTTGGTTATTACACCGCTAGTTTTTTTGGGAGGCAGTTTTTACTCGGTTAATATGCTTCCTCCCATCTGGCAGACTATTACGTTGTTCAATCCAGTGGTTTACCTGATCAGTGGATTTCGATGGAGCTTCTTTGAAGTTGCAGATGTCAGTGTGGGTTTAAGTTTATCGATGGTGCTTATTTTTCTATCAATATGCCTGATCGTTGTATGGTGGATGTTTAAATCAGGATATCGACTTAAACAATAGTGTTGGTTACTCAAGATACGGGGGCGGGGCAATTGAAATCAGCAGTTGCACAAATCGCTAATTTAGCGCTTTCTTTTGGAAGCGAATACAGTAGTGGTTTTCTTACCTATGGCAGAAAACATTAATGGCAGTTTTAATGCTGAATCAGGTGTTCAAGTAGGATGAAAACTAAGGTTAAGGATATCTAAACCCAGACGGCTCTTACCCTACTTGAAAACAATTTTTATATTAAATTGATTTAGAAAAATTTCTTGGCCATGCCTAGTAAATCATCTGTAACACTACCATCATTATCAGAATCCAGGAATTGAGATAACATCCCTGATAAACCACTTGAAGACGTATCTTCAGTAAGCTGATTGGTAAGATTAGATGTTGCCGTGTTTTTGCTAAGTGATCCCATAGCCATTGCTGCAATCATGGGTAGCATTTTTTTCATGATGCCAGTATCCAGGCCGGTTTTATCTGCAGCTGATTGAGCGACATTTCGACTGACATCCTTACTGCCAAACAGGTGACTCAGAATATTATTACCATCTGTGACGGTCTCTTGTTTTGCGAGCTCAGCAGGATTATCAAGATAGCGTTGATGCTGCCCAGATTGAAGTGCACCCATTAAGGCTCCCAGGCCGTCTGATGTTGACATGCCTTTTCGAATACCTTGCGATATCGATGGCGACAATTGACCTATGGCTTTTGTTGCATCGCCCTCACTGATACCAAGATTTTTGGCGATTTGTCGCACTGAATCTCCACCACCTGCTGCTAGTAGCGTTTCTAACATACCCATATCTATTCTCCTCAATTTTAACGGGTTCAATTATGCTATTGTCAATGATTGTGTCCAGATGGTAAACAAAAAAGCTCAAGACTTGACAGTATTTCACATGAATGAAGCCAATCTTGTAGGCGTGATTGCTGTCAGAAAATATGTTATATGCTGATACTTGATGCATTGCAATGAAATGGGTGCATAGTGCGATGAAATTGTAAAAATTTGTGAAATTGAAAAATTCATCATTAATTTATATAGATAACCTATATATGTCAGTTTGATTGCCGTTATGCTGGTTATATCAGACCACTTAGGATCTTATTTGGCCAAGACGCTTCAAAATCCGTTATCCCGCCTGTTCACATTGCGTGTTAGAACAGCATGGCTAATTTTTGCTGCCAGCCTGCTAATGGTATTTGTGGTTTGGTATGCCATAAAGTTCCAGAATGAACATAATGCTAAATTACAATTCAACCTGCATGCTAATGAAATCGTTAGCCTTATTGAGCAGCGTTTGCAACATCATGAGCAAATATTACTAGGTGGAGCAGGCCTGTATGATGCCAGTTCAAGTGTGGAGCGTCAGGAGTGGCATGATTATATAGAACGTCTTGAACTTAAGAATAGATACCCTGGTATTCTTGGTGTCGGATTTAGTGAAGTCATTAAGCCAAAGGACTTGAAGCAACACATAGAGAGGGTCAGGGCTGAAGGCTTCCCGGATTATATAGTTAAGCCACCAGGCGATCGCAAACTTTATACCGCGATTACTTATCTTGAGCCATTCTCTGGCCGAAATCTGGCCGCCTTTGGCTACGATATGTTTTCTCAGGCAACTCGAGCAGAGGCAATGACAATTGCAGCCGAAAGGGGAGAGACAGCAATTTCGGGTAAGGTTAAATTAGTTCAGGAAACCCATGGGAAAATACAGGCTGGGTTTCTTATGTATGTACCCGTCTATAGTAAAAATTCTCCCCAAACTAACCCAGGTCAACGCTGGGATGCTTTGCGCGGTTTTGTATATAGCCCATACCGTGTAGATGATCTGATGAATGGAATATTGGGGAAGAGAAACCCATACCTGGATTTTTTAATATTTGATGGGCGTAAAGTCGATGAAAAGGAATTAATGTATGCCTCTACAGAGCAAAGTACCAGGTCGGAAAAAACTCATCATACGGCTTTATATTCTGCTGAACGACAGATTAATGCCTATCACCACACATGGACTGTCAGCTTAAAGAGTCGCCCACAGTTTGAACTTCAATTTGATTCTACCCTGCAATGGGTCGTTCTTTCACTGGGTATACTAATTAGCTTATTATTATTTTTCATTGTCTGGGTGCTAATTTTTCGACGAGAGAGAGCACTTGTACTGGCACAGAATATGACAGTGAAAATACGTGAGAATGAAGAAAGCCTGCGCCTGAGTGAGGAAAGATTTCAATTAGCCGTAAGAGGCTCCAATGATGGAATATGGGACTGGAATCTTGTCAGTAATGAAATTTATTTTGCCGCACGATACAAAGCCTTATTAGGCTATAGTGAAGACGAATTTCCTAATGAATTTTCCAGTTTTGAAGAGTCTCTTCATCCAGAGGATCGTAAAAGGGTGATGGTGTCTGTTAATAATCATCTGGATAAGGCAGAGCCTTATGATGTGACTTTTCGCCTGAAAACTAAAAAAGGAAAATGGCAGTGGTTTCGAGGTAGAGGTGAGGCGGTACGCAACAAAAAAGGTGTTGCAGTGCGAATGGCGGGTTCAATTTCTGATATATCTTCTCAAAAGGAAGCAGAGGTCAAGCTGGAAGCTATCGCGCAACATAGCCAGACAATCCTGGATAATATAGTCGATGGCATTATAACGACCGATAGAAAGGGAGAAATAATATCCTTTAACAACGCGGCTGAAATAATTTTTGGTTACAGTGAAGGCAGCGTTATTGGTAAAAACATGAGTATGCTGCTGCTTGAAACAGATAATATTCAAGATTTATTTTCACCTAAAAACTCGATTAACGCACAAGAATTATATGCAATACATCGAAATGGGAACGAATTCACAATGGAATTAACAGTGACCAGCATACGTAGTGGGGATCGCGAGTTAATGATCTGTGTTGTTCGAGATATCACTGAACGTAAGCGTGTTGATAAATTAAAGAGTGAGTTTGTGTCAACGGTGAGTCATGAGTTAAGAACGCCATTGACTTCTATCAATGGTGCATTAGGTTTATTAACGAGTGGCACTATGGGTGAGTTGTCTGAGCAAGTAAATACACTGACTCAAACAGCCTATCGAAACACGCAAAGACTAGCTATGCTAATTGACGATCTCCTGGATATGGAGAAGATAGCAGCCGGACAAATGCAATTTGATCTGCATGATGAAGATATCGTTCCACAAGTCGAATTGTCTATAGAATCCAGCCAGCAATATGCAGATCAATACCAGGTCAATATTAGGTTAAACCGTCAAGTAAAAGACGTGGTGGTAGAAATAGATAATCAGCGTTTTCAACAGGTTATGTCTAATCTCCTTTCTAATGCGATCAAATTTTCACCTCAAGGATTAAGTGTGGAAGTGAATATTGATTTATTGGAAGAGGCAGTGCGAGTTTCTGTCAGTGATCATGGGCCAGGTGTGCCTTTAGATTTTCATGATCGAATTTTCCAGAAATTTTCCCAGGCAGATTCATCTGATACACGACAAAAAGGCGGGACAGGTCTCGGTCTGGCTATATCACGTGAAATTATAGAGCATATGAATGGCCAAATCGGCTTTTATTCTAAAGAAAATATGGGCGCGACATTTTATTTTGACTTGCCGATTGCGAGTGATAAACATAAGATTGATAACGTGTAATGACCAGCAGTTCTGAGCTACTTAAAAGACAAACCTGTGGCAGATATTGTATATTTGAGTGAGATCCTATGTATAGAATAATTTCGTTTGTGCTACTTACCCTGACAGTGTCATTGCTTTCATCATGCAGTGTCAAGCCAGTCAAAGCATTAAATTCCCCTTTTGCTGATACTCATTTACATTTCAACTGGAATCAAGAGGAAATCATATCAGCAAAAGAAGTCATCAATATTCTCGAGCAGCATAATGTCAGTTTAGCCGTTGTTAGTAGCAGGCCGTCATCTAATGCCCTCAAACTGAGGAAAGCAGGGGGTGATTGGGTCTTACCTATATATAGTCCATATTATAAACCTGGCATTAAACATACCTGGTACCGAGATCCGCAAGTATTAACTCATGCGCGTGAGGCTTTAAGTTCCGGACAATATTTTGGAGTAGGTGAAGTACACCTGGTTTCAGGTTTAGGCCCTAGCAGGGAAAATGCTATTTTTAAGGGTCTACTTCAATTAGCCAAGGAATATGATTTGCCTGTATTACTACACACTGATTCTTCTCGATTTGAGTACTTACTTCCTATCTGTCAAGAGAATAAAGAAATTCGTTTTATTTGGGCGCACGCCGGAGGCATCCTTAATGCAGAACAGGTTGATCGTTTGATGGCTCAGTGTGAAAATGTGTGGGTGGAAATGTCAGCACGTGACCCCTGGCATTATGGCCTGTTTACTGATGAAGCTTTGAAACTTCTACCGGGTTGGAAAGCGCTGTTTGAAAAATACCCGGATCGTTTTATGACCGGAACTGATCCAGTTTGGAATGCACATCAGACTTATCGTTGGTACGAATCGGATGAAGGTTGGTCGCATTACGGAAAATTGAATAACTTTCATCGTCAATGGTTACATCAGCTGAACCCTGTTCTGGAAAAGAAAATACGCATAGATAACGCTTTGCGTTTTTACAAATATAAAGTGGAATGACTTATTTTTTCTAGTTATTTGCAATGAAGTTTATTAAGGTTTTACTTTAGATTTGTGATGCTCCTAGTAAGTTCTTACTTGGCTTCTATGGATATAATAAATAATAAGAGGACATGCCATGGGGCTAATTAAATCACTGCTGCGCTGGATTTTGATATCACTTTACAGAGTCGATATTAAAGGTATCGAAAATCTTGATGATGTCGGCGAGCGAGCGCTTTTTATTGCGAACCATACGTCGTTTATAGACGCCTTACTGCTAGGGGTATTTTTACCTGATAAATTAACTTTTGCAGTTAATACGCAAGTCGCCAATAATCCATGGCTGAAACCATTTTTAAAAATGGTCAAGATTTTCCCCATGGATCCCACTAATCCTATGTCACTGAAGTCACTCGTGCGCTATGTTAAAGAAGGCAACAAGGTTGTCATTTTTCCTGAAGGCCGTATCACGGTAACGGGTGCTCTCATGAAAGTCTACGA
>Ga0316205_10001558_pt1 | contig 27880 bp, 11 predicted proteins | sample 3monthpyrite_MG_FD_204941 | JGI IMG/M metagenome (GOLD analysis project Ga0316205, IMG submission 204941) | Microbial mat bacterial communities from mineral coupon in-situ incubated in ocean water Damariscotta River, Maine, United States -... | ecosystem: Environmental > Aquatic > Marine >...
CTTTTTCCATGGTGAACTCCTTTTTTTTCCGGGAAATCGATTGTTTGCACAAGTAATTTAACGGATTTTAAGGGGGTTCGCCATAACTTATTGATATTTTATATAATTAATCCCGAACACCTATGCAGCGGGTGTAATGAACGGCTTAAGTATAACCATTAGGAATGGGCGGCGCGATAACTTCCCTGTTTCGCATTTTGGCTTTATCTCCTGGGTTGCTTAAATCGCCTACTGTTGGTGCCCTGCCTCCATGCAGTCCTGCTCACGCCCTTATATACAGCAACGAAAGCTTTTTTCCTCACTTTTTTTGAAACGTTAGGGTTTACTCAGGACAAACAAGTACAAACCGCAGCTGAACCCAAAATCGGGAAGTTATCACTTCGTCCACTCCTTATCTAATTGATGGTTTAGGCTTGACGGAGCATATGATCATCGGCTACAGTTAATTTTGAGGGGGTAACAGGAATTTAATATCCTGACATAACTACAACAGCATTCTCTTCCTAATAAAATATACCTGTAATGAATGAAAGCTTTTTTTACGGGTAAATCATAATTATAACTTATCTTATTTAACTCACGATCAACGATTTTATAGATACCCATGCATGGCGGGTTATTTTTAACCTATAGTTCGCATTAGGGCGTGTGGAAATCGCAAAGGAATTTGATTTCACATTGGTTTTTATAAGCACGTGGCCATTGCTTATTGTATTGTCGAGCGAAGGAAAATCAGTGTGGGTTCAGAGTTGGTATGGCATGGTGTGAAATGTAGGTTTCAAATGTTGAGAGTACTTGAGTTTTTTCAGACCTGCATTAAATAAAATATTCTTGGATAGTCAACTCTAACGTTTTTTAAAAAAATAGTGGAAAAATTTTTTTGTATACTGTGTATAGGCAGTCTTTTCTATTGCGCCTGCATTGCTTTAATTATCTACATTTATGTAGGAATAAATGAGCTATTAGAAGAGGTGAATATCGATCCTTGGATGCCGTGAATAAAACAGCAAAATGATGTTAACCGATTTTTCTGTCACGCTAGGGTCAGCGCTATAAAATTATTTTTAAGCTTGACAAAGACAGCAGGGCGAGGCTCTCGCACTAAAGTATCATTTGCCATGACGATTGGTCGATGTGCGTCTCATTTTTGAGGACTGCCCTATGACAATAAGGATGCTGAATTTTACGGTCTTACTGTTAGTATTTAATTTACTATTTTTATTTGCTTGCACTCCGAAGACTGACGCAACACGACAAGCTAATGATGTTGCTGTCGGTGCATTGACTGATCCCGTTCGAATTAATAGTGCATGGAGCGCCCCTAGCACCATTACCGACAATCTGATTACTGAATATTTTGGGGAGCCCATTCATTTAAGTGCCAGTGCCGATGGTGTGATTTTTTCTGCTTGGGAAGCACACAATACGAGTGTGTCTGCGCCGAATAATTTTCAAATACAGTTTGCCATGCGATCTGCCTTCGGTACGCCTTGGCAGTTAACGGGTCCAAATTTGACGGGCTTTGCAGAGAATGTATTACTGGCTCCACGTCTTCATTCCCATCGTGATTCAGGCACCGTGTATGCCTCTTGGTACAGCCCTGATCACGGTTTGAACACACACTACATTAGCCGTTATCAAGTGGCCACAGGATGGAGTGAGCCGGTTGCGTTTTCCGATTCGGAATATAGCCCCCATAAAGTCTTTTTTGATGCTTCAGGTAAGGCGGTGCTGCTTTGGGCGACCTATGCAGAAAACACTACCGTAGAATTGCATGCTCGACTGCTTAATGCGGATGGCAGTTTAAGTTTAATGCGCAGCCTTTTGTTAGGCAAGGCGAATCAGGCCGGGTTGTTTATCACGAATGATTTTATCGACTTTGATGGCTGGATAACAGAAACTGGTGAGCTTGAAGTGTATGCGGCGATAAGGTCCATGGGCTCTCAGCTCTGGAAAAGTGGCTTATCGATCATCGAGGCGGGTCTATCCGATTGGTCGCCGCCAGAGATGATTGTCGATGGTTTTTTACAATCGAAGCTACAAGCACTGCATGTTTTTAATCATGGGCAAAGCAATGTGCTAGTGATTTTTCATATGCACAATCATTTTGCCAATGATCCATCGATATTTTCCCTGGAGTCGGATAAGGGTAACTGGGGATCGTTGGCGCGTATCGATGAAACCAGCCCAGCGATTATTGGATCAGCGGTTGCCAGCAATCCGTCGGGACAAGTGGTGGCGGCATGGACTGACATTGATCCAGAATCAACCGCCGGAGCCGTGCGTGTTTTTGCGGCACAATATGATCCTAAGTCAGGTTGGTTGCCTGCGGTTCAAATAAGCGATGCCTTGCTAGCGGCTCAAGGCGTCGTTATGGATGGGGTTGTCTTGAGCAGTGATGATGCGCCTAAGGTGGATATCAACTCGGCAGGTGAGATCGTTGTTGTGTGGGTAAAACCTACGGATGAGACACAAAATTTTTATGCTAATTACTTTGATCCTAATAACGGTTGGGGTGGTGAAGAGTTAGCGTTTGGAAGTACGCTTGCACGAAATCATGTTAATAATTACAGTGTTGTTATTAATACCAGTGGTGAGGCATCTATTGTTTGGCAGCAAACAGAAATACGTCCCGAAGGTGCGGTTCAACAAGTGCAATTCATTGATCATGTGGGGCGTGGTAATGGTGTGGTGAATGTTGTTGCATCGGCACCAGTAGCCTCGATATTTAACCAACAGAATGCACTGGTAGCGTCTCAATATATTAGAGAGTCGAAGCCTCCATTATCTTTGTCGCAGCGAACAGAACGGTTATTGACAATATCAAACCCAGCCCCGATACGCATTAAAAGTCCGTGGAATTTGCCGGTTATGGTGGATATGGTGATCAGTGAAGCTTCTATGAAAATAATTAACCCCCTGGATATCATCACTAATGATGAGGGCAGTGGTGTGATCAATCTTGTATCGTTGTCTGCGCTTTTTCCCGGCAAATTAAACAGCAATGTTTGGACAGGAAATGCGCTGACTGGCGACTGGATAAATAATCCGCCACGATTGAACGCCGATCCAGACTCAATATACATTGATGATGTTGAGCTGAATTCAATAAGCAACGATATATATATCGCCTGGCGAGAGATCTGTACTGTTGAAACTCTTTCTGCTCCCTGTCCAGAACTGTATGTGTCTCGAAAATCAAGTCTGGAAAATTGGCAAGCACAGATGCTTGTTGGGGAGTCATCCAAAGGAGGGATCGATTTAGTTAGCAACGCATCAGGTGCTATCGGTTCGGTTTGGAAGGTATCACCGGATGCCAATACCAACCCAGGTATCGCATACTCTGAGTTTAGCGAGGGCTCAGGTTGGCAGACCCCCGATATTTTCGTCCCATCAATAAACCCTGCAGATATTAAACTGCAGAGTCATGGGAAGAGCCAATTTCCGCTAAGTTTGAGTGACAATGGCACACTGTCCTTACTTGAGAGGTACAATGCGCCGTCTAATTTTACATTGTTACAGCGTGACCCGGTCAATGGCTGGACAGAGGCGCCTTTATTATCGACATTAAGGCCAATTAATAAATCGACGGCCTATATGAATACCAATGGCATTGGCGATGGGGTTCATTTAGTATTTATGGCTGGGAATTCATCAGATGATACAATATTACAATCGGTACAATACAGTGATGGAAAATGGAACCCGTTTATTGAAATAAACACACCGAAACTTGGTGATATTGAGTCAAATCACGACAGTACCCTTGCCGCAGGTAATGAGGCCGGTGTTATGCTTGCCTCCTGGGTAGAGAGGGTCCGCAGTGGCCCAGGTCTTGTCGATCAAATACGCTTGAGCTGGTATTATCCGGCCACAGGTTGGACACCGCCGATGGATATTGGACTGCCAATTCGTTCAATGTATAACAACGCTGCGCCAGGCATGCCCCGTGCCGCTTTATTTGAATTTCTTAGTGTAAGTATCAATGATTCAAACGAAGGTGTCATTGCCTGGGTGGATAACTCATCGATGCAGCGTAAACTCAACGTTGTCCATCTTGATCCCAGTAAAACTGAATTGAATAATGAACTGATTGCCTCGTTAAATGGTAGGATTTCCTATTTTGGTGCGGTCGATGTACATATTGATTCGCAGGGTCGTGTTGCGCTTGTATGGGATGAAGTGACACCCCAATCGACCCATGATGGACATCGGATTGTAACGGTGACGCATCACTCAGAAGGTGTGATTACGCCACCGGATCATCCGTTGCCTTATTTGCCAAGCCAATCGCCAAACTGGAGTGAGTCACAAATCGTTTGGGAAATACCTTCAGGGGGTAGTTTTGTTCACCGATCCAACATCGAGATGAATACCGGGACACCGCTTTTATCCGTCCAAGTGGATGAGCGATTTAGTGGCGATAGAAACGCGGTTTCGTCCACGGAGCATTTGTTGGCGACGAGTGATACTGCTGGCGTGTGGAAAGATGAAACTCCTTTTGGTCAGTTTTTTCCAGGTGCTGAGTCAAGTGCGAAAGTGGTGAGCGACCCGACGACTGGGGCAGCATTCATCGCATGGTTATCGCAAGGGCTATATCTAAATGCTCGATCCACTGACGGTAATTGGGGGACGCCTCAGGCGATTGCTCCCGGTGTTGATTGGTTTTATTTGTTGTCTAATACGAGAGGTCAAGTGGTGATGCTCTGGCAAAAGACCAATGATCGATCGACAGTTTTTGTTAGTGAAATAACCGTTGATTCGGCAGGTATCATGCAAGTATCACCCGCCAGTCCATCGACTATTGTCGATACAGAAATACACGGTGAGCCGGTATTTAATCACAATGGAACCGTCAGTCTTTTGAGGCGTCCCTGGTCGCAGTCCGATCAACAAAGTCAAGAATTGATACTGACTCAATACATTTGGCAAAACGATTGGCAAGTGGTTTCGAGTCAACCCTTAGATGCCAGTGATTTTTACCAGGAGAGTGTTACACTGGCTGTCACCAGCGACACTCAAGGCAGTAATGATCAAGTTGTGGTATTTGCGAAATCAAAGTTAAATAGAAAATTGCATAGCCGTTTTCTGTTGCCAGATGAGACATGGACAAATTGGATCGCCATTGATGGCAATGAAAATCAAGTGGCTGCCTTAATGGGGCAATACCGGGTGGGTCCATCAACCAATGGTCAACTTTATGTGTTGTGGGTTGCTGAAAGTATCAACGATCAAAATCAACCGCAGCATTTTATGTGGTTTACTCGCTTTGATGCGGCAGGATTGGCAACAGATACACCTTGGTTAGCAGCAGAGCTTATTTCTGAAATTCGTCATCCGAATTTCCATGAGACACCAAGGTTGCTGGTGGGCAATGATGATTCAGTCGCCGTGCTATGGAAACATCCAGTCACACCCTTGGCGGATGCGATTTTCATTCGAAAATTTCAATTAGCCAGTGGTTGGCAGCAAGAACCAGAGATCGTTGCGGCTTTCCCTATCTCGATTAAACAAAATATCAAACATATTAATGCCGCATTATCGGAGCGTGGTGTTATTGTGGTCACCTGGCAAACGCTGACTGGGGTCAGTGGGTTTATGCAAACGATCTCTATGTCAAAGAGCAAAATGTAGGAGGCTTACAAATTTAATTGTTTGGTGAGTCGGTTTAGATCGAGTTTAAATGCCCAGACCGCAGGAGAAGCACTTTCATCGCCGGTGACCAGTAAAAATACTTTATGGATTTTGTCATATACCATCATATAATTCATATCCAACGCAGGTAAGTCAGCTTGTGGTACTTTGATATAAAAGTTGGTCTCAAGATCAAAAACAAAGGTACTGCTCGACTTTCCTTTGAACAGCACTCTCTCTCCATCGACTTGTTCAAACTTATTATTATCGGGTACTAATAGAAACATACTATTATCGCTGTCAAAGGCGACTGGGAAATGTTGATCTTCCGGTGGAATATCGCCCTCGGGTAAATGCTGTTGCCACTGGCCTTGGCTTCCCACTTGCTCACCAGGTGTATAGGACCAAACCACATTGGTATTTTTATAATCGCCAAACACTACCATGCGATGATGTTTGCTGTCATATTCCATGTTGTAGTGAATTTGATGATGTTTTTCTGTGCTGGCTTGTTGCCATAGCTGACGGTCTGGGCCTAATTCCCATATGCCTGATTTATACGCCATAATCACATCACGTTTTGCATCGTAGGCGGTTGCACCAGCAAATAATTCAGGAGCGGGCGGGTTCGCATGAATCAATTTATGCCATGACTGAGTCTCAAGGTCATAACGCCACATGGGATGGCCGGTGATTTTGGCTAGTTTTTTATTCATGGGGTTATGTTTTGGCTGTGCCGTCACAAACAGTGCGTCTAATAGGGGGTCATAGACGATATTGCCAAAGGTGTGCATCGCCCAAGGACGAACCTCTAACTCGCCATCTTGCACTACCCCATAGCCTTGTTCATCCACCTGGTAGTTTTTCTTTATGCTGGATTTATAATGACTCGTCCATTGCTCTTTTATGGGATTAAAGATATGGATTTCATTATCCCAATTGGTATTGTGCGTATCGGAACCAAACAGCAGAATGTTTCCTCGTTTTGAATCATAAGCAATGCCTGCATGGGCTTGGCGACGCCAACTTGAACTGGGTAGCTGAGACAACTTTGTCCAAGTATTGGACTTTATATAAGATAATCGTACATTCAGAGGATCATCAGATGATGTTCTCGAATCATGTCTCGCTAGATTATATTCATCAGAATTAAATGTCATGTATAAAAAATACACACCTATAGCAGGTGCGGCGACAATAAAAACCATAAGACCTAAAAAAATAAATCGGTGAGATGGATGCCTGGATCGTCGTCGTCTGACTTTTTTTCGTTTTTCGGTCATGCTAAATACTCTACTTTTATTTTTTTTAGCTTAAGATATATTCCGTTCGGGGTAGTCGTCATATTGTAGGTAATTATCGTCGAAAATGGTTGTGAAATAACCGACTTGCCATTAAATCTGATAATGATATTGCCTTAATAAAGCTCTTTTCCCAATCAATCCGATCATATCATCAAATGCAGTCAAGACGATACCTCTGCTTTTCATTATTGAGAATATAGGTAATTGCGTCGCCCATCCCTTAGGGTTGCATTGAAAAGAAGCCGAGTGGTTGCGCTTGAGTGTATGAATGGCAATGAGACTGTTACTAAAAAAGAAGTGATGGAAAAATTACTGATGAATGATTTATTGTAGAACGGCTCATTAGGCTAGCTTTTTACCAACGATAAACGACGTTAAAAATCTTGGCTAAGTAGTTTAAATAGTCGTTATCTTGGCACATGGATTTGCCTGGGCTATCAGAGATTTTAGCAACCGGTAAATTGTTGCAACGTACCATTTTTATGACGATGTCAATGGGCGGGTAACCGAGATCGTTGGTTAAGTTGGTGCCGATCCCGAAGCCGGGAATGCATTTATCTTTGAAGTTATCGTAAATTTCTAATGCTTTGGGAAAATTGAGGCTATCGCTCCAAATGAGTACTTTCGTTTTGGGGTCGATGTTGAGTGTTTCCAGATGTTCAATGACTTTATGTCCCCAGGCGATGGGGTCGCCGGAGTCGTGCCTCAAGCCATCGTAGAGCTTGGCAAAATACAAATCAAAATCTCTTAAAAAAGCATCAATGCCGATCACATCGGTCAGTGCGATGGCTAACTGCCCACGAAATTCTTCTGCCCAAACTTGCAGTGCAAATTTTTGGCTATCGATTAATTGCGGTCCTAACACCTGGCAAGCTTGTAAATATTCATGAGCCATGGTGCCTATGGGAGTCAGCTTGAGTCGGTGTGCTAGATCCACATTGCTGGTGCCTTGAAGATGGTGGGGAGCGGTTTGCTGCAGGGTTTCGATCACGCGCTGTTGCCAGTGTTTGGAAAATCGCCGGCGGGTGCCAAAGTCGGTGAAACGAAAATGTTGGTATTTTGTTTTATCGTTGAATAGCGCGATTTTTTGTAAAAGACGTTGTTCGCCTTCTTGGTAGTTGGGGGTGGTATCCAGATGACGAAAATAAACTTCATTAATGATGGCCAATACCGGAATTTCAAGTAAAATGGTATGCAACCAAGGGCCTTTGATGGAGATGTCTAAATCATTGCTTTGTGGTTTAATGTGAACCCAGTGTGGTTGAAAACGAAAGATACGCAAAAAATCAATAAAATTTTGTTTAATGTAAGGTAAGGTGGCTAAAAAATCGAGTTCGGCTTGATTCAGTGTGAGTTGGGCAAGCTGCTGTATTTCACGTTCGATTTCGGGGATATGCGGTGTTAAATCGGCGTGCGCGTTACGGCATTTAAAGGCATACTCAACCTGTGCTTCCGGGAAATGATGCAGTACACATTGCATCATGGTGAATTTATACAGGTCGGTGTCTAATAATGAATCGATGATGGGGGGTTGCATGATGTGCTTAAGCCCGTTTAACTTGCATTGATGCAATAAGTTTGGGAATGTCCACTGAGCACTCGACAATGAATGCTCCTTTTGTTTTCATCTCGGTGATGGCGGTTTGGGTTGTTTGCTGGTTTACCCCTCGGCATGCGGCCAAGTTCACAATAACCACAAAGCCGGCGGTTAGCAATTGTAATACGGTGGTTTTCACGCAGTAGTCGGTGGCCAATCCACCGATAATGACTACGCGTATGTGATGCATTGTCAAGAACTCAATGACACCCGTGCTTAGTTGATTATGCAGATCGTGGTAACAAGCGCCATACGGGTGTATGTCTTTTTCAATACCTTTCCAGATAAAATAATTATACTCTGCGGGTGTTGGTAAGCCATCAATATACTCAAAACCCACCGTGCCGGGTACCGCATGAAGGTTCCAGCGAATGTCCACATTGTCTCCGCTAATGGTTTCAAATTGTGGGTGTTGCTCGTCGGCGACCCAAATCGCTTGTCGGCAATGGGCGTCTTTAGAGCCGATGCGTAGTGATGCGAATGCCGCTTGGGCGTTGAGTTCGTTTACAATTTGGGTGCCTTCTGGCACAGGTAATTCATCAGGGCAAATTGGGGTAAAACATTTTTGTGGATCGACATCAAAACATGCAACGTGCTCGAAATCTGTTTGAACCATCATTGTCATTTCCCCTTCTTCCTAGCAACTTTTCAGGACTAGGCTGATCAAGCATTTAACATTATACTGTATAACGCTTTTAATAACAGTCATTTATGGCTGATAATTGGTCGATTAAGAATAAGTTTAAGGCAAATGAACGAGCAGACGCAGTTTGAAATTTCATCAATTAAGGTATTGCTAAGGAATGACTAGAGAAATAACGGGAACATGGCATGTGCTAGCGGTCAACAATGTTGATATATCGGCTAGCTATTTTCAGGATATTCTTAATTTTAAGCTTGAATCAAGTCATCATGGCTGGCGATTTTTGTCCAACGGTGTATTTCGGATTATGCTTGGTGAATGTATTGATGAAGTGCCTGCCTCACAAATCGGCAATCACTCTTACATTGCTTATATCGACGTGGCTGACGTGGATGCGTTGTTCTCGCAATATCAGGCCAACGGTGTGACGTTTACCCAGTGTATCGCTGATAAACCTTGGGGCATGAGAGAATTCGGTGTGATAACCCCTGATGGTCACAGAATTATGTTCGGGCAACCTCTACCGTCTGATTAATCTGTCAAATTATCGCACGCTACAGGAAAATAATATTTGAATGTTTGGTGACTCGGGTATTATTTTCCTTGATTAGAGTGTCGAATATGCTAATCTTAAAAAAACATACGCTAGATAAATAAAAGATTAACTTATACTAATAATATTAGCGTAATAAAAAATCAGCAAGGCACTGTGATAGGTAGGCAGATGTGTGAGCTGATACTAATTATCCTGTGGGGGGGTCTTAATATGTTTTATTTGTACAATCGTCAGTTAATTTACGATCTTGGCATATTGTCTTATCATCTTCCGCATAATAAATAACTCATTGATTTAGCGATATCTATTTGTTTTCCTTCAAAAGAGTAAAACAGATAGTCGTGTAAATTATCTTACCAGCAAACTTTTTGAGTGATGCTCGTATGAATTTTCACGTTTGAAAGTCATGGGTGGCGAGTCTTGGAGCTTAGCTTTAGCACGCGTGCTGAGTGGCTAGTGCATTATCCGTTTGTTTATTCGATGACCCATAACATGAACGATTCACTGTTCGAGAATACCTTATTCTTGTCAGTTACTCGATACACGTAGTTATTTTTTTCTAGGAAATATTTTCATGAAACCTTGTGATCTATCCTCAGAGAACAACAAAAACAAATTTGTTTTTCAGCTGTTCCTGATTGTGCTATTGATTGGTTTTGCTATGTCTCTTAGTGCCGGGCCGCGTGAGCAAGCAAAAAAAATTCACGATCGACTCGTTGGTATTCCACCGGAGGCGGCTGTATTGGATTCCATGGCAGCAAAAATTTCTCAAGGGGATGCCTTGGGTGCGGCTTATGAAGCCATGAACAACAAAATTTTTTATACCGTGGCGTTGAAAAATTTTGTAACGCCTTGGACCAATGAAGCACAAACGGTGTTTGATGATCTTAATGATTTTTCCGCTACCGTGATTGGTATCATTCGGGATGATATTCCATTTCCACAAATATTAACGGCGGACATTGTTTATGTTGGTGCATCGGATCAAGTGTCGGTGGGTTATTCTCACACCGATAATTTACATTATCAGGAACTGGAAGATAAACAAGTTGATTTGAGTGATCCGGCTAAGTTTTTTCCGGTACCGCAGTCCAGTTTAACAGACAGTCAAATTACGCCTGAAGATACCGCCGGCGTATTAACTACCCGTGCCTTTGGGCAAGCCTTTTTGTCCGGGGGGACTAATCGTGCAGCGTTGCGTATTATTGGCGTCAATCATTTATGTCGGGATATGGAAGCCTTGCATGATATCACTTTAACGCCAGATCGTATCAGGCAAGATGTAACGCGCAGTCCAGGCGGGGACAGTTCGATTTTTTTAAATTCTTGTATCGGGTGTCACAATGGTATGGACCCAATGGCGCAAGCCTTTGCTTATTTTAATTTTGATGAGGAGTTAAGTCGTGTGGTGCATACTCCGGGTCAGGTGCAAGAGAAATACTTGATCAACGCGAATACCTTTCCCTTTGGTTATGTGACAAAAGATAATCGATGGGATAACTATTGGCGTCAAGGGAAAAATGCCGTGCTAGGCTGGCGAGGAGAGGTATCCGGTGGTTTTGGTTTAAAGAGTATGGGGCAAGAGGTGGCAGGCAGTCGTGGATTTTCGCAATGTCAGGTAGCAAGAGTATTTGAAAAAGTGTGTTTTCGGAAACCCACGTCTATTGTTGATCATGAAGAAGTTCAGCGTATTACCAATGTGTTTGAAGCTGAAAACTATAGTATGAAGCGCACTTTTGCTGAAGTGGCAACATACTGCATGGTTGAAAGTTTATAGGTAACTTGTTTTTCTAAAAATACAAACAACATACGCTGAGAGGTTGTGGGGATGAATCGACAGATTAGGATTTTTTTTTCAGCAAGCGCTATCATAAAACAATGGATACCGCTTGCTATTATTTTAGTTATTACGGCATGCTCTGAACAATTGCCGAGTACATCAAAAAATAATAATCAACAAACTAACAATGGTGTAGCCCAGGCGCATAGCCAAATACAGCTGATATTAAATGAGATTGATGGCTTTGCTATAACATTATATCCATTGCTTGCCGAAAACTGTGCCACTTGCCATGGGGAAGGTGGTATGGCGGCCCCTTCCATAGCCCATCAAGATGTGACCCTTGCCCAAGCGGCGGTGACGGATAATCAAAAAGCCAGTTTTTCCAATCCTGCCAATTCACGTATTGTGGTTAAATTGCGCAATGAGTTTCATTATTGTTGGAGTGTTTGTGAAGAGGATGCCCAGCAATTGCAAACTGCCATTGAAAAATGGGCGACTTTCATTGGCGAAACCGGTAATAATGGGCCGCCAGCTGACATGATTAGCAGTACCTCGCTCACGTTAGCGGATGGCGTGTTGGGTGGTGGAACACAACGATACAATGATCAGCTGATCGCCTTTTATGAATTTAAAGAAGGCACAGGCAGTATCGCTCATGATACTAGCGGCGTTACACCAGCCCTTGATTTGACACTGGAAGGGCCGGCGTGGGCAGCCGGTCAAGGTATTGAGATTCAATCAGGTATTGCCGTGGGTACGCCGGAAACCAGTAAAAAACTCTATGATCATATTGTCGGTGATCCAACGGCGACTCATGAATATTCGGTTGAAGCCTGGGTGATACCTGCTAATGTTACCCAAGAAGGCCCTGCACGCTTGGTGACTTACTCAGATGGTACACAGCAGCGCAATTTCACCATGGGCCAACAACTCTATAGTTATGCTTTTAGAAATCGTAGCGACTCACCGGATATTAGTCCCAATGGTACTCCAGCACTACAAACTGATAATGCGGAAGAGGTGTTACAAGCGAGTCAGCAGCATGTAGTCATGACCTTTAGTCAGACCGAGGGGCGAAAAATTTTCGTCAATGGGGCGATGAAAAGTGGGGAGAGTAATAGTGCCAATACGCTCACCAATTGGGATGCCAATTATACCTTTGCAGTGGGTAACGAAACGACTAATAATCGGTTATTTATGGGTGTTATCCAGCTGGTTGCGATTCACAAACGAGCATTAACACCTGAGCAGGTGATGCAGAATTTTGATGCGGGTGTGGGGCAGAAATTCAGCATGAAATTTGATGTCAGTGCTGTGCTTGAACAGGCGAACAACTATATTCAATTCGAAGTCAGTGAATTGGATGGGTATAGTTATTTATTTAATAAGCCGGTTTTTCTGAGTGCCGCGCCCAGCGGGTTCCGTGTTAAAAATGTTCAAGTGGCGGTTAATGGGCAAATACCCGTGGCAGGTCAAACATGGCGCAATATTGATACAACCATTACTCAAAATGAACAAGTGATTTTTGATATGGCAGCGGTAATAAGCAAAGATGCCGGGCCGGAAACCGATCAGTTTTCCATTGTTTTTGAAATTTTGGGCGATAAAGAGAATGTCATCGTGGAGGAGCCTCCGACTGCTCCAGTACCGCTGGATGTGTTAGATGTCTCGCCGCGTGTCGGTGTGCGCACTTTCGAACAAGTGACACATACCATGGCAAGCATTACTGGCGTGAATGCCAATGCGGATAGCGTCAAAAGCACCTATCTTGACTTGAAACAGCAGCTGCCTAGTTTGCCTAATCTCAATGGTTTTCTTGCTTCTCATCAGGTGGGTATTGCGAAACTTGCTCTGGAATATTGTGATACGTTGATTGACTCAAATACACTGCGGGAGCAGTTTTTTGGTGCGAATGCTTTTAACTTTGAATCACCGGTGAGCAATGCATTTTCCAATACGGGGCAAGTGGATCAACTGATAACAACATTGATGGACAAAATGTTAGGCGTTGGTCTGACCAATCAGCCTGATAACCAATCCGTGCGGCAAGAGCTGATGAGTTTAATTAATGATTTAACGGTGGGATGCAATAACGCTTCACAATGTGATGCCACACGAACAACATCTGTGATTAAAGCGAGTTGTGCAGCGGTATTAGGCAGTGCGGCATTAACAATACAATGAAATTAGTTTCCAGTGATTAGGGGGAAGGCCGGGATGAGTGATAAGTTTCGCTATGCACCGCTAAAGCATGAAAATCATAAACGACCCGTGACTCGAAGAGATTTTTTGAGTCAAGGATTTATTGCTGGCTGTGCGGCGGTTGCGGTGCCCAGTTTATTGGGCATGCTCTCTGGGGTAGGGCGTGTTCATGCGGCGGATCATGACTGCGGTGTGGGATCCATTGCAACGGGCAATAAAATTCCGTTTGTGAGTTTTGATTTGGCGGGTGGAGCCAATATTGCGGGTTCCAATGTGATGGTGGGCGGGCCGGGTGGGCAACTCGATTTTCTGACGGAAGAAGGTTACCAAAAATTAGGTTTACCTGCCGATATGTTGCCACAGCTTGCTGGTCAACTGAATACCGAGTTGGGCTTAGCGTTTCATGCAGACAGTGCGCTACTGCGAGGTATCTTATCTAAAACTTCACAAGTCACACGAGCTAATGTCAATGGTAGCGTACTGTGTGCTCGATCAGAAAATGATACCGCTAACAATCCGCACAACCCGATCTATGGTATCAATAAAGCCGGTGCCAATGGCGATTTGGTTTCTCTGGTGGGTACCAGAAATTCTGATTCCGGTGGGCGATCCCTGGCCCCGGAAAATATGATTGATCCTAAAGTCAGGCCGACGCGTATCGTGCAGTCAAAAGATGCTATGGGGCTGGTAGATACCGGCAAACTGGTTGATCTAATGAATCAGCAAGATGCGGCGCGTGTCATGCAAACCATTGAACGCATCAGTGCATTAAAGCTTAATAAACTGGCAGAGTCCCAGGAAATTAAAAATTTAGTGCAATGTGGTTATGCACAAAGCGTAGACCTAGTCACACGTTATGGTGATCCCAATGTGCTTAACGCCAATGCCGATGTTGATTTAATCGGTGCGGAAAATAGCATCTTCAGCGCCAATGATCTGGAAAATGAAGATCTGCAAAAGGTTGCGTCTATTGCAAAGCTAGTCATCAATGGTTTTGCCGGTGCAGGAACCATCGCTATGGGTGGATTTGATTATCACGATAGTACCCGCTCAACCGGAGAAACTAGAGATTTTTTAGCCGGTCAAGCCATTGGTGCCACCATCGAATATGCCGCTCGCAAAAATCAACCGGTGATGGTCTATGTGTTCAGTGATGGATCGGTAGCAAGCAATGGTGAAATAGATAACTCGCCAGACGGGCGCGGTAAAGGTATCTGGAAAGGGGACAATTCATCAACGTCTTCAGTATTTTTTCTGGTCTACAACCCCAATGGTCCGGCTCAATTACTAACCCCTACCTCTCAGCAACTAGGCTATTTTAAACCAACAGGATCATTGGAAACCGGCGCCTCTCCAGTGAGTAATAATGTTGGGCTATTGGCTGAAACCATCGTACTAAATTATTTAGCGCTACATGATGAAGTGACACGTTTGACTGAAGTATTACCTAACCACGGTTTAGGTTCAGCCAGTACTATTGATAGTTTAATTGCTTTTCAGCCGCTGGTTTGAGATGATTTTTTTTTGTTGGGGTGAGCTTGCGAACCCCAATCTGTAGGCTACTCGATAAAAATGGAATGACCCCAGCATATGACTCTCAGTGTGATGGGTAGAGCGAAGCGAAACCTATCAATACCAAATCGCTATTATCGGTAAAAGCTGTCCGATCTATATTATGCAAGCATTAATAAATGCTACGTAGCTTAAAATTTCCTTGATTAGAAAGACCAGCTAATAGTTTGCCAAAACTTAATATGACACGTCTGTCTCTATCGGATAATAAAATGCATTTCAAGTCCCAAGGGGTTTTATTATTTCATGTCATTTAATATTCTAATATCATTATTTCGTTATCACATTAAAACGGACACGTAGAGAAAATGCGTGACGAGATAATGATATCACCGGTAACGATGATGTGGGTTACCGATACCATTTATTCACTGTAGTCTATTAGCCGCAGGTCGTTAGATGTCTATTATTGTAGAGAATTTGTTGCGTCGTTGTTGTTCCTTTGCGTGGTTAGGTCTTTCTGATTTGAGGGGGAATCAGCGTGTTCACCAGCGGGTCTATATCATGTGGCTGATCAGTCTCGTGTGTCTCCCTGCCATGACGCAGGCCTCCATCAAAACGGTCTTCGGTCCGACAATCTATGAGCGAAGTCATGGGGCACCGGTGGTGGTGACCGATCACTTTACATCGATAGAAGGCCTAGTCTGCTCATTGAAAATCTATAACGGTGGGATGGAAGATAGCGATTTCGAACGGGTGTCAAGTACAGTAATTAATCTGAATGCAGACAGTGTGACGGCCCCCAAAGAATTTAACCAGCAAGTTTCTTACATTGAAAAAACCATTACCCTCCAAGAGAGTAATACCCTGGAGGTTGAAGTCCGTGGCAAACCCGGTGGGGCCGTGTCGCTGGTGATAGAATGTTTTATCAACGATCCGCCAACCATCCAGGCTGAAATTACCCCACCCGCCAATGCCAAAGGTTGGCACAATGTTGATGCCACGGTCTTCTTTCACTGCGCCGACCCGGATAATGATCTGGTCAGTTGTACAGACCCCGTCACGTTAACGACAGAGGGCGAGAATCAGTCGGTTGTTGGGGCGGCGGTGGACAGTGGTAACAATCGTACCGAGGCGATGGCATCGATTAGTCTCGATACCACCTTGCCAATTATTAGCGCCATGATATCACCGGTACCCAATCACCTGGGGTGGAATACCTCAGATGTGACGGTGACGTTCACTTGTCATGATGCCTTGTCAGGTATCGACACTTGCCCAGCTCCTATCGTTGTTACTACCGATGGTGTCAATCAAAACGTCACAGGCACGGCCATAGATATGGCCGGGAATAGCGCCAGTACCACCGTCACGATCCATATCGATACCAAGCCCCCTGCGATCACATCAACGGCAGCACCTACGCCCAATGCCGCCGGTTGGAATAACACGGACGTTACCGTTGACTTCAGTTGTATTGACGTCGGTTCTGGCGTGGCCACTTGCGCGAACCAAGTAAATGTCACCGCCGAAGGCGCTGGCCAAACCATCGAAGGCATTGTCGAAGACAAGGCCGGATTAAGCAGTGTGACGATCCATACACTAAATATTGACAAAACCGCGCCAACCATCACGGCCAACGTCTCTCCCGCAGCCAATATGGCTGGCTGGCACAACAGCGATGTGACGGTGATATTCACCTGCAGTGACTCAGGCAGTGGCATCGCCAATTGTCCCATGCCACAAACCCTTGGGCTTGACGGTGCCAATCAAACGGTCACCGGGACGAGCATTGATGTCGCAGGCAACACCGCATCGACCACGGTCACATTGAATATTGATAAATCAGCCCCCATGATTAGCGCCACAGTGACACCAACGGCCAATGCCGCCGGTTGGCATAACACTGACGTGACAATCCATTTCACATGTACAGACCTGGGTAGTCGCATCGAAAATTGCCCATTACCGATGACGGTAAGTACCGAAGGGGCGGCGCAAGTCTTCATTGGAACAGTCTTGGACAGTGCGGGCAATAGCGCCTCAACGACCGTGAGTTTGAATATCGACAAAACACCGCCGGCGATGACCTCCAGTGTCAATCAGTTACCGAATGCCGACGGTTGGAACAACGTCGACATCACGACTACATTTACCTGTCTGGATGATCTCAGCGGTGTTGCGAGTTGTACCTCACCGGTGGTGACAAGTACCGAAGGAGCCAATCAAGCGGTTACCGGTGCGGCCGTCGATATGGCGGGTAATGTGAGCACCGATCGTCTTGTGATTAACATCGACAAGACGCCACCACAGATCAGCGCCACATCCACGCCGACCGCCAATGCCTCTGGCTGGAATAATACCGATATATCCGTTTCATTTGTGTGCACGGATACCGTCTCTGGTATCAGTGATTGTCCGGCACCGGTGCTTGTGGTCAGCGAAGGCGCGGATCAAATTATTAATGGCCAAGCCTTTGATGTGGCTGGCAATAGCGCGACAGCCTCACACACCGTGAGTATTGATAAAACAGCGCCCAGTCTTTCCATTACCAGTCCATTAGTCGGCGCGGTATTCACCGAAGCAACGATGACTGTCGATGGATTGGTGAGTGACGCTGGCGCCACTCCTTCTGTCACGGTTAACGGCGTATCCGTGGTATTGAATCAAGATGGCAGTTTCTCTCAACCATTCACCTTAAGTGAAGGTATGAATGACATTGTCGTCATCGCCTCTGACGTGGCGGGTAATATCACTGAAAACCATTTACAGGTCACACTGAATAGTAATGTGGTGCCACAAATTACCTCAATGCCCGTCGCCTTTGTGGTTGAGGGTGACAGCTGGACGTATACACTTGAAGCGTCTGATTCGAATGGAGATAGCTTGAGCTATTCCATGCTACAGTCACCTGTTGGTGCCGTGCTTGACTTAAATACAAACACAGTCACTTGGCCGACGTCGGGGTTGGCGCCAGGAAATTATGACTTTCAGTTTACTGTGGTCGATGACGGTGGTTTATCTGTGGAGCAGTTTATAACGGTTGAGCTATTGCCAGCAGAGCGCACGGCGACTCATGAAGGTACGGAATTCTGGATACCGGTGTCGATTAATGCCGTTACCGTTTCTTCAGGGGGTACATTTGACATTAACCTGGTTTCCAACGGAACGAATACGCAGGCGACAATCGAAATACCCGCTCTGAGCATTGTTGAAACCCTGTCGCTGACAGCCAATCAAATGGCTACTTATAGTATCAACCTGGATGACTTTTCCGCCACAGAAGGATTTACCTTAAACGCGCTACTGGAAAATTACGCGATCCACATCACCGCCGCCTCACCGATTTCAGCTTATTTTATGAATCAGAAGACCAGTACCACGGATGGTTTTCTTGGGCTGCCGGCGGCCAGTCTGGGCCGGGAATATATCGCGGCGACCTATATCATGCTCGGTCGATTGGGTATTTCTAAAACCGTCGACGGCGGTCAGCTTGGGGCCATCATCACCCTGGTGGCGACTGAAGATAATACCCAAGTTAGGATCGATCCGATTATGGACATATTGCCGGGCGATCAACGGCAAATCGAAGTCGGTACCCCCATTGAACTCACCATGAACCGGGGTGATGTTTATCACCTGGAAACGAAAGGTTCCTTCAAAGCCGATTTAACCGGCTCGATGATCAAGGCGGATAAACCGATCAGCGTGATTGGTCAGATGGAGTGCGTCTATATACCCGTCGATCAAACCGCTTGTGATCACCTTGTTGAACAACTTCCGCCGATAGAAAGTCTTGCCACAGACTACTATACGGTGCCGTTTTGGGGGCGAACAGTCAATGGCCGTTTCAGCTCTCGCGAGTATGGGGACACCTTTCGCGTGGTAGCACCTTATGACAACACTGACATTTATATCGATGAGGTGCTAAGAGCGCGATTAAATCGAGGCGAGTATTTTGAGTATTTAGCCAATGGACCTCGACGCATTAGAAGCAATCACCCTGTATTATTGATGCAATATGCCAATGGCAATCAATACGACAATGGCTATCGTGAATTACCATCGAACTTCACCGATCCATTCATGGTGATTGTGCCACCTGCTGAACAGTTTCTGAAACAATACACGGTCAATACCCCGGCGAGGGATCTGGCATATAACTATGCTAATCTGCTGGTACCGACAAGTGCAATAGCTACTGTTACGGTTGACGGGCAAAACATTGACCCGAGCCTGTTTGGTGAAATCCCGAACAGCGAGTATTCCTATCTCCAATTACCTCTGACAGCGGGTTCGCACCACCTGGCCGCACAAGAACCCTTCGGCACATATCTTTACGGATATGATTATTTCGAGTCTTACGGTTATTTGGGGGGTATGGCGTTCAGTCCCAGTCAGTCCGTCACGTCATTGTCATTGTCCGGCGAGGCGACCCAAACGCTGGATGAGCAATGGTGTGCCGAGTCAACCGCTGTTGATGCGTATGGCCGCCCGGTCAGTGGCGTGCGGGTCAAGTTTAACGTGGCGGGGGTGACCCGTCGCGACGCTTATCGATTTGCCGATGCGCACGGTATAGCGCGCTACTGTTATCGAGCCAACAAAGCCGGTGTCGATACGGTTACCGCCAGCGTCAATCAACTGAGCCAATCCACTGCCATTGATTGGGTTGCCGGCACACAAAACCTGGCACCGGTTATCTCTTCCCTGCCGGATTTAGGCGCCGTGGTCGGGGAAAGCTACAGCTATGACGTCATAGCCGAAGACCCGGAAGGCGGCGATTTACTCTACGCCCTAATCGAGGCGCCAACTGGCATGTCGATCGATGCATCCGGCCATCTGGTTTGGCCACAAGTGGACTGGAGGTCGGCTAAGTTCAATCGGGTAAAAGTTGTATTAAGCCTTTCCGATCCGCTCGGACTGGAAACCGTGCAAAGCTTCGAGCTCAGTAAATACGCAGCGTTTAATACAGCACCTCAATTTAAACCCGCCACGGTCGGTTTAACCGCCACCCTGGGGGTGCCCTATGTGTACAATCTGGATCACGTTCAGCACCATCTGGACTACCCAAAATATCAGGTGCTGGTCAATGATGTTGATGAAGATGCGGCGTTTGTGGATATTTTGTCGGGTCCGGCTGAAGCGTATATACAGCGTATTATTTCCTACTATACAAGAATTACCAGAGAGAATGATCCGCGCAGTTGTGTCGGCTGTACCCATTATTTTCGCTGGGTTCCACAGACGGTCGGTGACCAGCCGTTTGTACTAGGTTTACGGGATGCCCGGGGCGGCACGGCAGAAGCCTTGTCGTTTACGGTGAATGTTGCCCCGAACCTGCCGCCGCAAATTGTTGGCCTTAACCCGCCAGCTATCGCAGCGGTGGGTTACCAATATTCGTATGTTTTAGAGGTGGAAAATGACGTTCCACCGTCCGAATACGATAACCTGGATGATTTGAAAGTTATTTTTGAGCAAGCGCCGACGAATATGCGCTACGAATTAATCAGGGGCAACAACACCCAAAAACTGCGTATTCTTTGGAATCCAAATTCAAATGATATGGGATCGCACACCATTCGCTTGCGTGTCGATGATCGGCTCAATAGTAGCCCGGTTGTAGAATTTACCCTTAATGTGATCGATAACAACCAACCGCCAGTCATCGCGGTTGGCGGTATGCCCAATGCCGAAGGGTCAATCCCTTATCAATATCAAATTTCTGCCTCCGATCCAGATGGCGATGCATTGACATACAGTTTAGCGATTGCACCGGAAGGTATGACGGTGAATGAAACCACGGGGGTTATTAACTGGGTTCCATCAGCCAATTATAATAATGAACAAGAATGGCTAAGGATTGTTGTGACAGATGCGCAGGGTTTAACGGCGGAAAAATCCGACGCGATACATGTCACTAAATTTCGCAACCGGGCGCCTGAGTTTATCCCCGCCTACCGGCCAATATATGCCAAAGTGGGTAGGGAATACGTACATCAAGCGCTGGCAATAGACCGCGAAGGTGACAACCCCATTAGCTATCGATTGAGTTCAAGTGCATCGGGGCCAGCCATTGATGCACAAAATGGCACCATCACCTGGACACCGACCACCGAAGGCCGCTTCTGGTTGAATATTGCAGCGACGGACAGCCTGGGTAACTATGCCTCGGCTAATAGCGAGTTTTGGTATGTACAAGTGGTGCCGGACACCGCCTCCCTGGATGCCGAGCTACAACTATCGTCTACCAATATTATTGATCTGGGTGAATCCCTCTCACTCACCGTTGTTCCCAAAAACGAGTCAACTACGCCGCAGGTGACTTTAACGGTTGACGGTGCAACGGTGGCGGTCGATGCGCTGTTGCAAGCGCAAATCACTCCGATCCGGGTGGGTAGTATCCCGGTGATTGCTACCATTACCGACGGTCTTGAGACCATCACTCGCACCACCACGGTTTTTGTTCGCGACCCGGCGGATGTCACTCCGCCAGTCATAGAAATTCATTCACCAATCGATATCGGTGACATCACGGCGCCGACCGATATTATTGGCACCGTACAAGATGAGGGTCTGGTTGATGTCATCTTGGCGTATAAACGCGCCGATGAAGCACTGAGTGATAACCTGGACCTGAATGATTTTACGATGTTATATCGTGGTTCAAATGCATTTGATAATGAAGTCATTGCAAATTTAGATACCACCATGCTGATGAACGGGACGTACCATATATTACTGCAAGCAACGGATGCTAATAACAACACCGGTGCTCGCGTAGTCTCTGTCAATGTCACCGGTGATTTAAAAGTGGGTAATTTCAGTATTACTCTAGAAGATTTAAATATACCGTTAGCGGGACTCCCCATCACGGTATCGCACACCTATGACAGCCGACGTCGCAGCGAAAATCTCGACTTTGGTTACGGGTGGAGTATCGACTACCAAAATGTGCGGTTGGAAGAAAACCGTGAACCCACAAAAAATTGGACGCAAACGACGGGACGGGGCACTTTCAATTTTGATGGAGGAAGGATTACGACGTCCGCCGTTTGCATCAACACGGCCTACAATAAAACAGTAACCGTGACACTTCCCAATGGGGACACCGAAAAATTTGAACCGCGTTTACGGCCCACAACAGGATCGCTTCAATCACTATCAGACCCCAACTGTTACCTGGCCTCGGATCGCTTCTATGATCTGTTCTTCATCGCCGTTGATGATACTCAGTCTACCTTGGAAACCGACGAAGGTTTATCCATATACCTTTCCGATTTAACCAATGGTGATCTTTCATTGATTGGTGGTGAGCAAGCCACGCTAATTACCCATTACACCTTAACCACACGCCATGGCTATATCTATAAAATTAACCAAGATTTTGGTGTTGAGCAGATGATTGACCCCAATGGCAATACATTAACCTATAGCGACACAGGCATTGTCCATTCCAGCGGTGAGAGCGTGACATTTAACCGTGATAGCCAAGGCCGTATTAGCACCATCACCAAACCCAATGGGGATACGGTGACTTACCAATATGATGTCCTCGGTAACTTAAAATCGGTCACCGATGAAACCAATAGCGTCAGTCGTTATAGCTACAATACGGAGCATGGCCTAACAGAGATGTTCGATCCATTGGGTCGTAGCCTCGTCAAAAACATCTATGATGATGAAGGCCGATTGATTGCCCAGGAAGATAGCGATGGTAATCGAACAGATTACACCCATGATCTGACCGGACGCCAATCCGTGGTGACGGATCGCTTAGGCCGAATTACCTTCTACTATTACGATGAAGAGGGTAATGTCACCAGTCAAGTCGATGCGTTGAATCAAGTGACCTCTTATACCTTCGATAGCAATGGGAATCAGCTCAGCCAAACCGATCCGCTAAACCAAACCAGCACGGCCACCTACAACGCCGCGAATGATCAGTTAACCCAAACCGATGCCTTGGGTAATACCGTATCCTTTACATATAACGCCAAAGGTCAAGAACTCACCATTACTGATGCGACGGGCCATATTTTTACCAATGAGTATGACTTTGTGGGTAACCTGTTAAGCGTCACCGACCCCTTGGACAATGTGGTAAGCACCACCTTTATTGCCGGGACCAATGGCCTACCGGGTGTGATCACCGATGCGTTGGGCAATGAAACCCGCTATACCTACAACCGTTTTGGTTTGAAGGGGACCGAGACCGATGCCTTGGGTCATAGGACCACCTATGGTTATGATGCTAGCGGTAACCTGACCTCAGAAACCCGTTCGAGAACATTGCCAGACAATACTGTCGCTGAAGAAATAACAAGCTACCAATACGATGCACGCAATCGCTTGCTCAGCACAACCGATGCGCAAGGAAATATCACACAATCTGAATACGACATCGCCGGCAATAAAGTGGCCGATATCGATGCCTTAGGCCATCGCACCGAGTATGAATACGATACCTATAACCGCTTGCTATCCAGCACCTATCCCGACGGTACAACGGAAAGTCATAGCTACGATGCCCAAGGCAACAAGCTCAGTACGACGGATCGTTTAGGCCGTATCACCCGCTACACTTACGATGCCCTGGATCGGCCAATTCAGGTCACCGCCCCCGATGGCACTACCACTCAAACGGAATACGATGCAGCGGGCCGGGTTATCGCCGAGATCGATGAAAAAGGTCACCGCAGTGAGTATGACTACGACGGCGCCGGGCGCAGAACAATCACCCGCGATGCCCTTGGCAATGAGACCGCCTTCGCCTATGACGAAAATGGCAACCTCATCAGCCAAACCGATGCTAATGGCAATACGGTGAGTTATACCTATGACAGCTTGGATCGTCGTACCCACACCACCTTCCCAGATACCACGCAGATCATCGAAACCTACGATGCCTTAGGCCGAATGATAGCCAACACCGATCAAGCCGGCATCACCACAAATTACGAGTACGATGCCTTAGGTCGCTTAACGGCAGTCGTGGATACTCTGAGTCAACGCACTAGCTACAGCTATGATGAAGCGGGCAATAAACTGACCCAAACCGATGCGGCTGGGCGTACGACGCGTTGGACCTACGATGCCTTGGGACGTGTGCTCAGTCGTACCTTACCATTAGGCCAGATCGAAACCTTCAACTACGATGCCAATGGCAATCAAACCCACCATACAGACTTCGACGGACAAGCGACTACCTTTGTCTATGATGAAAACAACCGTCTGATCCAGAAGGCCTATCCCGGCAATGTCGAAACTTACAGCTACGATGCCGTCGGCAATCGCCTCAGCAGTCATGATACCGCCAGCGGTGGCACCACCACCTATGGCTATGATGACCGTAATCGTTTGATGTTGGAAACTCAGCCCAATGGTACACGGCTGGCCTATGCCTACGATGCCACCGGTAATCGCACACAAGTAACCACCGAACTCCCAACGCAACCGACACCGACCGTAGAAATCACTACCTATGGTTATGATGTGCTCAATCGCTTGGCTACCGTCACCGATAACAACAACCAGGTTACCACCTATACGTATGATAATGTGGGCAACCGCCAGAGTGTCAGCTATCCCAATGGCAACACCACCACGTACACCTATGATATCTTGAACCGACTCACTCAAGTGCAGACCAAAGATAATACCAATACCGTCATCAGTCAGTTTGACTATGTATTAGGTCTCACCGGCCGACGCGACCAGGTCACCGACCTTACCGGTGCCATTACCACCTATGATTATGACGACCTCTATCGCCTACGGCGGGAAGACATCACAGGCCATCCCGTCCTGGGCACCATCGCCAACGAGTATCAATACGACGCCGTTGGCAACCGCACCTACTCAACAGAGCAGGGTGTCTCCACCGCCTATAGCTACGACAACAATGATCGACTACTGACCGCCGGGGGTGAAACTTACACCTATGACGCTAATGGCAACACGCTGACCACCAGCATTGATACCACCGTCATCACTAATAACTACGATGCCAATAATCGCCTGCTCCAAATGACCAAGACGGAAAATGGGGTCGAAGTCGACAATGTCAGCTACCAATACGACCTTGATGGTATCAGAACGGCTAAAAATGACGATGGTATTACCATCACCTATGTGGTGGATAAAAACCGTGATTATGCTCAGGTGCTTAATGAGCTGGACAGTACCAATAATCCTACCGTATCCTACGTCTACGGTGATGATCTGATCAAACAGCGCAGGGCAGCGAATGATAGTTACTACCTGTATGATGGGTTGGGGTCTACTAGGGCGCTAACCGATAGCAGTGGCCAAGTCACCGATACCTATGATTACAGTGCTTATGGGGCTGAGATTGATAGTACCGGATTGACCGAGAATGCTTATCGATATACTGGTGAACAGTTTGATGGGAACCTGGATAACTACTATCTCAGAGCGCGGTATTACGATCAGAATGTTGGGCGGTTTACGCAGATGGATACATGGATGGGATATAACCAAGACCCTGTCACGCTTCACAAATATGCCTACGGCAACATGGACCCCATAAACCATACTGACCCGACCGGGAACTTTAGTATTGGGTCATTGATGACGGCGGTAAACGTTGCATCAATACTATCCACTACAGCTACTTTTGTTTCTGATGTCTTTGCAGTTTCCACAGGAGAAAAAGAGTTTTCTGCGAAAGAGTTAGGCACAAGTGTACTTTTAAATCTTCTTCCAGGAAAATATGTTTTAAGGCTGTTGAATAAGGCCTGTAAAGCAAATAGCTTTGCTGCTGGTACTCTAGTTAAAGCCGAACAAGGACTTATTCCAATCGAAGATATTGAGATAGGGATGAAAATATTTGCTTATAATGAAGAAACAGGAGAAACTCAATATCAGGAAGTAATTCACTTAATAACTGGTGATGGTGGTAAGCAACTTGTTGACATCAAACTTTCTACCGGCCAAGTAATTACTGCAACGATAGGTCATCCTTTTTACGTTAATGGTGAATGGTTAAATGCTGGTGAACTAACTGTTCAACATAATCTGTTTGGTTATGATGGTTCATATTTCGATATTGTTTCACTTGAGAAGTTTAGTGAACAAACAAAAGTATATAATATTAATGTTGCCGACGATCATACATATTATGTTGGAACTGATGAAATACTTAATCATAATTCTAACTGTTTTACAATTAAATCTAGAATTGGAGAAAATCCAAGGCTAGCTAAAGAGGCCGAAAAAGCTGGTAAGAATCAAAAAGTCCAGGCAGGTTTAAACGATTTAAAAGACAAACTTGGTCAAGGAAACTTAAATCCGGGTGCGGGGACAAGGCCGATTGGAAAAGGTATCTCGGAGGCTAGGCATGATAGTGGTGCTAGAGTATATTTTCGTGTAATTGAAGGAGAGATTCAAATTTTAGGCAAGTCTAGCAAATCTAATCAGCCAGAAGTTATTAAGGAAATCCTTAAAACATTTTAGACACACAGAATGTTGTATTTTTAGTTTTATTAAGTTAGATGGATTACTGAAAAATGAGAGGAGTATCATTCATGCAGGATAATGCGAAAATTAAGTGTAATAATATCCCTTATAGAAAAGGGTTTATAGAAATCATGTCAAATATACATAAGGGACTTGTTAATTTAGAAACATGGAATATTCATGTAGATGTTGATATTAAAAACTTAAATTTAGGGGTTGACGATTTTCCAGAGGATGCTGTAACTGGCAATACTGAAATTGAATTAAGTATTGATGATGCTAAGGGGTTGATAAAGCTTTTACAACAAGCTATTTCTGACGTGGAATCCGCTTAGAAATATCTAGTGCGATATCCCGAATATCTAGCCACTGACTAAGACACCCATAATTATCTCGTACTTCCAAGCGTACAAAACATGAAAAAACTGGATCACTTGATTAGGGCGTAAAACTTATTGGAATAAAAGTAGAAACTAAGGTCAAAAAAAGTCAGGAGATAATGTAAAACGGCAATAAAGGAAGAATGGAAATACAAAAAAATAATATCGGAGAAGGTCTAATACTCAGGCTCATCACTCAAAAAAACTGAGAAATTTAGCTCGTTTGATTCAGATATAATGCTTTGGCGGCTGAAAATCCCTTGACCCAGGATTGACCCATGGTCCGATAAGCTTGTTGCAAGGTGTGCAATTGACCAATCATTCGATAAAAACGAGAATGAAAATGTTTGACACTGTTCAGCCATTGACTTTCATCAATGGAGAGTCGTTGTAAGATCGGTGTGATATGCGCTGGGATCGCACCTTTTTTATCGTCTCGAATCGCTTGGCCGGTCCATTCCACCAGTGTGAGATAGTCAATTAAATTCATGGGAAGAGTCATCTGATCGTCATCTTGCGTCGGATGTGCACCAAAAGGTAATAACTGACTGGGTTGTTCTGAGCATTTATGTAGCGTACAATATAATATCCAGAAAATATCCAGGACATCCATAATAATTTGACCAACAAATGATCACCTGCTAATCTTTGTTAATAGACAAAGATAAAAAAACACTAACATATAAAAAAAGCAGAGATTTCCTACATGACCAACGCCAGACATCAATCCATCGATCTAGAATCCACACCCTTCTATCATATGGTAAGCCGCTGCGTACGTAGAGCGTTTC